>Ga0180216_1000058_pt1 | contig 143338 bp, 126 predicted proteins | sample eDN3rd37CBELigMG_FD_128879 | JGI IMG/M metagenome (GOLD analysis project Ga0180216, IMG submission 128879) | Enriched Miracle-Growth compost microbial communities from Emeryville, California, USA - eDNA 3rd pass 37_C BE-Lig MG (version 2)... ... | reverse complement strand
GCCGATCTCTACCACGACATCAGCCACCGGTCGGTGGACGTGGTGGGCATCGGGCCCGGCGGCAAGGGCCGGCGCGATCCGACGCCGCACCGGGTCTCCATATCGTTCAAGGACCTGGGGCACGGACTGGTTGGGCGCGCGCCGTACTACGAAGAGAATCCCTATACGCCGCAGTTCGCCAACTATCCCGAGGTCGAGCAGTACTACCGCCAGGTGTACGAAGAACGCGAGAAGAACCTGGCCGGCACCATGCGCGTCCTGCACAGCGTGGGTACGATATTCCCGAACATGGCCGTGCACGGGCGCCAGCCTCGCACGATCGCGGTCTTCCATCCGGTGAGCGCGACCGAAACCGAGATGTGGCGCATCTACCTGGTGGACAAGGACGCCCCGCCGGCGGTCAAGGAAGCGGCGCGGGCCTATTACCTGCGCTATTCGGGGCCCGGCGGCATGACCGAGTCGGACGACATGGAGAACTGGTGCTACGCCACCGAGTCGAGCACCGGCACCATCGCCCGCACGCTGCACTACAACTATCAGATGGGCATGGGGCATGCGAAGCCCGTACCCGGCTTGCGGGGCGCGGTGACCACCGGCGAGTTCACCGAAGAGAACAATCGCAACTACTACGCGAGGTGGGCGCAGTTCATGGAAGGGCGCTCCTGGGAAGAGCTCATGCCCACCTATGACGAGTAAGCGGAGCGAACCATGACCGATACCCACTTGAACGCCGACCACGCTTTCCTGCTTCGCGACATCGAGCAGTTCTTCTACCGCGAGGCCGACCTGCTGGACGAACGACGCTTCGACGAATGGCTGACGCTGCTGCACGAGGACATCCGCTACTGGATGCCGATCGCGCGCAATGTGCGGCGCGACAACCGCGAGCGCGAACGCACACGGGAAGGGGTGGAGGCCGCGTGGTTCGACGAAGGCATCCAGACCCTGCGCCAGCGCGTGGAGCAGATCAACACCGGCATGCACTGGGCCGAGGAGCCGGCATCGCGCACCTCGCATCTCATCACCAATGTCCGGATCCTGGCCTCGTCCGGCTCGGGTCCTGGCGAAGAGGTCCAGACCCGTTCGCGTTTCATCGTCTACCAGAACCGGCTGGATACCGAGGTGGCCTGGTTCGTCGGCAAGCGCAACGACACGCTGCGCCGCACCGAATCCGGATGGCGGGTGCTGCGGCGGGAAATCCTGCTCGACCAGACCGTGCTGCTCGGCAAGGCGTTGACCGTCTTCTTCTGATTTTTTTGCCGCTGGGCGGCCCCAAGGCAAAACTGCCTCCAAAGGGGGCAGCGCCGCCGCAGCAGCGCGGCAGGCGTGGGGGGCTATTTCTTCGAGGGGTGCCTCAACATGGATCGTCGAGATGTGTTGAAGATGCTGGCGGGCGCCGCGGCGCTGGGCGGCTGTCCGGCCTGGGCGCAGGATGCGTTTCCGTCGCGTATGATGAAAGTCGTGGTCGCCTATCCCCCGGGAGGCGTGACCGACATTGCCGGCCGGCTCATGGCCGAGATCCTGAACAAGGAGTTCGGCAAGCCCGCCATCGTCGAGAACAAGGGCGGCGGCAGCGGCACCATCGCCCAGCAGTACGTGCTGCAACAGCCGCACGACGGCCATGTGCTGCTGTCGGGCGGTTTCGGCGGACTGATTCTGCCCGTCATCCTGAACCCCAACCTGCCCGTCAACCCGCAGGCCAGCTTCATTCCCGTGGCCCAGGTGGCGGAATTCGTCAACGTGCTGCTGGTCGGGCGCGACGTCAAGGCGCGCAACGTGGCCGAGCTGATCGACTACGCCAAGGCCAATCCCGGCAAACTCAACTACGCCACCAACGGCGTGGGCACGTCGGCGCATTTCACCTCGGAGCTGTTCAACCTGCAGGCGGGAACCAAGGTGGTCCACATCCCGTATCGCTCGAGCGGCGAAGTGATTTCCGGGCTGAGAAACGGCGACGTGCACATGGCCTTCGCCAACGCGCCGGCGGTCAATTCGCTGGTCAAGGCCGGCACGCTGCGCGCCATCGCTGTGACCAGCGGCAGCCGCACCAAGGATCTGCCGGACGTGCCGACGATGGTGGAGTCGGGCATGCCCGATTTCGTGGTGACCAGCTGGCTGGGCGCCTACGTGGCCACCGGCACGCCCCCCGAGATCGTCAAGAAGCTGGGGGACGCCATCGTCAAGGGCGCGCAGCAGCCCGAGAACGTGCAGCGCTTCGAGACGGCCGGGTTCCAGGTGTCGACCAAGGATGCCGCCGCCTACGCGGCATTCAACCGGTCCGAACTGGCGCGCTGGAAGGAAGTGGCCCGGCTGGCGAACATCCGCGCCGAGGCGTGAACGGCAACCGCGGGTGCCGAGCGCGGCATCCGCATGGAAACGGTGGACCATGAGCGGACACAACGCACTGAACCTGATCAACATCAAGCCCGGCGCCCGGCTGCGCACCAGCGAGGGCGCCGTGGTCGAACTCATCGAGAACCCGCAGGACGGCGTCTGGCTGATCTGCCGCTACGTCGAGCATCCGTCGGATCCCACGCTGGTCGGCGATGCCGAGCAGACGGTGTTCGCGCAGGACATCGTGGGGCTGGCCGACAACTGAGCGGCATGCGCCGCGCCCACATACCGATCAACATGGAGAAGGGTCGTGACCGTTACCTGGACCGATAGGAAGAATGCCGCTTGCCCGCGAGGCGTGGGGCTCGTGACCGACGTCTACGCCGCGCAGGCATCCGGCAGCGAGTTGACCGACGAATCGGGGCGCCGCTACATCGATTTCGCCGGCGGCATAGGCGTGCTGAACGTCGGCCACCGGCATCCCCGCATCGAGGCGGCCATCGTCGAGCAGGCGCGCCGCTTCACGCATACCTGCTATCAGGTGGTGCCCTATGCGGGCTACGTGACGTTGGCGGAACGGCTCAACGCGCTGGTGCCGGGCGATTTTCCCAAGAAGACCGTGTTCTTCACGACCGGTGCGGAAGCGGTGGAGAACGCCGTGAAAATCGCGCGGGCCGCGACGGGCCGGACGGCCGTGATCGGCTTTACCGGCGCCTTCCACGGACGCACGATGATGGGACTGGCGTTGACCGGGAAGGTCGCGCCCTACAAGAGCGGCTTCGGCCCGTTCCCGGGCGACGTCTATCGCGTCCCGTTCCCGGCGGAGGATACGCCCGAGGCCGTCGCGCGCTCCATGGGGGCGCTGGAAGGCCTCTTGCGCTATGACGTCGAGGCGGCGCGGGTGGCGGCCATCATCATCGAGCCGGTCCAGGGCGAGGGCGGATTCCATCCCGCGCCGCCGGCGCTGATGCGGAGCCTGCGCGCGCTTTGCGACCGGCATGGCATGTTGCTCATTGCCGACGAGATCCAGTGCGGCATGGGCCGTACCGGCAAGATGTTCGCGATGGAGCACTTCGGCGTGACGGCCGACATCACGACCGTGGCCAAGAGCCTGGCCGGCGGCATGCCGCTATCCGCGGTGGTCGGGAGGGCCGAGATCATGGACGCGGTGCCGCCGGGCGGGCTGGGCAGCACCTATGCCGGCGCCCCGCTGGCGATCGCGGCCGCGCACGCCGTGCTGGAAGTATTCGAAAAAGAAGGGCTGCTGGAGGCCGGGAACCGCCTGGCCCAGGTCATGCGGCGCCGGCTCGAAGCGGCACGGGCGCGCCACCGCTGCATCGGGCAGGTGCGCGGCCTGGGGCCCATGCTGGCCATGGAACTGGTCGACGAGCAGGGCCGCCCGGCGGCGGCGCTGGCGCAGGCGGTGCGCGAGCAAGCGCTGGCGCGAGGCCTCATCCTGCTGGTGTGCGGCAGCTACGGCAACGTCATCCGCTTCCTGTTCCCGCTCAATACCCCCATGCCGGTATTCGAAGAGGGGCTGGACATCATCGATGCCGCGCTCACGAGCGCTACCCGGCAGGAGCAGGTGGCATGAGCGCGTCCGCCCGGCCGTCCGCCCGGCCGTCCGAAGGACGCGCCCTCCCTGCCGCCACCAGGCAGACCGGCGCCCAATGGCTGCTGCGCAGCGCCGCCGCCTCGGGCATCGAAGTGTGCTTTGCCAACCCGGGCACGACGGAACTGCCTTTCGTCGGCGCGATGGATGCCGTGCCGCAAGTACGGCCCATCCTGTGCGCGTTCGAAGGCGTGTGCTCCGGCGCCGCGGACGGCTACTACCGCATCCGCGGCGTGCCGGCCATGACGCTTACGCACCTCGGGCCGGGCTTTGCCAATGCCATCGCCAACCTGCACAACGCGCGCCGCGCCGGCTCCGCGGTCTACAACGTGATCGGCGAACACATGTCCTGGCACGTGGAGGCCGACCCGCCGCTCGCCAGCGATATCGAATCCCTGGCCAAGCCGGTGTCCGCCGGCGTCTACCGGGCCGATTCGCCGGCGTCGCTGGTCGCCTCCGTCCGACAGTCGCTGGCCAATGCGCTGGCTCCGCACGGCGGCATACACAGCCTGATCCTGCCCATGGACCTGCAGGCAGCGGCGATGGACGAGCCGGTGTTCACCGCGACCTGGACCGATGCGCCGGCGGCGGTGGAAGCGGCGGCCATCGAGCGGGTAGCGGCGGCGGTCGCCGCGGGCAGGCGGACCTTGCTGTTGCTGGGCGGCGATGCCTTGCACGAGGCGGCGCTGCTGGAGGCGCTGCGCTTGCGCGACCTGGCCAACGTCGAGATCGTGGGCGAGACCTTTCCGGCCCGCAGCGAACACGGTGGCGGTCTGCCGGCCATCCGCCGCTTCAATCCCGCCGCCGAACAGGCCCATGCCTATCTGCTCGGGTTCGAGGTGGTGGCGCTGATCGGCGCCAAGCGGCCGGTGGCATTCTTCGGTGTGGAGGGCTATCCCAGCTACCTGGGCGACCCCGCGCGGATGATCGCGCTTTGCCAGGAGGGACGGGGAGCCGCCGCCACGCTGGCCGCGCTGGCCGACGACCTGAAACTGGCGAGGCAGGGGCTCGAGCCCCGGGAGCGCGTCACCGACCAGGGCCTGGACGAGACCCTGACGCCGGAGACGGCCGCGCGCGTGGTGGCCGCGTGGCTGCCGGAAAACGCCATTATCTCGGCCGAAGGCAAGACGCTGGCCTTTCCCTTCAACGCGATCTCGGCGCATGCGCCGCGGCACGCCAGCATGGTGCTGACCGGCGGCGCGATCGGGCAGGGCATTCCGGCGGCCTTCGGCGCGGCCATCGCCGCCCCGGACCGCAAGGTGGTGGGACTGCAATCGGACGGCAGCGCGCTGTATACCGTCCAGGCGCTCTGGTCGATGGCGCGGGAGAACGCGGATGCGACCATTCTCATCGCTTCCAACCGGCGCTACAACATCCTGATCGACGAGATGCGCCGCAACGGCTACGAGCTCGCGTCGCCGCCGGTACGCGACCTGCTGCAGCTGTCGCGGCCCGATCTCGACTGGCTGGGCATGGCCGCGGGCTTCGGCGTCCATGCCGAACGCGCCTCGACAGTGAGCGAGCTGCGGCGGTCTTTCAAGCGGGCCATGGCCGAGCGCGGGCCGCGGCTCATCGAGGTCATGCTGCCCTGAGGCGCATTCAATACCGAGGAAGACACGGACGAACCATGCATGCGAACTACATAGCGGGGCAATGGCTGGAAGGCGCGGGCGCCACGCGCAACATCAATCCCTCAGACGTGTCGGACGTGATCGGCGAGTATGCGCATGCCGCGCCCGAGCAGGTGGCGCAGGCCGTCGAGTCCGCGCGCGAGGCGGCCGGGGAATGGGGACATGCAACCGCGACGCGGCGCGCCGAATGCCTGGACGCCATAGGCGCCGAACTCCAGCGCCGCAAGGACGAACTGGGCCGCCTGCTGGCGCGCGAGGAAGGCAAGACCCTGCCGGAAGCGGTGGGCGAGGCTGCGCGGGCGGCGGCGATCTTCCGCTTTTTCGCCGGCGAAGCCTTGCGCGTGCGGGGCGAGCGCCTGCCCCAGGCGCGGGCCGGCGTGGACGTCGAAGTCACCCGCGAGCCCGTGGGCGTGGTGGGACTGATCACGCCGTGGAATTTCCCGCTCGCCATCCCGGCATGGAAGATCGCGCCCGCGCTGGCGTACGGCAACGCGGTCGTGTTCAAACCGGCCGACCTGGTGCCCGGCTGCGCGTGGGCGCTGGCCGAGATCATCAGCCGCGCGGGCTTGCCCGCGGGCGTGTTCAACCTGGTCATGGGGCGCGGCAGCGTGGTCGGCCAGGCCATGCTGGACGACCCGCGCATCGACGCATTGAGTTTCACCGGCTCGGTCGCCACCGGCAGGCAGGTGGCGCAGTCGGCCGTGCGCCGGTTCGCCAAGGTGCAGATGGAAATGGGCGGCAAGAACCCGCTGGTGGTGCTGGATGACGCCGATCTCGGCCAGGCGGTCGAATGCGCCATCCAGGGATCGTTTTTTTCCACCGGCCAGCGCTGCACGGCCTCCAGCCGCCTGATCGTCCAGCGCGGCATCCACGACCGCTTCGTGGCGGCGATGAAGGAACGCATGGCCGCCTTGCGGGTGGACGACGCGCTGCGGCCCGGCACCGACATCGGGCCGGTGGTCGACGCGCGCCAGTTGCAGCAGGACGAGGAATACATCCGCGTCGGCCGGCAGGAGGGCGCGACGCTGGTCCTCGGCGGCCGTCGGGTGACACGCGAAAAGGACGGCCACTACCTGGAGCCGGCCTTGTTCACCGATTGCCGCAACGACATGCGCATCTGCCGCGAGGAGATCTTTGGTCCGGTCGCCGCGGTCATTGCCGCCGCCGACTACGAGGAAGCGCTGGCGCTGGCCAACGATACCGAGTTCGGCCTTTCGGCCGGCATCTGCACGACCTCGCTCAAACATGCGACGCATTTCAAGCGTCATGCGCAAGCGGGCATGGTCATGGTCAATTGTCCGACCGCGGGGGTGGATCCGCATGCTCCCTTCGGGGGGCGCAAGGGCTCGAGCTACGGGCCGCGCGAGCAGGGCGCCTACGCGGCCGAGTTCTACACCACGGTAAAGACCGCCTATACCGTGGCGTGAACCGCTGGCGCGTCAGCCCGCGACCATGGCCTCGATCTCCAGCAGCCAGCCCGGATTCACCAGCCCGGCCACCTGATACACCATGCGCGCGGGATGACCGTCCGGCTGGCCGGCAAAGAATTCGGCATAGCCGGCGTTGAAGCCCTCGAAATCCATCCTGCCGCCCTTGTCCGGATCAGCCACCAGGCAGGCGCGGATATGGACCACGTTGCGCATGGACAGGCCCATGCCGCGCAGGATGCCGTCCAGCCGCTCGAGCGTGGTGCGGGTTTGCGTACGCGTATCGCCGTACGCCCGCCGGCTGTCGGCCGGGGCGTCGGGATCGACGACCGTGGGCATCTGGCCGCTCAGGTAGTACGTGGTGACGCCGGGCGGCACGCCCACGGCGCGGCTGATGGGGGACTTGCCGTTGGGCACGGGGACGTGGACGAAGGCGGGCAGGGACATGGCGAAAGCTCCTTTGAGAGGGCGGTGGACAGGCTTGATTTCAGACGCTTGACCTCAATTAATATGATTATACTATAATCATGAAAATGGAGAGAGCCATGAACGCCGTCCTCGACCACCTGTGCGCCCACCGCAGCGAACGTGATTTTTCCGAACAGCCTGTCGGCGACGACGTCCTGGCCCGGGTATTCGAGGCCACGCGCCGGGCGCCGACCTGGAACAATGCGCAGAACGTATCGTGGGTGGTCGTCAGGAACCCGCAGACCAAGGCCCGGCTGGCGCGCTGCAGCGGCAACCAGGCATGGATAGACCAGGCGCCGGTCTTCGTCGTGCTGGTGATGGATTTCTACAAGACGGAACTGGCCGCGCAGCGGCATGGCCGCCGCCAGGCCGTGCTGGATAACGTGAACAGTGTGCTGATCGGCGCCGTGGATACCGGCATCCTGATGGGAACGATGATGGCGGCCGCGCGGGCCGCGGGCCTGGGGGTGTGTCCCATAGGCGGCGTGCGGCGCAACATGGCAGAGGTCATCGAGCTGCTGCGGCTGCCGCGGCTGGTCGTGCCGATGACGGGCGTCTGCATGGGCTATGTGCGCAAGCCATCGGGTGGCCGCAAGCCGCGCATCGACCTCGCATCGTCGTGGCATCCGGAGGTCTACGATCCGGCTCGCGTGGCCGGGGGCATCGACGCGCTGGATGGCGAGATGCAGGCCTATTCGCGCAGCCTGGGGCGGGAGTCGGCGCAGAGCTGGTCGGACGCCGTATCCAGCCGCTATGGCGCCGATGCCTATGGAGGCGTCGGGCCGGCGTTGCGCCGGCAGGGGTTCCGCTTTGAGTGGACAACGCAGGAAGACGATAGTGGAGGCAGCGCCTAATGCTATTATCGTACAAAGGAGACTGCGATGGCCCTGCTCAAAGACAATCCCGAACCTGCGCGTTCCGAGCCCAACCTGACCGAGCGCATCACGCGGATGCTGATGGACGAGATCACCGGAGGCCAGTACCAGCTTGGGGAAGTCCTGCCGCCCGAGCAGGTCATCGCCGACCGGCTCGGCGTCTCCCGCACCGTGCTGCGCGAGGCAGTCTCCCGCCTGAAGGCCGAGGGTATCGTCAGCAGCAAGCAGGGGCGCGGCCTGGCGGTAATCGCCAATACGCCGCTGTCGGTGCTGCGGATGCATGCCGCCAACGAGGAGGACGTCGAGCAGATCCTCTCCATCGTCGAGTTGCGGCGAGGCTTCGAAATCGAGGCGGCGGCGCTGGCCGCGGAGCGGCGTACCGCGGAGGACCTGGCCGAGATGCGCGATGCGCTGGCCGAGATGGCCAAGGCCATCGACAGTGGCGAGGTTGCGCGCGGCGTGGATGCCGACCTGCGGTTCCACCGCGCGGTGGCACGCGCGACCCGCAATCGCAACTACATCATGTTCTTCGATTTCCTGGCGGTGCTGCTGCGCAAGAATCTCGAAGTCTCGCGCAGCCGTTCGGCCAAGGTGTCGGGGCGCGGCGCGCTGGCGCAGAAGGAGCACGCCAAGCTGCTCGCCGCGATCGAGAAAGGGGATCCCGGGCTGGCGCGCGAATGCGCCCGCACCCACGTCGAGAACACCGAGTCGCGCCTGCGGTCCGCCATCCAGGACAAGCCCGCGCGCTGACAGGGGCGGGCCGCCCGGACCGTTCACCGCCATGCCCGCAATCATCGTCCGTGTCCCGGCCGCGTCGCCGGAACAACGACTCCGTTCGTCCGTTTGAAGCCGAGAGGTCCTATGCCGCAATCCCTACCCACCGTCATTGTCAGCGCCCCCGTGCCGCCTGATTTACGCTCGGCCGTCGAGGCCGCATGCAGGATCGTCGAGGTGCCGATCGGCGAGCGTCTCGACCGGGCCGTGCCGGCAGCGGAGCGCCAGGCCGCCCGGGGCGTGCTGTGCACGGTGCGCACACCGGTCGACGCCGCCACCCTCGAGGCCTTGCCAGGCCTCAAGGTGGTATCCAACTTCGCCGTCGGTTTCGACAACATCGACGTGCCGCATGCCACGGGGCGGGGCGTGCTGGTCTGCAATACGCCGGGCGTGCTGGATCGGGCCGTTGCCGACCTCACCATGGGGCTGGTGATATGCCTGGCGCGCGACATGGTGGCGGGCGATGCCTTCGTGCGCCAGGGCAAATGGCAGCGCGGCGCCGCGCCGCTGACCTCGGACCTGGCCGGAAAGACCCTGGGGCTGCTCGGCATGGGCCGCATCGGCCGCATGGTGGCGCGGCGCGCGCAGGCTTTCGACATGCGCGTCATCTACCACAACCGCAACCGCGACACGCAGTCCGAGGCCCAGGGGCTGGCGGCCTACAGGCAGCGCGACGCCTTGATCGCCGAGGCCGATTTCCTCAGCGTGCACATTCCCCTCTCGCCCGAGACCCGCGGGTCGATCGGCACGCGCGAGTTCGACGCGATGAAGCGCACCGCCTATCTGATCAACACCGCGCGCGGCGCCGTCGTGGACGAGGCGGCCCTGGTCCGGGCCCTGCAGGAAGGCCGTATCGCCGGGGCGGGGCTGGACGTGATGGAGCGCGAACCGCTCGATCCCGGCAGTCCCCTGTGCGCATTGCCCAACGTGGTGCTGCAGGCGCACGTGGGCAGCGCCACGGTCGAGACCAGGCGCGCGATGATGGAACTGGCCGTGCGAAATCTGGTGGACGCGATGACGGGCCGAACCCCCCAGGCCATGGTCAATCCCGCGGTCTGGGATGCTTCCGGAGCCGGCCATGTCTGACGAGACGCCGCAACAAGGCCTGGACCGCGGCCTGACGAACTACGGCGACACCGAGTTCGCGCGCTTTCTGCGCCGCTCCTTCGCGCAGTCCATGGGATACACGAAGCGCAGCCTGGCCAAGCCAGTGATCGGCATCGCCAATGCGGGCAGCGATTTCAACAACTGCCACCGTCACTTTCCCGAACTGATCGCCGCGGTCAAGCGCGGCGTGCTGGCCGCGGGCGGCCTGCCCATGGAGTTTCCCAGCATCTCGCTGGGGGAGCCGTTCCTTTATCCGACCAGCATGATGTTCCGCAACCTGATGTCCATGGACGTGGAGGAAATGATCCGCGCCCAGCCCATGGACGCGGTGGTGCTGGTAGGCGGTTGCGACAAGACGGTGCCGGCCCAGCTGATGGGCGCGCTGTCGGCCGGATGTCCTGCGATCCAGCTCGTGGGCGGGCCCATGATGACGGGCCGCTACCAGGGCGAGCGGCTCGGCGCCTGTACCGATTGCCGCCGCCACTGGGGGCGGTATCGCGCGGGCGAGATCGGCGCGCGCGAGATCGGCGCCATCGAAGGCAATCTCGCCACGACGGCGGGTTCCTGCGCGGTCATGGGCACGGCCAGCACCATGGCGTGTGTGGTCGAGGCGCTGGGCATGATGCTGCCGCACACGGCCGCCATTCCGGCCGTTCATGCCGACCGCCTGCGGGCCGCCGAGGCCACCGGCGCCCAGGCGGTGTGGCTCGCGCAGCAGGGCCTGCGGCCCGAGGCCATCGTCACCGCGCAGTCCATCGACAACGCGCTGCGCGTGCTGCTGGCGATCAGCGGGTCCACCAACGCCGTCATCCATCTCACGGCGATTGCCGGACGCCTCGGCCTGCCTGTGGAGGCCGAGCGCCTCAACCGGCTGTCGGAAGAAACGCCGGTGCTGGTCGACCTCAAGCCCACCGGCACGCACTACATGGAAGACCTGTACGCCGCCGGCGGCGTACAGGCCATCCTGCGCGAGCTGGCCGACCTGCTGCACCGCGACTGCATGACGGTGGCCGGCAAGACCGTGGGCGAACTGCTGGACGAGCAGCGCGATGCCTGGGTCGACCACCAGGTGATCCGGCCGCGCCGCGAGCCGCTCAAGCCGGAGGGAGGGCTGCTCGCGCTGTCCGGTTCGCTGGCGCCGAACGGCGCATTGATCAAGCGCGCAGCCGCCGACGAGTCGCTGTTCGAGCACACGGGGCGGGCGGTGGTCTTCGACGACCTGCAGGACATGGCCGAACGGCTCGATGCCGAGGACCTGGACGTGCGGCCGGACGACGTGCTGGTACTGCGCAACGCCGGACCGCTCGCGGCCGCCATGCCCGAGGCCGGCTATATCCCCATTCCGGCCAAGCTGGCGCGCCAGGGCGTGCGCGACATGGTGCGCATCTCGGATGCGCGCATGAGCGGCACCGCCTACGGCACCGTGGTGCTGCACGTTTCTCCCGAGGCCGCGCTGGGCGGGCCGCTGGCGCTGGTGCGCAGCGGCGACCGCATACGCCTCTCGGTGGCACGGCGCACGATCGACCTGCTGGTGGACGAGGCGGAACTGGCGCGCCGCCGGGCGGCGTGGACACCGCCGCAGGCGCCGGCCAGGCGCGGGTACCAGTGGCTCTACCAACAGCACGTCATGCAGGCCGAGAACGGCTGCGATTTCGATTTTCTGCGCGCCCAGGCGCGCCCGGACGACGCCGGCACGGACCGGCAAGGAGACCGCCCATGACCGGCACCGTGTTTTCCCAGCCCCTCGTCCAGCAGCCGGGCATCCTGCCCGAGATCGCCATCGACGCCATTCCCGCCGACGAGCGGGTGTGGGTGCCGCAGGCGCCCAACGTATGGTTCCGGCCGCTCTTCTTCAACACGCTGGGCGGCGGCTGGTGCAACCTGCTGCGGGTGCGGCGCTCGGGCGTCCTGAGCCGCCACATCCATCCCGCGCCGGTGTTCGGCTACGTCCTCAAGGGGGCGTGGCGCTATCTCGAGCATGACTGGGTGGCTTCGGCCGGCCGCTTCGTGTTCGAGCCGCCGGGCGAGATCCATACCCTGGTGGTGGACGCCGATGCGCAGAACGAGGAAATGATCACCTTCTTCAACGTAAGCGGAGCCATGATCTATCTCGACGAGCGCGGCATGCAGATCGGCTACGAAGACGTATTCAGCAAGATCGACATGTGCCGGCGGCACTACCGGGAAGTGGGCCTGGGCGAGGACTACGTGGACCAGTTCATCCGGTAGGGCCGGGCGGCGGGAGGCCTAGGGTTTGCCGCAATTCCTCCGCCTATTTGTCTATAAGTAGTATTTGTTTGTACTACAAATTGGGCGAAGGAGACCGCATCCCTCCGCAACGTCGTTTCCCGTACCGAGGCACTATGGATCGTCGAACAGCATTGAAAGCAGCAGGTGGCATGGCGGCTCTGGCATGGACGCTGCCCCTGCGCGCCCAGGAGAAGTATCCCTCGCGCCCCGTGCGCATCGTGGTGCAGTACCCGCCGGGCGGCGTGACGGACGTCGCTGCGCGCCTGGTGGGCGAGGTGCTGACCAGGAAGTACGGCCAGCCGGTAGTGATCGAGAACCGCCCCGGCGCCAGCGGCATCATCGGCCAGCAATACGTGGCCGGCACGCCCGCCGACGGCTACACGCTCATCACCGGCGGACTGGGCGGCAACGTGATTCCCCCGGTCACCGTGCGCAACCTGCCGCTGGACGTGGTCCATGCTTTCGTACCCATTGCCCAGGTGGCGGAGTTCGTGAACATCCTCGTCGTGTCGAGCCATCACCCCGCGACCTCGGTGCGCGCACTCATCGATTACGCCAAGCGTTCGCCCAAGCCCCTGAGTTACGGCTCCAACGGGCTGGGCACTTCAGTGCACCTGACCAGCGAGCTGTTCGCCTCGACGGTCGGCATCGACCTCATGCACGTACCATACAAAGGCAGCAACGAGGCCCTGGTCGATACCGTGAACGGCAACCTGGATTTCTGTTTTTCCAACCTGCCGCCGGTCATTCCCCTCCTGAAAAGCGGCAAGCTGCGCGCGCTCGCGGTGACGAGTTCCTATCGCACCCAGCAACTGCCCGACGTACCCACCATGGCGGAAGCCGGCGTGCCCGACTTTGCCGTGACGAGCTGGCTGGGCATCTACGGGCCGGCCAAGATGCCGGCCGCCATCGTGGCGCAATTGGGCCGGGATATCTCCGAAGGCCTGCGCCAGCCCGAGATGACGGCGAAGCTGCAGGCGGCCGGGTTCGAGCCGCGGCCGCTCGATTCGGTGGAGTTCGCGCGGGTGAACCGCTCTGAGCTGGAGCGCTGGGATGCCATCGCCAAGCGGTCCAAGGTGGCGCTGGAGTTCGGCCAGTAGGTCGGGCGACGGGATGCCGGATGCGAACCGGCATCCGCGGGTGCGCATTGTTTAATCCAGACCCGGCGGATATAGTGACGCTGCCATGGATATCAACAAGCTGGACCTCAATCTTCTGCTGGTATTCGAAGCGCTCTACCTCGAGCGCAATGTCACGCGCGCGGGCGAGCGCGTGGGCCTGTCGCAGCCTTCCATGAGCAACGCCCTGCTGCGTTTGCGCAATCAATGCAATGATCCGCTCTTCGTTCGCACGCAGGGCGGCATGGAGCCCACGCCCTATGCCGCGGAACTGGCCGGCAACGTGTTGCGGGCGCTCGAGCTGGTGCGCAACGGCTTCGAGCAGGCGAGCGGATTCGATCCGGCCAGCACCCAGCGCAGCTTCACGCTGCTGATGTCCGACTTCTCGCAGTTCCTGGTCTTGCCGCAATTGGTGGCGCGCTTCAAGTCATCCGCGCCGGGCGTGAGCCTGGTGGTCAGCAGTCTCAGCCGCGAGCACTACCGCGCCGCGCTCGAGAGCGGCGATGCGGATCTCGCGGTAGGCAACCTGCAGGAACTGCAAAGCGGCTTCTACCAGCAGGGCCTGTTCGTCGACCAGCATGTCTGCGTGATGGGCCGTGGCTTCAGGAAGGCGGGCGCCGCCATCACGCTCGACGAATACCTGGCGGCGCGCCACCTGGTGGTGACCGCCAACAAGACCGACCTGCAGATCGAGAAGGAACTCGGCAAGCAGGGCCATCGGCGCGAAGTGGCGCTGCGCGTGCCGAATTACCTGGTACTGCCCAAGATTCTGGCCCAGACGGATCTGGTGGTCACCGTGCCCGAGGTCATCGCCCAGGCGATCACCGACGATGCCGAAGGCGCCACCTGGTCGCCGCTGCCGTTCCAGACGCCCCATACGCACATCCGGCAGTTCTGGCACGCGCGCTATCACCACGATGGCGCCAACATCTGGCTGCGCAAGCAGATCGCCGACCTGCACATCGGCGCGAGCTTGCGCCGGGTGGGAGGCGGGGAAGGGCAGCCGGCGGGATGGTCGGCGGCGGCGTGAGCCGCCCGTTGCACCCGACGCGAACCGACGACACACCTAGCCCGCGAGGGCGACCAGATGTCCCCAGTTCAGCCGCGACTGCAGGTGGAAGTAGGTCATGGCGAGCCAGCCCTTGCGCGCCCATGCCGTCACGGTGGCGTCAGGCAACTGGTCGAACCGCGTTTCGTCGACCACGTGGAAGCCGTCCAGCGTGACGCGCTCGCCGCTCTGCAGTTCGACCGCCACCTGGCGCGGAATCATCAGGTTCTCGGCCTGCAGCGCGGCGACGTATTCGCGCGTCATCGTCAGTCCCGCCTGCAGTTCCCCCAGGAACTGCAGCATTTCGCTCACAACAGCGGTGGGCTGGCCGCCCTCGAACAGGGCTTCGGCATCGGTAGCCGTGCTGCGCAGGTGATCGGCGCTCTCGTCCACGCACAACGCATAGCGTTCGCTGGCCGGGTCCTCCTGCAGGATGAACGGATAGCGGCGCAGGTGGGCGGGAATGTAGCGACTGGGCAGCCACCTGCCGTCGGCGTCGACCATGAGGTTTTCCGCCGTGCGCAGGCCCAGCACCGCCATGGGCATGTGCTGTTCGCCGGCGAACACGATAGGCAGGTCGCGCGCGGCCATCGCGAATTCCGTCGCCACCAGCGGCACAGCGGTCTGGCCACGCGAAAAGGCGTAGCCGGCATTGCGGTCGAGCTTGAGGTGGGCGTGGCGCTGCGGGTCCAGCGCGCGCGCCTGTTCGAACATGGGGGCGTAGGTGCCGGCGGGGGTCGAGGTGGTCATGGAATCCTTGCACGAAGGTCGATGCCGCGCGGCATCGTCATGACCGCAATGGTAACGCTACGCGCGGGCGCCGTCCCCCTCGAGGCTCTGAACATAGCGCCGCCAGCCGCCAAACGCCGAGACGTCGCGCGCGCCTTGCGCCGCCCACGGTTCGCAGACGAAACCATGCACCATCGTGCCGTCCTCCAGGGCCAGGCTGCCTATGCCCAGCGGCGCGAGCACCTGCCTGAGGAAAGCGCCGACCTGCCCCAGGGGAAGATTCCACACCTCGACCGCGATCGAGGCGCCGCCTGCGCCGACGCGCACGAGACCGGGCTTGGGCGGCGTGGTGCCCGGCAGCGCGTAGAGCCGGTATTCCGCCGCGGTACGGGTCTCGCGCAGCTTGCGCGCGCCCAGGTCGGTCAACTGCCAGTTCAGCGGCATGCCGCTCAGGTGGGCGCCGACCACCGCGATCGGCAGGGCATTGGCCAGGGGCGGTGCGATCTCGCGCGGCGCGGGCAGCGGCGCGCCGGTCGCCCCCTGCGGCAAGCCGGTGGCATGGTGGAAGCGCTGGCCCAGTTGAGCCAGCCGCCAGTCCGAGCCCGAGGGCCCGATCAGCGTGATGCCGAACGGCAGGCCGTCGGCGCGCAGCGAGGCCGGCACGGCCAGCGCGGCCCAGCGCAGCAGGTTGACGAAGTTGGTGTATCGGCCGAGCGTACGATTCAGGCCGATGGGATCGGCCAGCATGGCGGCGATGGTGGGCAGCGTGGGGGCGGTCGGCACGGCCAGCACGTCCATGTCGCGCCAGACTGTGGACAGCCGCTCGCGCGCCTCGTCCAGCCTGGCCTGCATCGCCAGCACGTCGGCCGCGCCATGGTGCCGGCCGCCGCCGATAATGGTGCGCACGGGCTCGATGACCGCCTCGGGCCGGGCATCGAAGAATTCGCGGATGGCCTCGTAGCGCTCGGCCACCAGCGCGCTTTCGTACAGCCATGACGCGACTTCCGCCAGCGGCGCGTCGTCGATGGGTACCGCGGTACCCCCCAGCGCCTCGAGTTGCCGGCATGCCGCTTCGTAGGCCTGGGCCGCGAGCGCGTCGCCGGCGAAATCCGGACGCATCGGCACCCCGAAGCGGAAGGACGCCGGCATGGCCCGCAAGTCGGGGGCCACGGCATCGGTGTCGGCCAGCACGTTGAGCACGTCCACCGCCTCGGCTACCGTGCGGGCGAAGATGCTGGCGGTATCGAAGCTGCGCGAGGCCGGAAATACGCCCTTGGCGCTGAGCAGGCCGATGGATGGCTTGAGCCCGACGATGTTGTTGAAGCCGGCCGGCACCCGGCCGGAACCGGCCGTGTCGGTACCCAGGGCCACGTCCGCCTCGCCGGTGGCCACCGCCCAGGCCGAGCCGCTGCTGGAGCCGCCGCTGACGTATTCGGGGCGCAGCGCATTGGGAACCGCCCCAAAAGGGGACCGCGTGCCGTTCAGCCCGCACGCGAACTGGTCGAGGTTGGTCTTGCCGACGATCGATGCACCGGCATCGAGCAGTTTTTGCACCACGGCGGCGCTAGCCGCGGGCATGTAGGCAAACTCGGGGCAGGCGCAGGTGGTCGGCACGCCGGCCACGTCGATGTTGTCCTTGACGGCCACGCGCACGTGCGCGAGCGGGCCCGAGGCGCGGGTGCGGAGAGGAGGGGAAAGGCGGCGGATCCAGGCTGACATGGCAATCCCTGATAGACGATGTCCATGCTCAAGCAAGGGGCGTACCACGGCGCGGGCGGCGCCGGCCGGGCGCAACGCCGGGAAGGCGCGCGGGCCGCGGGCCCGCGTTTTCGGCTGCTCCCGTGGCTGTACGCTAGCAGGGCAGCCCGGCAATGCGCCGCAAGCCCGTCATGTCGAGGATCTCGACTTCCCTCTGGCGCGTGCGCAGCAGCTGCGCCCTGGACAAGCGCGAAAACAGCCGGCTCACCGTCTCCAGCGTCAGGCCGAGGAAATTGCCGATCTCTTCGCGGCTCATCCGGAGGACGAATGTCGAGGCCGAATAGCCGCGGGCCGCCAGGCGCTCGGAAAGGTTGAGCAGGAAGACGGCCAGGCGTTCTTCGGCGCGCATGGCGCCCAGGGACAGCAGCATCTGCTGGTCGTGCTCGATCTCGCGGCTCATCAGCCGCATGAGCTGGCGCTGCAGGGACGGCAGATGACCGGCCAGGGAAGACAGGTCCCGTACCGGGATCACGCAGACTTCGCTGTCTTCCAGGGCGACGGCGGTGGAGGCATGGGCGGTCCGGGCCAGGCCATCCAGCCCGACGATTTCGCCGGCCAGGTGAAAGCCCGTGATCTGCTGGCGTCCGTCGGCCCGTTCGAGGACCGTCTTCAGTGTGCCGAAGCGGATGCCGTAGACCGCCTCCAGTCCGTCCCCCACGTGGAACAGCGCCTGGCCTTTCGCGACCCGTATGCGTTCCTGCACCAGCTCATCCATCCTGCCGGCGTCGTCGGCCTCCATGCCGACGGGCAGGCAGAACTGGCCCAGCCCGCAGGTCGAGCAGCGGACGGAGTCGGAGGCGAGCGGAATGCGTTTGTTCATGGATGGCGAATCGTCGCGGTAGCGGCCGGACCGCTGCTAGGGCAGGCGGCCGGCGTAGCTTTGCCGCAGCATGTCGATGAAGACCCGCACGCGCGGCGGCAGGTGCTTGCGCTGCGGGTAGACGGCGTAGATGGCGTTGGGCGGCGGGGCGTAGTCGTCGAGCACGGTCACCAGCCGCCCCTGTTTCAGGTCGTCTTCGACCTCCCATAGCGACCGCCACGCCAGGCCCCGGCCGTCCAGGGTCCAGGCATGGAGGACGGCGCCGTCGGTGCATTCCAGCGTGCCGGAGACGCGCTGCGGGGTGGGTTTGCCGTCGATGGTGAAGAGCCAGCCGCGCGTCTGGCTGCCGCTGGCCCCGAACGACAGGCAGTTGTGGCGCGCCAGCTCCGATGGATGCCGGGGCGTGCCGTGGCGGCGCAGGTAGGCAGGCGAGGCCACCACCATCCGGCGGTTGTCGGCCAGGCGTACGCTGACGAGACTGGAGTCGGCCAGGTCGCCGATGCGTATGGCGCAGTCGTAGCCTTCGTTGACGAGGTCCACCAGCCGGTCGTTGAGGTCGAGGGTGACGCTGATGCCGGGATAGGTGTCGAGCAGCCGCGGCAGCAGCGGGGCGACGTGGCGCCGCCCGAACCCGGCCGGGGCGGTGACCCGCAGATGGCCCTTGGGATTCTCGCCGCCGGCCGCGACGCTGTTCTCGGCATTTTCCAGCGATTGGAGTATCTGCTGGCACTCCTCGAAGAATTCCGTTCCTTCCCGGCTCAGGGAGATCTTGCGGGTGGTGCGTATCAGCAGCTTGACCCCGAGGCGGGCCTCCAGCGCGTCGATGCGCCGGCCGATGACCGCCGGAGCGACGCCTTCGCTGCGCGCGGCCGCGGACAGGCTTCCGCGCGAGACGGCCGAAACGAAGGATTCGATCTGCTTGAAGCGATCCATGGCGGGGAAGGGGCGAACATGCGCGGCGGCGAGCGGGCATGCCGAGGTGGCAAGCCCGGCGGGCGCGGCGTATTTATGCAAATTAGTAAATAATTTGCACCGCATTTTAGCCTATCCATAACAAAACCGCGCCCGCGGCCGGGCGGGCGCGGAAGCGGTTCCCGCCCTCAGGACCGGTTGTCCCGTTGCAGCACGTCGATCAGGTGATCGATATCCAAAGGCTTGGTCAGATGGATGGCGAATCCCGCGCCCAGGCAGCGGCGCACGTCGGATTCCATGCCGTAGCCGGTAAGGGCTACCGCGATCTGGTCGGCGGCGGGCGCATAGTGCCTGAGCACGTCGATGCCGTCGCCGTCGGGCAGGCCCATGTCGCTGACGAGCACGTCGTAGCGCTTGGCATCGATACATGCGCAGGCTGCCGCCACGTTCTCGGCGATGTCGACCTCGTAGCCGTATTCGGCCAGGAGGAATTGCATGGCCTCGGCCGTATCGCCGTTGTCCTCCACCAGCAGAATGGTGGCCGGCCGGTGCGTGGAGGGCGATGCGGGCGTCTCCACGGGCGCAGGCGCCTGCACGTCGCCGCCCGCCGGGTCGTCGAGCGTGAGCGTGAAAGTGGTGCCCTTGCCCTGGCCCTCGCTGCGCACGCTCAGCGTGCCGCCGTGGCGCTGCGCGAGCGAACTCGCGATCGCCAGCCCCAGCCCGAGCCCGCCGCGGGCCTGCGCCGATTCTTCTTCGCCCTGGTCGAAGGCGTCGAAAATGCGCTTGAGCGCCTGCGGCGGGATGCCTATGCCGGTGTCCGAGACGTCCACCGCGATCTTTCCCGGCATGGGCTGGTACATGGTGATGCCGATCTCGCCGGCGCGCGGCGTGAACTTGATGGCGTTCTTGAGCAGGTTCCAGATGATCTGCTGCAACCGGGCCGGATCGGCCTGGACGATGACCGGATACGGCAGGGGCGTGTAGCGCAGTTCGATGTGGCGGGCCGCCGCTTCTTCGCGGAAGATCTCCGCGATGCCGTTCAGGATGGCGACGAGGTCCGTAGGCTCGAGGCGCAGGCTCAGTTTGTCGTTGACGATCTTGGAGATGTCGAGCAGGTCGTCGATGAGCCGCGCCTCGACCTCCACGTTGCGCTTGATGAGCTCGATGCTGCGCCGGCATTCGGGCGGCAGGTCCTGGCGCAGGTCCAGCGCCTGGGCCGCGGCGTAGATGGGGCCGAGCGGCGTGCGCAGTTCGTGCGACAGCACGGCCAGGAACCGGTCCTTGGCGCGGTTGGCCGCCTCGGCCTGTTCCTTGGCCATCTGCAAGAGGTCGGCCGCCACCCGGGTGTCGGTCATGTCGCGGACGATGCGCGAGAATCCCCGGACGGCGCCGCCATTGCCGAAGATGGCCGTGGTCACGACCGAGGCGTAGAACGTGGCGCCGTTCTTGCGCATCAGCCATCGTTCCTCGGCCAGGCTGGTGCCGGTGCTGATCTCGGCCAATCGTTCGACCAGCGGCCGCTCGGTCGGCTGGCCGGGTTCGGGCGGCAGGTTGAACATGTCGCCGGGGCGTCCGATCACTTCTTCGGCGGGATAGCCGAACAGCCATTCCGAGGCGCGGTTCCAGCTTTCTATCGTGCCGTCCAGCGACAGCGTCGCCACGGAGTAGTCCCGTAGCGCGTCGATCAACTGGCCGAAGTAGGTTTCGCTCTCGCGCAGGCGCCTTTCTGCATCGTGCCGGGAGCGGCGCTCCCGGGCCTCGTCCAGGGCCCGCTGCACGACGATGGGCAGGCGGTCCAGGCGTTGCTTGAGGACGTAGTCGGTCGCACCTTCCTTGAGCATGTCCACCGCGTGTTCCTCGCCCAGCACGCCGGAGACGAAAATGAACGGCAGCGCCGAAGGATGGCTGCGCGCGATCCGCAGCGCCTCGCTGCCCGGGAAACCCGGCATGTGGAAGTCGGACAGCACGAGATCGAAGGTTCCGCTGTCCAGGGCCTTGATGAAGTCGGCTTCGTTGTTGACGATGACGCCCTCGACGTCGAGCCCGGCGATTGCCAGGCGTTCCAGGGTCAATTCCGCATCGTGAGGGTCGTCTTCGGCCAGAAGGACTCGCATGACAGGCAGATTCACTTTAAGCGGGCTCCCGGACGCGTTATTCCTGTTGCAGCGTGCGCGCGCGGCGCAGGGAGCCTGGGGGCGGCTCGTTCAGCACCGCCCAGAATACGCCCAGATCGCCGATCGCGCGCACGAAATCGGGAAAATTCACCGGCTTGACCACGTAGGCATTGACGCCCAGCGCGTAGGCGCGAACCAGGTCGCTTTCCTCGTTGGACGAGGTCAGCATGACGACCGGGACGTTGCGCAATCCCTCGCTGGTGCGTATCAGCTTGAGAAGCTCCAGGCCATCCATCTTGGGCAGCTTCAGGTCGAGGAGGATCACCGCCGGGTTGCCGGGCGGCCGATCCAGATAACTGCCGCGCCGGGACAGATAGTCTAGCGCCTCTGCGCCGTCGCGGGTAATGACCACGTCGTTGGCCAGCTGGCTTTTTTCCAGCGCGATCAAGGTCAGTTCCAGGTCCCGGGGGTTGTCTTCGACCAGCAGGATGGGCTTGAGCATCATGATCAGCCTCGCAGTTTCTTTTTGCTTGGAGACGGCGCCGCGGTTGCCGAAGGCTCGGCGCCGGGGAGGAACAGATAGAAGGTGGCGCCCCGGTCGGGCACGCCTTCGGCCCATACCCGGCCGCCGTGGCGCTCGACGATGCGGCGCACGTTGGCCAGGCCGATGCCGGTCCCTTCGAAATCTTCCATGCGATGCAGACGCTGGAATACGCCGAATAGCTTACCGACATATTTCATGTCGAAACCCACGCCATTGTCGCGCACGTATATGACGTGCCCGCCGTCGCGCGCGTCGGCGCCGACCTCGATTACCGCCGGGGTACGGTCGCGGGTGTATTTGATGGCGTTGGACAGCAGGTTGCGCAAGGCCAGGTGCATGTAGGCGGCATCGGCGTAGATCGCCGGCAGGTCGTGCGCGATCCACTCCACCTCGCGTCCTTGCAGGTCGGGCGCCAGTTCGTTGCGGATCTGTTCCAGCGTCTGGGCCAGGTTCACCTGCGTGGGCTTGAGGGCCGAACGCCCCATCTGCGAGAAGGTCAGCAGCGCATCGACCAGGCGGCCGGCAAAGCGCGCCGAGTCGTTGATGTTGGCCAGGTACCGCGTCGCGCGCGCGGACAGTTGCTTGCCTTCGTATTCCTGCAGCAGTTCGGCATAGCCGGCGATGTGGCGCAAGGGCGCCCGCAGATCGTGCGAAACGCTGTACGAGAACGCTTCCAGTTCCTGGTTGATGCGCCCGAGTTCGTCCGCCAGGCCGGCCAGTTCCTCAGCCTTGCGCAGCACCACGCCCGTGATGGCGGTACGCAGTTCGGCGGCGCTGTCGAGCTCCCAGGGCTCCCAGGCAAGGGACTGTCCCCGTATTTCCTGGGGCCAGGGCCGGAAGTTGCGTTCGGCGGCGGCTGCCTCGTCGCCCGGGGCGGGCTGGCCGCCGGCCCAGTGGATGTTGCGCACCCACTCCGGCCGGAACCACAGGACGTAGTTGGGGTGCAGCTCGGAAATCGAGATGGCCAGCACGCCGCAGGCCAGTTCCCGGATCTTCGCGAATTCGGGTGCGAGCGCCGGCAGGTCGCGGGTATGGAACAGTCCTGACTTGGCGATCCGGGACAGGCGGGCGCACAGCATGAGGATGATGTCGCGGCCGGGCGCCTGGCCCAGGGTCAGACAGTCGTCGCCATGGACGATGGCCGCGCCGGTGGCCCGCGCGAAGTCGAGCAGCGTTTCCGGCACGCTGGCCAAGCCCGCCGGCACGCTATCGTGCTCGGCCATGGCGGACAGCAAGGCGCCCGCCAAGTGTTGCAGCTCGTGGCGCCGTCCGGCTTCGGCCTGCGCGTGGCGAGCCTCGATCTGCAGCGAGACGATCTGCACCAGCAGGTTGGTCTGGGTCCGGACCGCCAGGGGGATTCTGCGCGGCAGCGCGTGGTGGCACGAGATCATGCCCCATAGCCGGCCTTGCACCACCAGCGATAGCGACATGGAGGCCTGCACGCCCATGGCCTCCATGTGGCGCAAGTGCGAGGGCGAAACGCTGCGCAGCTCGGCGAAGCTGAGGTCAGTCGGCGCGCCGGTCGCGGGGTTGTCGCGCGGCACCAGCGGAGACGGTTCGTAGCGCGCGTCGGGTATGCAGCGCATGCGGTTGACGAGGTAGAGGCTGCGGGCCTGCGCGGGAATGTCGCTGGCGGGGAAGTGCAGGCCCAGGAACGATACGTAGCCGGGGTCGTGCCGTTCGGCATTGACCCGGCCATGTCCCTCGGCATTGAATTCGTAGGCAACGACGCGTCCGAACCCGGTGAGTTTCTTGATCTCCTCGACTGCGAGCTCGCAAATGGCGTCCACGGTCTCGCATTGTTGCGCGCGGCCGACGAAATCGCCCAGACCGGCAAGCTGCGTGCCCGGGATGGCAGGCTCGAATTCGGCCAGGATGGCGCCGCCATCCCGGTGAACGACGAGATCGAAATCGCCGTGTCCGGTCTGGAAGGAAACCGAGCCGAGGTGGAACGGCGCACGTTCGGCCTGGGTGGCCGCTTGCAGCCGCTCCAGGAAGCGGTCATCGGGATCCTGGACCAGACCGGCGAGCTCTTGGCCCAGCAACGCCGCCGGCGGCACGCCGAGATGGCGCCGTACCGACTCGCTGGCCTGCAGGATGCCGCCATGAGTACGGTCGAGTACGAGCAGGAAACCGTGCGGCTGGATGCTGCCCGGGATGTGGATCGGCTCGCTAGCGCACGAGTCCGTAACGTTCGTACTGGGCGCTGGGCTTTGGGAAGGCACCTGTCGACATGGCTGAAGGGGACGAAGCCCAATAGTATTCAATCCCCGTGTCTTTTCCCAAGCGCCGGGCGGATTATGTAGCGATACTTACAGGACGTCTCATTCGCGCCGGCCGGGGCGGGCCCGGCCGGCGAGGCGACGGCCGTTTCAGGAGCCATGGCCGCCGCGATGCGCCCAGGCCGTGGTGCGCTTCTCGACCAGGGCGAAAAGCTCGTACATGGCCATGGCCATGACGCCGATCACCATCAGGCCGGCAAAGGCCAGCGGCATCTTCATCGCCGAGCCGGCCGATACCAGCAGATAGCCGATACCCTCGTTCGAAGCGGCCATCTCCGACACCGTCGAACCCACGAAGGCCAGGGTGATCGCGACTTTCAGGGAGGCGTAGAAATAGGGCAGCGAGCGCGGCAGCCCGACCTTGAGCAGCACGTCCAGGCGCTTGGCGCCCAGGACTCGCAACACGTCCTCGAGCTCGGGCTCGAGCGTGGCGAGGCCAGTGGCGATGTTGACCATGATGGGGAAGAAAGAGATCAGGAAGGCCGTCAGCATGGCCGGGCCGATGCCGATCCCGAACCAGACCACCAGCACGGGCACGAACGCCGCCTTGGGGAGGGCGTTGAAGGCCGTCATCAGCGGATAGACGGCGGTATAGGCGATGCGCGAGCTGCCGATGACGAAACCCAGCACCACGCCGACCACGATGGAGATGCCGAAGCCGGCCATGGTGACCCAGAACGTGCGCCAGGCGTGCTGCGCGATGACCGGCGCGTAGTCGATGGTGGCCTGCAGGATCTGCGAGGGGCTGGGGAAGATGAACTCCGAGACCTGGAAGACGCGGCAGATGATTTCCCACAGCGCGATGACCAGGATCAGCAGGGCGATCGGGGCGGTGCGTTCGGCGAACTTGTTATTCATGGGGTTCAACGTCCGATCCGGGTGCGCAATTCGTGCACCAGGGTATTGAATTCGTCGGTATAGGTGGTCTCGAGCTCGCGCGGGCGAGGCAGGTCGATCTCCCGGCGGGCGAGGATGCGGCCGGGGCGCTTGCTCATCACGTAGACCGTGTCGGCCAGGAACACCGCTTCGCGCAAGTCGTGGGTGACCAGGACGACGTTGAAGCGGCGGGCCGTCCACAGATCGCGCAGCACGCACCAGAGCTCTTCGCGCGTAAACGCGTCGAGCGCGCCGAAGGGTTCGTCCAGCATCAGCATCTCGGGCTCGTGGATCAATGCCCGGCACAGCGAGGCCCGCTGCTGCATGCCGCCCGAGAGTTCCCACGGGAACTTGTGTTCGTAGCCGTCCAGTCCCACCGTCGCCAGCAGGGCGCGCGCCCGCTGCTCGTATTCGGCGCGCTTGGCGCGGAAGTTGGAGCGGTAGGGTTCGACGATCTCGAGCGGCAGCAGGATGTTGTCGAGCGTGGTCCGCCAAGGCAGCAGGTTGGGCGCCTGGAACGCCATGCCGACGATCTTGAGCGGTCCCTTGACGGGATGCCCGCCGACTACGACGGTGCCTCGCGTGGGCGACTTCAGGCCCGTCGTCAGTTTCATGAAGGTGGATTTGCCGCAGCCCGACGGGCCGACGATGGCGACGAATTCGCCTTTGCCGATGGAGAGGCTGATGTCCTCGACGGCATATTCGCCGGCGCGCTCCTGGGCAGGGGTATAGGCCAGCGATACGCGCTGGAAGTCGACAAATGGAGTCATGGGGTAGGGCGATGCGGAAAGTCGGGGGACGCGCCGCCGGAGCGGCGCGCGGTTCCGTGCACCCCCGGGACGGGCGGCCACCGGGGGTTCGTTCTCGTTACTTGCCGCGCAGTACGGACGAGGTCAGGGATTTTTCCGGCAGGAACGAGCGATCGAACGCCGCGGCCGGATCCACCGAGGTCTTGGTGCCGTAGGTGCGCGTCACCTGCGCGGCCATCAGCGCCATGCGCGAGGGATTGATGTCGCCGAAGCCGTCCGCCCGCGCGTCGGGCGTGTCGATGGCGGTCTGGATCGCCAGGCGCAGGCGCTTGAGTTCCAGCGCGGTGTCGATGATGCCGTCGCGTTCCTTGACGGTGGCGATCGAACCCGCGGGGTCGGCCAGGACGTCGCGCGTCGCCTTGGTGACGGCGCGCAGGAAGCCCTTGACCGCCTCCGGGTGGTTCTTGGCGAAATTGCGGTCGGCGATGATGGCGTTGCCGTAGAGCTTCACCCCGTATTCGGGGTAGGACATGATCGCGATGTCCTGGTCCTTGATGCCGCGCGCGTTCAGATTCAGCAGCGAGGTGAAGTAGAAGCCGGTGATGGCGTCGATGTCGCCGCGGGCGAGCATGGTCTCGCGCAGCGCGGGGTCCATGCTGACCCAGGTCACCTTGGAATCGTCGATCTTGTTGGCCTGGGCGAAGATCGGGAACGAGCGGCGGCCGCCGTCGAAGGAGGGGGCGCCGATCTTCTTGCCCTCGAGGTCCTTGGGCGCCTTGATGCCGCTCTTCTTGAGCGAGAAGACGGCCGCCGGCGTGTTGTTGTAGACCATCATGACGCCGGTGGGCTGGTTCGGCGCGCCGGGGTTGTTGCCTTGGAATTCCATCAGCGCGGCGAGGTCGGCGAATCCCATTTCGTACGAACCCGAGGCCACGCGATTGACGGCGGCGCCCGAGCCGCTGCCGGCGTCGATGGTGACATCGAGCTTTTCGTCCTTGAAGTAACCCTTCTTGGCGGCCACCAGGAAGATCGCGCTCGGCCCTTCGAAACGCCAGTCTAGCTGGAAGCGGATCTTGGTATTCTGGGCCTGGGCGCCCGTGGCCCACGCGCTGGCCAGGACCAGCGCCATCCCCGCGAGCACGGTGCGGCGACCCGAAGTGCGAAGCATTGTCTTCATGCTGGGTTTTCCTCGAGGTGAGTGGCGGACGGTTGTGCCGTCCTCGGTTTTGTGGGGAGAATACATCCCGGTTTCGCGCGCCAACAATGCGAGGTAAACCCGCGGTGGTGCATCGCCTCCCCGAGTTGGTGCGAACCGGTATTGCAATTTGTTAAAAAGCAGGATCCGTGCCCGCAAGCGTGCTTTCGACGCCTGCATTCCCGCTTCCGCGCACCGCGAAGGGTCTCCCATGTGCCAACTGCTCGGCATGAACTGCAATACGCCGACCGACATCGTCTTCAGCTTCACGGGCTTCGCCACGCGCGCCGGGCGTACCGGCGAGCACGTCGACGGCTGGGGCATCGCCTTCTTCGAAGGGGCAGGCGTGCGCCACTTCGTCGACCACGAGCCTGCGCTGGTGTCCCCGGTGGCGGACCTGATCCGGCGCTATCCGATCAAGTCCGGGAACGTGATCGCCCATATCCGCAAGGCGACGGTCGGACGGGTGGCCCTGGAGAACTGCCATCCCTTCGTGCGGGAGCTGTGGGGGCGCTACTGGGTATTCGCCCATAACGGCGACCTGGCCGACTACCATCCCCGGCTCGCCGGACCCTACCGGCCGGTGGGCGATACCGACAGCGAACGCGCGTTCTGCTGGATGCTGCAAGCCCTGGCCGGGCGCTTCGCCACCCACCCCGGCCCCGAGGCGCTGGCCGACGCGCTGGGCGAACTGACCGCGTCGATCGCCGAGCACGGCACCTTCAATTACATGCTGTCCGATGGCACGGCCCTGTATGCGCATTGCTCGACGCGCCTGCACTACCTCGTTCGGCAGCATCCGTTCGCGACCGCCAGCCTGTCCGACGACGAAGTCAGCGTCGATTTCGCGCAAGTCACCACGCCCGACGACCGTGTCGCCGTCATCGTGACCGAACCGCTGACGGCCAACGAAACCTGGCGCTGTTTCGAGGCCGGAGAGTTGATGGTGTTCGTGGACGGCGCGCCGGTGCTGGCGCGGCAGGTCAGTCCGTAGGCGCCGCGCCGCTGCTCATTTCGCGGCGAGCGAGGCCGCCAGCTGCTCGAGGAAGTCCACCGTCAGCTCGCCCGCGAGCTGGGCGTCGTCGGCTGTCATGGTCTCGAGCGGATTGTGGCTGATGCCGCCGTTGCCGCAGCGGGTGAACAGCATGGTGATGGACGTGGCCTCGGCCAGTTTCATGGCGTCGTGGCCGGCTCCCGACGGCAGCTCGAAGGCGGGCAGTCCGCGGTCCGCGATGGCGCGCGACCACATGGCCATCTGCTCGCGCGAGCAGGGCGCCGCGGCGGCGCGCATCAGTTCTTCGGTCGTCACGGAAATGCCGCGGCGGGCGCAGATGGCGGTGATCTCGCGTTCGATGTCGGCCAGCGCGGCGTCGCGCACGGCGTTGTCGGCCGCGCGGATGTCGAGCGACAGGGTGCAGGCGCCCGGGATGACGTTGATCGATCCATGGGGCACGTTCAGGATGCCGACCGTGCCGACCAGCGACGGAACCTGCGCGCAGCGCCGTTCGACCGCCAGCACGATCTCCGCGGCGGCGCAGGCGGCGTCGCGCCGCATGTCCATGGGCGTGGTGCCGGAGTGGCTCGCCACCCCGCCCAGGGTCAGCATGCGCCGCACGCTGCCCGCGATGGAAGTGACCACGCCGACCGGGAGGTTGCGCTCGAGCAGCACCGGTCCTTGCTCGATGTGGATCTCGAAGTAGTGCCGCAGCCGCGCGGCCTCGGCCGCCGCCTTGCCGAGCTGCTCGGGATCCAGGCCCGCCAGCTGCATGGCCTCGCGCATGCTGATGTCGGCGGCGTCTAGCGTATCGAGCACACTGGCGTCGAAGCGGCCGATGTAGGCCGACGAGCCGAGGAAGGTGCTACCGTAGCGCACGCCTTCTTCTTCCGCGAAGGCCACGACGTCCAGGTCGAAGGGCAGGCGGCGGTTGCGCCGCTTGAGGTCGGCCACCACCGCGATGGGCAGCAGCACGCCCAGGCGGCCATCGTACTTGCCGCCGTTGCGTACCGTGTCGTAGTGGCTGCCGGTTGCGACCAGCGGGGGCGAGACGATCGCCGGCGCGGCGCGGTAGCGGCCCACGACGTTGCCCGCCGCGTCCTGATAGACGGTATCGAAGCCCGCTTCCATCATCCAGGCCTGGATGCGCGCCGCCACCGCGCGGTGGGCGGGCGTCAGGTAGGTGCAGGTCAGATGGTCCGGCGAATCGGAGTGCGCGGCCAGGGATTCGGCCCATGCCATCACGGTGTCGCCGTAGGGACGCGTGAGCGACAGGCGGTCCGCCAGCCGGATCTCGGCAATGCGGTCGATCTGTCGCAGCGCTTCGGCGAACTCCAGGTCGGGCGCGTTGCGCAGCCTGCGCTCCATCGCGGCAATGATGTCGTAGCGACTCAGTCCGGCGCCCGTGGGGCCGCGCACCGCGATGATGAACGGGAAACCGAAACGGCTGTTGTAGGCCGCATTGAGCTGGTGCAGCAGCTCGAATTCCTCGGGCGAGCATTGGGTCAGTCCGGCGCGCGCCTGTTCCCCGGCGGAGTCCTCGGTGAGCTGGCCCGCCACGGCGGCCCGTCCGGCCAGTTCCGGATGGGCGCGGATCAGCGCCAGCTGTTCTTCGCGGCTGGCCGCGCGCACGGTCTGCGCCAGCGCGTACTTGAGCGCGGCCACTGAAGCGAACGGCCGCTTGGCCGCGACCCGTTCCATGACCCAGGGGCTGTGTTCGTAGAGCCCGTCCAGGAACTGGACGAAGCGGGCGGGATCCGCGGCATTGAGGACGTCGAGCGTGAGCGAGGCGGTCATGGCGATGGTCAGGAGGCGGAACCGGTGGCCGGCACGTAGGGATGTTCTTGTTTCCAGTGCCGCGCGATGTCGACGCGGCGGCACACCCAGATGTCCTGGTGCTTTTCGATATGGTCGAGAAAGCGTTGCAGCGCCGGAAAGCGGCCCGGGCGGCCGAGCAGGCGGCAGTGCATGCCGATGGACATCATGCGCGGCTTGTCGGCGCCTTCGGCGTAGAGCACGTCGAAGGTGTCGCGCAGGTAGTGGTAGAAATGATCGGCGGTGTTGAAGCCCTGGGGCGTGGCAAAGCGCATGTCGTTGGCGTCCAGGGTGTACGGAACGACCAGGTGGGGCTTGCGTTCGCCGGAGGAGGTCTCGACTTCGGTCCAGAAGGGAAGGTCGTCGCCATAGTAATCGCTGTCGTACAGATAGTCGCCCTGTTCGACCAGCAGGCGCCGCGTGTTGGGGCTGTCGCGGCCGGTGTACCAGCCCAGCGGCCACGCGCCGTCGGTCAGCCTGCGCAGGATCTCGGTGCCGCGGTGCATGTGCTCGCGCTCGGTGGCTTCGTCCACGTTCTGGTAATGGATCCAGCGCCAGCCGTGGCAGGCGATCTCGTGCCCATGTTCGAGGAAGGCAGAGGTGGCCTCGAGGTTGCGTTCGAGCGCCATGGCGCAGCCGAATACCGTGAGCGGCAGGCGCCGGCGCTCGAATTCGTTCAGGATGCGCCATACGCCCACGCGCGATCCGTACTCGTAGATGGAGTCCATGCTCATGTGCCGCGCCGGATAGGCGGCCGCGCCGACGATCTCCGACAGGAACTGCTCGGACGCCGGGTCGCCGTGCAGCACGTGGTTTTCCGCGCCTTCCTCGTAGTTCAGGACGAATTGCACGGCGACGCGGGCGCGGCTGGGCCAGCGGGCGTCGGGAAGGCTGCGGCCGTAGCCGGTCATGTCGCGGGGATATGCAGTCATGGCGCTCGCAACGGGTAAGAGGGAGAGGCCCGGCGTGTCACGCCGGCACGGGCATTTTCACACGTCGCGCGCAGGAGCTGCTGCGCGTCGGGATGTGGCCGCTAGCGAAACTATATACACTTTTGTGCTCTCGCCGAACCGGCGCACGCAGGCACCGCCTGTCCGTACAGCGATGAAAGGACTTCCATGGGAAAGCTGACGACTCACGTTCTTGATACCGCCAATGGCTGCCCGGCCGCCGGCCTGCGGATCGAGCTGTTCCGCCTGGACGACGGCCAGGCCGTCCTGTTGCGGCAGGTGGAGACCAATGACGACGGCCGCGTCGACGGCCCGCTGCTCGAAGGCGACGACTTCGCCGCCGCCACCTATCGCCTGGCGTTCGAGGCGGGCGACTATTTCGCCGGCAAGGGCGTGTCCGTGCCCGAGCCGCGCTTCGTGGACCGGGTCGTGCTCGACTTCGGCATCGCCGATCCCCGGCAGCATTATCACGTCCCGCTGCTGGTCAGCCCGTGGAGCTGGAGCACCTATAGGGGGAGCTAGGGCGCACGCAGGCGGCGATCTGCTCGCGCAGCCACTTGATGGGGCCGTCGCGCCGGGTGCGCGGATGCCACAGCAGGTAGTACTGCAGCGGCGGCAAGGGCAGCGGCAAGGGCGTCACGCGCACGGGCAGCGAGCTTTCGAAGAAGTCGGTAAAACGCTTGCCCGTGGTCAGCAGGAGATCCGTCTGCGTGAGGACATAGGGGATCAGGCTGAACACCGGGCACTCGAGCGCGATCTGCCGGGTATGTCCAAGGCGGGCGAGCATCGTGTCGACCGTGCTGCGCAGGCCGGGACGCATGGCGGTAGGCGCCGCGTGTCGCGCCTGCAGATAGGCCTGCATGGTCAGGCTGCGCTGGGCCAGCGGATGATGGCTGCCCATCATCACCACCAGTTCGTCATTCATCAGCGGTAGCCGGTGCAATTGCGAGGGCGGATCGGGCCAGTTGGCGATTACGAGGTCCAGCCTCCCGTCGGCGAGCTTCTGCGCGTAGTCCAGGTCGTCTGTCAGGGGATGCACGCTGAGCGCGAGCGAGGGCGCCGCCGCGCGCAAGCGGCCGGCCAGGCGCGGCAACAGCATGGGATCGAGGTAATCGGGGGCCGCCAGATGCAGGGTCCCGTGGGCCCTGCGGGGATCGAACTCGGCCGGCGGCGCGAGAAAGTGCTCGGCCTGGGCCAGCAGTTCGCGCGCCGGCGCTTCCAGCGACTGCGCGGTCGCGGTCGGCACCACGCCGCCGGGGCCGCGCACGAACAGCAGGTCGCCGGTCAGGCGGCGCAGGCGCGCCAGCCGCGTCGACAGCTGAGGCTGGCCCATGCCCAGCCGTATCGCGGCGCGCGAAACGTTCAGCGTATCGAGCAGCGTGACGAAAGCCTGGATGTCCGTCATGTTGAGCTGCGACAGCTCGGCGCTGGCCTGGGCGGCAGGGGAGGGGGCGTGGGACATGGCGGCGTTTCCTCCAGATCATCCCGGAAAGCGAATGATCATCATGCGAATAGGCAGATGATAACCGCCGCCAAGGCGCGTATGTTTGCGGTATAGACCCCCGGCGACGGAGGGGGAACTCCTGGTAGAACGACATGCCTTCCGATCTTTCCATTCCTGTTCGGCCTCCCGAGGTACAGACCCGTCCCATCCGCTTCTGGCATGGTTCGCGGCGCATCGACCTGGACAGGGTGCCGCCCGCCCTTACCGTGCTCGAATGGCTCCGGGAAGAAGCGGGCTGCCACGCCGTCAAGGAAGGCTGCGCGGAGGGCGATTGCGGTGCCTGCACGGTGGCTGTGACGGAACTGGACGAAGGCGGCCGGCCCCGGACGCGCGCCGTCAACGCCTGTATCCAGCCAGTGGCCACGCTCGACGGCAAACTGCTCGCCACCGCCGGAGACATCGGGACGGCGGGCGCCCTGCATCCGGTGCAGCAGGCCATGGTGGACCACCATGGCTCGCAGTGCGGTTTCTGCACGCCCGGTATCGTGATGTCCCTTTACGCGCTGTATGAAAACAAGCGGCTGGCGGAGCAGGGGCCGGTGACCCGCGCGGAGGCGGTACAGGCGCTGTCGGGCAACCTTTGCCGCTGCACCGGCTACCGGCCGATCCTGGACGCGGCGCAGGCCATGCGGGGGCAGGCCTGGCGGGGCGAGCCCGCCGCCGAACTGCGGGCTCGGCTGGAGCAGGTGGCGGCCGATGGCCGGGCCTGGATGCCTGCCGAGGCGGCGGAAGGTTTCGCCGGCCACGCGCGTGGCCGCTTTCTCGCGCCGCGTACCCTCGCGCAGTTGGCCGCGCTTCGCGCCGCTTGTCCGGACAGCCGCATCGTCGCCGGCGCCACCGACGTCGGCCTCTGGGTCACCAAGCAGCACCGCGCGCTAGGCGACGTGCTGTGGATAGGCGGGGTGCGCGAACTGGCCGCCATCGGCAGGGTGGACCGCGATCCGGTGGCGTCGGAACGCTGGGGCAGGCCGACCACCTGCCTGGAAATCGGCGCCGCCGTCACGGTCGCCGATGCCTGGCGCGCCCTCGCGCCGCATTTTCCCGCCTGTGCCGAGTACTTCGACCGCTTTGCCTCGGTGCCGGTGCGCAACAGCGCGACCCTGGCGGGCAACGTGGCCAACGGCTCGCCCATCGGCGACACGGCGCCGCTGCTGATCGCGCTGGGCGGTTCGGTGGTGCTGCATCGGCAAGGCGCCGAACGCGTGCTGCCAGTCACCGATTTCTATCTCGGCTACCAGAAGAACGATCTGCAGCCGGGCGAGTTCGTCCGCGCGGTACGAGTGCCGCTTCCGGAGCCCGATGTCGCCGTCCATGCGTGGAAAGTCTCCAAGCGCCCCGAACAGGACATCAGCGCAGTGGCTCTCGCCACGGCGCTGCGGGTCGAAGGCGGCCGCATCGTCGCCGCCGGCATCGGCGTCGGAGGCATGGCGGCGGTGTCCAGCCGCGCACCGCGCACCGAGCAGGCCCTGCTGGGGCTCGCGGTCGACCAGCCGGGCCTGCGCGACAGTCCGGCCATGCGGGCGGCCTGGCAAGCCATGCACGATGAGTTCGATCCGCTCGACGATCATCGCGCCAGCGCGGCGTACCGGCGCCGGGCGGCCGCCAACCTCGTGCTGCGCTCCTGCCTGAGCGTGGCCGGCGCGGGGCAGGCGCCACGGCTCGGCGAACTGGCGCCGATGGAGGTGCAGCCATGAACGCGCCCGATCATCCCGGCATCCTGAACATCGAGGCCGAACCCTTGGCCTGCGGCACGTCGGCGCCCCACGAGGCGGCGCACCTGCACGTCACCGGCCAGGCCCTCTACGTGGACGATTATCCGGAGCCGCGCGGAACGCTGTTCGTCGCGCCGGTGCTGTCGAACGTCGCGCATGGGCGTCTCCGGGGCGTCGATGCCTCCGCCGCCCTCGCGGTGCCCGGCGTGCATCGCATCGTGACCGCCGCGGATCTGCCCGCGGGCAACGTGCTCGGACCCAAGCACGACGAACCGGTCCTGCCCAGCGACGTGGTGGAGTACCTGGGCCAGCCGGTGGCGCTGGTGATCGCCAGCGGCGCCAAGGCCGCGCGCGTCGCCGCGCGCGCGGTCAAGCTCGACATCGAGGCCCGGCCCGCCATCCTGACCATAGACGAGGCGCTGGCGGCGCAGTCGTGGGTACTGCCGCCGGTGCACCTTGTCGAAGGCGACGTCGACGGCGCGCTGGCGGCCGCGCCGCACCGGCTCGAAGGCGAACTCGCCGTGGGCGGGCAGGAGCAGTTCTACCTGGAAGGCCAGATCGCGCTGGCCATGCCCGGCGAGGACGGCACGATGAAGGTGCTGTCCTCCACCCAGCATCCGGGCGAAGTGCAGCATTGGGTGGCCGATGCGCTCGGCGTGCCCGCGCATTCGGTGCAGATCGAGTGCCGGCGCATGGGAGGCGGTTTCGGGGGCAAGGAGACCCAGGCCGGACACATCGCGGTATGGGCCGCGGTGGCAGCGAGGATCAGCGGCGCGCCGTGCAAGATGCGCCTCGACCGCGACGACGATTTCCTCATCACCGGCAAGCGCCATCCCTTCATCGGCCGCTGGAAGGTCGGCTTCGACGACGAAGGCCGGATACTCGCGCTCGATCTCCTGCAGGCGGCGGCCTGCGGCTTTTCCGCCGACCTCTCGGGACCGATCGCCGACCGCGCCATCTTCCACGCCGACAATGCCTATTATCTGCCGGCCGCCGCGATCCACAGCTATCGCTGCAAGACGAACACGCAGTCCCATACCGCATTCCGGGGCTTCGGCGGACCGCAGGGCGTCGGCATGATCGAAGCCGTCATGGACGACATCGCCCGCCACCTCGGCCTCGATCCGCTGGCCGTGCGCCGCGTCAACCTGTACGGCGAGGCGCCGCGCGACCGTACGCCTTACGGCATGCAAGTGACGGACAACATCCTTCCGCCGCTGATCGGCCGGCTGGAAGCCGATTGCGGCTATGCGGCCCGCCGCGCGGCCATCGAGCGATGGAACGCGGGCAGTCCGGTGGTCAAGCGCGGGCTTGCGCTCACGCCGGTAAAGTTCGGCATTTCCTTCACCGCCACCATGTTCAACCAGGCGGGGGCGCTGGTGAACGTCTACACCGATGGTTCGGTCACGGTGAACCATGGCGGCACGGAGATGGGCCAGGGGCTGCACACCAAGGTGTGCCAGGTCGTGGCCGACACGCTTGGCGTGCCGCTGGAGCGCGTGCGCATTACCGCCACCGATACCGGCAAGGTGCCCAACGCTTCGGCCACCGCCGCGTCGAGCGGTACCGACCTGAACGGGCGCGCGGCCGAGTTCGCGGCGCGGGAAGTGCGCGACCGCCTGCGCGCCTACGTGGCCCGTGCGCGCGGCATCGATACGGAGCAGGTGTCGATACGCCACGGCAAGGTCCGGGTGCCCGGCGCCGAGCTCGAATTCGCCGACGTTGCCAAGGCGGCCTACGCCGCACGCGTCTCGCTGTGGTCGGACGGCTACTACGCCACGCCCAAGATCCACTACGACCAGGCCACCATGCGCGGGCGGCCGTTCTACTACTTCGCCTATGGCGCTGCAGCGGTCGAGGTCGCGGTCGACACCCTCACCGGCGAGACGCGGCTCTTGCGCGTGGACATCCTGCACGACGTGGGACGCTCCATCAATCCGGCCATCGACCTGGGGCAGATCGAAGGCGGCTTCGTGCAAGGCGTGGGCTGGCTGACGTCCGAGGAACTGGTCTGGACGCGCGAGGGCCGGCTGGCCACGCACGCGCCGTCGACCTACAAGATACCCACCGCGGGCGACGTACCGGCCGAATTCCACGTCCAGCTCTGGCCCGAGCCCAACCGCGAGGACAACGTCTACGGTTCCAAGGCCGTGGGCGAGCCGCCCTTCATGCTGGCCTACGCGGCGTTCTTCGCGATACGCGAGGCGGTGGCCGCGGCCCGGCGGGACCGGGGCCTTGCGGGGCCGGTCCCGCTGTCGGCCCCCGCCACGCCCGAGGCCGTGCTGCGGGCGGTAGAGCGATGACAGGCGCCGCGCTGCTGCCCGACGGGCTGGTCGATTTCGCGCGCGCCGCCGGCGGGCGTCCCTTGTGCCTGGTGCGGATACTCGATGTGCGCGGCAGCGTGCCGCGCGGCACCGACGCGGCGCTGCTGGTCGGCGAACACGGGTTTGCCGGCACCATAGGCGGCGGACATCTGGAGTACGAGGCCATCCGGTACGCGCGCAAGCTGCTGCGGCAGCCTGCCGAGGAGGACGCAGACGCGCCGGCGCACACGCGGCGTTTCGCCCTCGGCCCGAGCCTGGGCCAATGCTGCGGCGGCAGCGTGGAACTCGGTTTTTCCCTGTTGCGCGATCCGGCCGCCGCGCTGCCCATGCTGGCGGCGATGGAGCCCCGGCCGCACCAGCTCTGGCTCTATGGCGCGGGTCACGTCGCGCGGGCGCTGGTGCACGTGATGTTGCCCCTGCCGTTCCAGATCCGCTGGATCGACACGCGCGAAGACGTCTTTCCCCACCCGTTGCCGCCGCAGGTGGAACCCGTGCAAACCGACGATCCGCCGTCCGAGGCCGCCTGCGCGCCGCCGGGCGCCCTGCACCTGATCATGACTCATAGCCATGCGCTGGACTTCGACATCGTGCGCGCAGTGCTCGAGCGAGGCGGCGTCTATTGCGGTCTGATCGGCTCGGCCACCAAGCGGACGACTTTTGAACGCAGGCTGCGCGCACGCGGCATGGACGACGCGCTGATTGCGCGATTGACGTGCCCGGTCGGGTTGCCGCAGCTGACCGGCAAGCTGCCGGGAATCATTGCGGTATCGGTGGCAGCCCAGCTGCTGGAGGCGGTGGAAGCGCGGGCGGGCGCCGGCCAGCCGGCCTGAACCGCAAGGTCCAGGCAGCGGGCGGCAGCGGCGGTTTGGCGGCGCGCCTTCTAGCGCTCGGCCGGCGCCGGCAATCCTTGGTCGATCGCCTCCAGCTCCTCTTGCACGCCCAGCCATTCCTCTTCGATTTCACCCAGGCGTTTCAGCAGGTCGCCATGTTCGGCAAGGACACGGCGGCATTCTTCCTTGCGGGATTCCTCGTAGAGGTCGGGGCCTGCGATGAGGGCGTCGAGCTCGCGTTTGCGGGACTCGAGTTTCTGCATCTGCTCTTCGAGTTTTTTGAGCCGGGTCTCGAGCGGTTTGCGTAGCGCCGACAGGCGCTGCCGGTTCTCGGCCTCGAGGCGGCGCTGAGCCTTGCGGTCGACCGCGTCCGCGGGCGACTGAGCGTCGCCGGAAGCGGGTGCCGCCGCATCGCCCGCGCGGCGGTTGTTGAGCCAGTCGCGGTAGTCTTCCAGGTCGCCGTCGAACTCCCGCACGCCGCCGTCGGCCACGATCCAGAAGCTGTCCACGGTGGTACGCAGCAGGTGGCGATCGTGCGAAACCAGCAGCATGGTGCCTTCGAACTCGGCCAGCGCTTCGGTCAGCGCTTCCCGGGTATCGACATCCAGGTGGTTGCTGGGTTCGTCCAGCAGCAACAGGTTGGGTTTTTTCCAGACCACCAGCGCGAGGGCGAGCCGGGCCTTTTCGCCGCCAGACATGGGGCCCACCTTGGCGAGCGCGAAATCGCCCGAGAAACCGAAGCCGCCCAGATAGTTGCGCAGGTCCTGTTCGCGCGCCTCGGGCGCGAGCCGCGCCAGGTGCACCAAGGGCGTGGCCTCGGTGTCGAGCATGTCGAGCTGGTGCTGGGCGAAATACCCTACTTCCAGGCCGCGAGCCGCCTTGCGCTCGCCCGCCAGCGGCAAGAGTTCGCCCGCCAGGGTCTTGACCAGGGTACTCTTGCCCGCGCCATTCGCGCCCAGGATGCCGATGCGCGCGCCGGCCCGCACCGAGAGCTTGACGCCGTCCAGGATGGGCGCCTCGGGATAGCCCGCGCGCACGCCGTCCAGCGACAGCAGCGGGTCGGGCATGTGGTCGGGGGAGGGGATGCGGATGTCGATGCCCGAGGCGGCGCGTACCGGCGCGAGCACCTGCATCCGCGCCAGCGCCTTGACCCGGCTCTGGGCCTGCTTGGCCTTGGTGGCCTTGGCCTTGAAGCGGTCGATGAAGCTCTGCAGGTGCGCCGCCTCGCGCTGCTGCTTCTCGTAGGCGATCTGGTTCTGGCGCAGCCGCTCGGCGCGCTGTGTCAGGAAATCCTCGTAGCCGCCCTTGTAGCGAACCAGCTTGGCCTGGTCGAAATGCAGGATGGTGCGGGCTACCGCGTCGAGGAATTCGGTGTCGTGCGAAATCACCAGCACCGTGCCTGGATAGGCCGCCAGCCACCGTTCCAGCCACAGCATGGCGTCCAGGTCCAGGTGGTTGGTGGGTTCGTCAAGCAACAGGAGGTCCGAAGGCGCCATCAGGGCACGCGCCAGGTTCAGGCGCATGCGCCAGCCGCCCGAGAAGCTGGCCACGGGCCGGCGGAACTCCTGTTGGGCGAAGCCCAGGCCGACCAGCAACTGTTCGGCCCGGGACTGCGCCGAGAACGCGTCCGCGTCGGCCAGTTCCGCTTCCAGCTCGGCCAGCCGCAATCCATCGCGGTCGGCATCCACGGCCGCGCGTTCGGCCTGCAGGCGGCGCAGGCGGGTGTCGCCGTCGATGACGAATTCCAGCGCCTCGCGATCGGTGTCGTGGATTTCCTGGGCGATCGAGGCAATGCGCCAGCTCGCCGGAATGTCCAGGTCGCCCGCGTCCGGGTCCAGTTGGCCGTTCAGGAGCGCGAACAGCGTGGACTTGCCCGCGCCGTTGGGTCCCACGATGCCGACGCGTTCGCCCGGGTGGACAACGAAGTCGGCGCCGTCCAGCAGCACCTTGGTGCCGCGCCGCAGAGTAATGCCTGATGCTCTTATCACTTGAAGGAATGCCTCAGACCAACTGATCCTGCCTGAGCAGCAGCACCTTGTCGTCGCCACCGGAGGTGCTCAGCCATACCGGATCGAGATGGGGAAAGGCCTGCTCGAAATAGCTTTTCTCGTGACCCAGCTCCAGCACCAGGATGCCGTCGGGCTGCAGGAAATCGGCAGCTTGCGCCAGCAGCGGCCGGATGAGGTCCATGCCGTCCGCGCCGCCCGCCAGCGCCAGGCTGGGCTCGTGCCGGTATTCCGCCGGCAGCGCATCCATGGACGCGGTGTTGACGTAGGGAGGGTTGCACAGGATGAGGTCGTACTGCGCCGGGGGCAGCTTCTCGAACAGGTTGGACTGGTGCAATGCGACGCGGTCCTGCAGGCCGTAGTCGTCCACGTTGATGCGGGCCACGTCCAGCGCATCCTGCGAAATGTCCACCGCGTCGACCTGGGCGTGCGGGAAGGTCTCCGCCGCGGCGATGGCCAGGCAGCCCGATCCCGTGCACATGTCCAGCGCCCACTCCACGGCGTACGGATCGTCGATCCACGGGGCCAGGCCATCGTCCAGGAGCTCGGCGATGTAGGAGCGCGGCACGATGACCCGCTCGTCCACGTAGAAGCGGCGGCCGCGCAGCCAGGCTTCGTTGGTCAGATAAGGCGCGGGCAGGCGCTCGTCGATGCGTCGGTCGATGATGGCGAGCACGGCGGCGCGTTCGTCATCGAGCACGGCGGCGTCGACGAAGGGTTCGAGCCGGTCGATGGGCAGGTGCAGCGTATGCAGGACCAGATAGACGGCTTCGTCGTAGACGTCGAGCGTGCCGTGGCCCAGCGCGATGCCGGCGGCATTGAAACGGCTGACCGCGTAGCGGATCAGGTCGCGCACCGTGCGCAAGGAATGGAAATCGGCGGCCGGCATATCGGTATCCAGATTCAGAGCGCCGCGGATCCGGCTCGGCCGGTTCGCCAGCGCCGCCCCCTCGAGAGCGCGCGCAACGCGTTCAGGGGATGGGGTTTCATTTCAGTTCTCCACGGCGCATGACCAGGGCACCGCGGATCCGGCTCCGCCGGTCCGCCAGTGCCGCCCCCTGGGGGGCGCGCGTCAGCGCGTAGGGGGGGACTTTCATCTCAATAGTGCTTCGAGCGTCCGCCGATAGATGTTCTTGAGCGGTTCCAGGCTGTCCACCGCGATGTGCTCGTTGACCTTGTGGATGGTGGCGTTGACCGGGCCGAATTCCACGACCTGCGGACAGATCCGGGCGATGAAGCGGCCGTCGGAGGTGCCGCCGGTGGTCGACAGCTCGGCCTCGATGCCGACTTCCGCGGCGATCGCCTCCGTCAGCGCGCTGCACAGCGTGCCGCGCGGCGTCAGGAAGGGCAAGCCGGAAAGCGACCAGGCCAGCGCATACTCGAGGCCGTGGCGGTCGAGAATGTCGTGCACCCGGGCTTTCAGCCCTTCTTCGGTGCTGGCGGTGGAGAAGCGGAAATTGAAGTCGACCACCGCTTCGCCCGGCACGACGTTGGTGGCGCCGGTGCCGCTATGGAAATTGGAGATCTGGAACGTCGTGGGCGGAAAGTACTCGTTGCCGCGATCCCATTCGGTGGCGGCCAGCTCTGCCAGCGCCGGTGCCGCCTGGTGGATGGGGTTGCGTGCTTTCTCGGGATAGGCCACGTGGCCCTGCACGCCCTTGACGACGAGACGGCCGGACAGCGAGCCGCGCCGGCCGTTCTTGATGGTGTCGCCGAGCTGGGCCGACGAGGTCGGTTCGCCGACGATGCAATAGTCCGGCGCTTCGCCGCGCGCCGCGAGCAGCTCGCAGACCTTGACCGTGCCATCGGTGGCCGGCCCTTCCTCGTCGGACGTGATCAGGAAGCCGATGGAGCCGTGATGGTCGGGGTTGTGCGCGACGAATTCCTCCGTCGCCACCAGGAAGGCCGCGATGGAACTCTTCATGTCGGCCGCGCCGCGGCCATATAGCTTGCCGTCCAGCCGGGTGGGCACGAAGGGGTCGGTGTTCCAGTGTTCCCGCGGACCGGGCGGGACGACATCGGTATGCCCGGCAAAGACCACCAGCGGCCCTTGCGTGCCGCGGCGCGCCCACAGGTTGACCACCCCGCCGCCTGCGACGGTTTCGCATGCGAAACCGAGCGCGGTCAACCGCTCGGCCAGGAGGGCCTGGCAGCCTTCGTCTTCGGGGGTGACCGAGGGGCGGCGGATCAGTTCTTCGACCAGGGAAAGGACGGTGGCGGTCATGATGGGCGCGATGGGGAGGCGGCGGCAGTCAGGCGCGCAGCAGGTCGTTGATGCTGGTCTTGGCGCGGGTCTGCGCGTCGACGCGTTTGACGATGACGGCGCAGTACAGGCTGTACTTGCCGTCGGCCGACGGCAGGCTGCCCGGCACGACCACCGAGCCGGACGGCACGCGGCCGTAGAGGATCTCGCCGGTCTCGCGGTTGTAGATCTTGGTGCTCTGGCCGATGAACACGCCCATGGACAGCACCGAGTTCTCTTCCACGATCACGCCTTCGACGACTTCGGAGCGGGCGCCGATGAAGCAGTTGTCCTCGATGATGGTGGGATTGGCCTGCAGCGGTTCCAGCACGCCGCCGATGCCCACGCCGCCCGACAGGTGGACGTTCTTGCCGATCTGCGCGCACGAACCCACGGTGGCCCAGGTGTCGACCATGGTGCCTTCGTCGACGTAAGCGCCGATGTTGACGTAGGAGGGCATCAGCACCGCGTTGCGGGCGATGAAGGAACCGCGGCGGGCGACCGCCGGCGGCACTACGCGAAATCCGCCTTGCTTGAAGTCCTCGGCGCTGTAGCCCGCGAACTTGCTGGGTACCTTGTCGTAGAACTGCAGTGCGCTGCCGGGGCCGGTGCCCATGACGACGTTGTCCTCGAGGCGGAAGGACAGCAGCACCGCCTTCTTGATCCATTGGTGGACGGTCCAGTCGCCGTTCTGCTTCTCGGCCACGCGCAGTTCGCCCTTGTCAAGGGCGTTCAATACGTGGTCCACGGCTTCGCGCACGCCGGCGGGGGCGGCGGCGGGCGACAGCGAGGCGCGGTCTTCCCAGGCTTGTTCGATGATGGTCTTGAGGTCTTGGCTCATGGTCGGATTCCAATAAAAGGACCCCCCTTACGCGCTTGCGCGCTCCCTCCGAGAGGGCGGCACTGGCGGACCGGCAAGGCCGGATCCGCTGTGTCCAGGGTGGTGAAGTGTATTTGCATGCGGTGCGGGTGTTTATGCGATGCGCGGGGTTGGCAGCGAACGGGCGTAGCGGGCCAGGCGATGGGCCGCCTCCACGCATTCGTCCAGCGGCGCCACCAGCGCCAGGCGCACGCGATTGGCGCCGGGATTGCCGGCGGCCGTTTCGCGGGCCAGGTAGCTGCCGGGCAGGGCCGTGACGTTCTCCTGGGCCAGCAGGCCCCGCGTGAATTCGGTGTCGTCGATGGGCGTGCGCGGCCAGAGGTAGAACGAGGCCTGGGGACGCTGGACGTCCAGCGCGTCGCCCAGGATGGGCAGGACGGCGTCGAATTTCTCGCGGTACATGCGCCGGTTCTCGCGCACGTGCTCCTCGTCGTTCCATGCCGCGATGCTGGCCGCCGACACCACGTCGCTCATGGCGCTGCCGTGGTAGGTCCGATACAGCAGGAACGGGGCCAGCAGCCTGGCGTCGCCCGCCACGAAACCCGAGCGCATGCCCGGCACGTTCGACCGCTTGGACAGGCTGGAGAACACCACGATGTTGTGGAAGTCGCCGCGGCCCAGCCTATGGGCCGCTTCCAGCGCGCCCAGCGGCGGTTCGGCCTCGTCCAGGTAGATCTCGGAATAGCATTCGTCCGAGGCGATGACGAAGCCGTACTTGTCCGCCTGCGCGAACAGGTATTTCCATTCGTCCAGGTCCATGACGTTGCCCGCCGGGTTGCCGGGCGAGCAGACATAGACGAGCCGCGTCTCGCTCCACACCGCCTGCGACACCGAAGACCAGTCGCAACCGAAGTTGCGCGCCGGGTCGGCGTTGACGAACGTCGGCCGCCCGCCGGCCAGCAAGGCCGCCCCTTCATAGATCTGGTAGAAGGGATTGGGGCACAGCACCCTCGGCTGATGCGCGCCGTCGAGCACCGTTTGCGCGAATGCGAACAGCGCCTCGCGCGAGCCCAGCACCGGAAGCACCTGGGTGTCGGGATCGATCGCGGGCAGGCCGTAGCGCCGCTCGAGCCAGCCGGCGATGGCCGCGCGCAATGCGGGCGAGCCCTTGGTGGGAGGGTAGCTGGACAGCCCGGACAGGTGCTGCCGGATGGCGTCCTCGATGAACGCCGGCGTGGCGTGCTTGGGCTCGCCGATCGACAGGCCGACGGGACGCAGGTTCGCGGGCGGCACGACATCGGCGTACAGCGCGCGCAATTTTTCGAAGGGGTAGGGCTGCAGCAGCCCGAGACGAGGATTCATGGGCGCGATTGTAACCTCGGGCCCGCCGTTTTGCCGGCTGCGCTAGGACACGCGCTTGGCGCCCGTATCGACGCGCGCGCAAGGCTCGGTGAACGCATAGCCGACGCCGCGCACCGCTTCGAGCGGCAGCTTGATGCCGTGGCGCGCCGCCTTGCGCCGCAGGCGGCTCACGAGGACCGCGACGTTGTGCAACTGCCTCTGTCCGTCCCGGACTGAGGCGGCCTGCCACTGCGCGAAGGTCAGGACGCGGTTCGGCGCCATGAACAGAAGGCTGACGAACTGCCATTCGGTCAACGTCAGCGGCAGGCTTTGATCTCCCGGGCCGATCAGGCGCCGTGGCGGCGTCGACAGGCGCCACTGGGCGGGCGCGGGGACGGGCCGCTCGATGCTCTCCGGCGCCATCGGCGCATCCAGATGGCGCCGCATCGTACGCAGAATGGCGGTCAGCTCGACGCGGGCATCCGAGCCCATTACCCGGACTTCCACGCCGGACGCGGCCCCCGTCGCCTGCCTGCCGGCCGGGGTGGCGGCGTCCGCCGTGCGCGGCACGTAGACCAGCCGGGGCAAGGGATAGTCGTCGAACGCCGCCGCCTGCCTGGCGTCGGCGAGGATCACGGGAAGCTTGCCTGCGCGCATCAACGCATGGACCTCCTGCGTGCTCGTGCAGACGTAGACGATGAAGCCCGTGCGCATGAGTTCGTTCGCGATATCGTAGTCGCGTCCGGTTTCTCCAAGCAGTACGGCGATTTCGGGCAGGTTCGTATCGATCATTCCGTGGGGTGGGCGGCGTCGCGGTTCGGGTGCAAGCGCTGGCGTTTGCACGGTGTATGCCCGCAGGGCCTGCCAGGCCCGCCTGTCGAGCCTGGTGGAGCGGTCGAGCCGCGTGTCGGAGCCGCTGGCGCAGAGTGATTGCAGGATTGCAATGGCAATCTATCCCAACGTTTCCGAAAGGATGATCAATAAGCGTAAACATTGGGCCCGCATGGCACGGAAGTGGCGCGGCAAGCGCAAACAATGGTTGTCCCGCCCCGGATCCCTTGATGTCGGGCCTGTTGCTCCCATATAGGGATCTCGCCGGCAAGGCGTGCCGGCGGCGGGCAGCCGTGGGCCTCGGATGCGGCAGAAGGGTGGCGGGTGCCGCCCGGCAGGGGTCGCTTCCGGCCTTTTCCAATACTCGGGTTACAATCCCGTTTCTGAGTGCGACCGTGGCGAAATTGGTAGACGCAACAGGTTTAGGTCCTGTCGGGAGAAATCCTGTGGAGGTTCGATTCCTCTCGGTCGCACCACAAGTTTGAACCACCCTGGCGGTGTCCGGCCGCAGCCGGCGCAAGGCTGCTCCCGGGGGAGCCGGGCGTCGCCGCGGCGCCGCCCGGGGCTGTGGCACAATTCGCGAATGCCCGGATCGATCTTTGGTTGCGGTGCCTCTCGCGGCGCGGGTAACTCCGATTCTGTCGATTACACATACTCAATATAGGTTTTTGCATGCAGCCTGTGGTTGAAACCCTGTCAGGTCTTGAGCGGCGCGTGGATCTTTCCGTGCCGGTGGCCGACATCGAAAAAGAAGTCGAAACGCGCCTGAAGCGCCTGGCCCGCACCGCCAAGATGCCGGGCTTTCGACCCGGCAAGGTCCCGCTGCCCATGCTGGCCCGCACCTACGGTCCCGACGTGCGCATGGAAGTGCTGAACGCCAAGATCGGCGACGCGCTCGAGAAGGCCGTGGCCGAGTCCAAGCTGCGCCTGGCCGGCTCGCCGTCGGTCGAGCCCAAGACCGAGGGCGTGCCCGAGGACGTCGTGGCCTTTACCGCCACGTTCGAGGTCTATCCCGAAGTCGTGATCCCCGACCTCTCCGCGCTGGAAATCGCCAACGCCAAGAGCGAAGTGGGCGATGCCGAGGTCGAGCGCACGGTCGAGATCCTGCGCAAGCAGCGCGTCTCGTTCGAAGAGCGCGAAGGCCGTGCGGCCGCCGACAACGATCGCGTCACGCTGGATTTCGCCGGCACCATCGACGGTGTCGCGTTCGAGGGCGGTACGGCGCAGGACTTCCCATTCGTGCTGGGCCAGGGCCGCATGCTGCCCGAGTTCGAGCAGGCCGCGCGCGGCATGAAGGCGGGCGAGACCAAGGTGTTTCCGCTCGCGTTCCCGGCCGACTACGGTTCCGCCGAGGTCGCGGGCAAGACGGCCGAATTCACCATCACGATCAAGAAGGTGGAAGAGGGCGTGCTGCCCGCGGTTGACGCCGAGTTCGCCAAGCAACTGGGCCAGGCCGAGGGCGACGTCGAGAAGCTGCGCGCCGACATCCGCGCCAATCTCGAGCGCGAGGTGCGCAACCGCACGCAGGCCCGCACCAAGGCCAGCGTGATGGACGCCCTGGCCAAGGCCGCGACCTTCGACATCCCGAAGGCCCTGGTCAGCGACGACACCGAGCGCCGCATCGCCGCCGCCCGCGAGGATCTCAAGCAACGCGGCGTACCCAATGCGGACAAGCTGCCCATCCCGGCCGAGGCCTTCGCATCGGAGTCCGAGCGCCGCGTGCGCCTGGGCCTCCTGGTGTCCGAACTGGTCAAGACCGAGAACCTCAAGGCCAAGCCCGACCAGATCCGCGCCCGGATCGAGGACTTCGCCCAGAGCTACGAGCGCCCGGAAGAAGTCGTGCGCTACTATTTGACTGACAAGGCCCGCCTGGCCGAGATCGAGGCCATCGTGCTGGAGGACAACGTCGTTCAGCATGTCCTGTCCAAGGCCAAGGTCACGGACGAGCAAGTCTCCTTCGATGAATTGATGGGAACGACCTGATGCAACGCTTCGTAGATTTCTACGCATCGATGTACGGGGCCGAGTCGCTCGGTCCCAAATCCCTCGGCTACGTGCCGATGGTGATCGAACAGTCCGGTCGGGGTGAGCGTGCGTACGACATCTACTCGCGTTTGCTGAAAGAGCGGATCATCTTTCTGGTGGGGCCGGTGGCGGAAGCCTCGGCCAACCTGATCGTGGCCCAGTTGCTGTTCCTCGAGTCCGAGAATCCCGACAAGGACATCTCGCTCTACATCAACTCGCCCGGCGGGTCTGTGTATGCCGGCATGGCCATCTACGACACCATGCAGTTCGTCAAGCCCGACGTGGCGACGCTCTGCACCGGACTGGCCGCCAGCATGGGCGCGTTCCTGCTGGCCGCGGGAGCCAAGGGCAAGCGCATCTCGCTGCCCAATTCCCGCATCATGATCCACCAGCCCTCGGGCGGCGCCCAGGGGCAGGCGACAGACATCGAAATCCACGCCCGCGAAATCCTGTACCTGCGCGAACGCCTGAACCGCATCCTGGCCGAGAACACCGGCCAGCCGATCGAGCGCATCGCGGTGGACACGGAACGCGACAATTTCATGTCGGCGGCTGATGCGCTATCTTATGGCTTGATCGACAAAGTCTTCAGCAGTCGTAGCGAACAGGGTTGACCATGTCGGAAAAGAAAGGGTCGAACGAAAAGCTGCTCTATTGCTCGTTCTGCGGCAAGAGCCAGCATGAGGTTCGCAAGTTGATCGCCGGACCGTCGGTGTTCATTTGCGATGAGTGCATCGACCTCTGCAACGACATCATCCGCGACGAAGTGGCAGCCGACGTCAAGACCGGCGCCAAGTCCGAGCTCCCCACGCCGGCCGAGATCAAGGAGATCCTCGACCAGTACGTGATCGGGCAGACCCGGGCCAAGCGGATCCTGTCGGTGGCGGTGTACAACCATTACAAGCGCATACGTCACGCCGGCGGCAAGGCGGACGACGTCGAGCTGTCAAAAAGCAACATCCTGCTGATCGGCCCCACCGGGTCGGGCAAGACGCTGCTGGCGCAGACGCTCGCCCGTCTGCTGAACGTACCGTTCGTGATCGCCGACGCCACCACGCTGACCGAGGCCGGCTACGTGGGCGAGGACGTCGAGAACATCATCCAGAAGCTGCTGCAGAACTGCAACTACGACGTCGAGAAGGCGCAGCGCGGCATCGTCTACATCGACGAGATCGACAAGATCTCGCGCAAGGCCGACAACCCGTCCATCACCCGCGACGTTTCCGGCGAGGGCGTGCAGCAGGCCTTGCTCAAGCTGATCGAAGGCACGGTCGCGTCGGTGCCTCCGCAGGGCGGCCGCAAGCACCCGAACCAGGACTTCGTGCAGATCGACACGACCAACATCCTGTTCATCTGCGGCGGCGCTTTCGACGGATTGGAAAAGGTCATCCGCGGCCGCACCGAGAAATCGGGCATCGGCTTCGGCGCCTCGGTCAAGTCCGAAGCGGAGCGTTCGGTTAGCGAACTGTTCGGCGAGGTCGAGCCCGAGGATCTGATCAAATTCGGCCTGATCCCCGAACTGGTCGGCCGCCTGCCGGTCGTGGCGACGCTGGACGAGCTGAACGAGGAAGCGCTGATCCAGATCCTGGTCGAACCCAAGAACGCGCTCGTCAAGCAGTTCCAGAAGCTGCTCGCAATGGAAGGCGCCGAACTGGACGTCCGTCCCCAGGCCCTGCAGGCCATCGCCCAGAAGGCGCTCAAGCGCAAGACCGGCGCCCGCGGCCTGCGCTCCATCATCGAGGCCGCGCTGCTCGACACCATGTACGAACTGCCCACCCAGGGCAACGTCACCAAGGTGGTCCTCGACGAAAACGCCGTCACGGGCGAGGGTGTTCCCCTGCTCATCTACGGCGACAAGCCGAAGGTGGCTAGTAAGTAGGTCCCCCCCTACGCGCTTGCGCGCGCCCCCCAGGGGGCGATGCGAGTGGACCGGCGGAGCCGGATCCACCGCATCCTGGGGTACAGCTTGGCTGGCGTGGGGCGGCGTTCTTGTACACCGTTTTCTATTGTGTTCTTTTCCTTCGCCATTGGCCGCTCGCGTCGCGTTGCGACCACAGCGTTCGCCGTGCGCATGTGTGCACTCAGGAACGCCGGCCTTTGCCAGCCTGGTGGTACCCCAGGGCACAGCGGATCTGGCTCCGCCAGTCCGCCAGTGCCGCCCCACGGGACCCGGCGCCGGGCCGCCCCAAGGCGGGTCCCGGCCCCCTTGGGGGGCTGCCGCGTAGCGGCTGGGGGCTCACCATGCTGGGCGCGCGTAAGCGCGTAGGGGGAGCTCCATATGCTACATTGGTCCATGGCGTGTAAATCAAAGGCCTCAAGGCGAATGATGAATCTGCGCCTCTCTTCGGGTTTATGCCTTTTTCTCGTGGCGAATGTCCGGGAAAAGGGCATGGGCCCGGCTGCTTTCGCAGACCAATTGCCCGCCGACGCTTGAAATCCACGTTTACGCCCTCATCCTGATTGCATTCAAATTCGAGGACGAATCATGTCTGCGAGCCAGATACTCCCTCCCGAACCGATCGAGTTGCCGCTGCTCCCGCTGCGCGACGTGGTCGTATTTCCGCACATGGTCATCCCGCTGTTCGTGGGCCGGCCGAAGTCCATCAAGGCCCTGGAATCCGCCATGGAGGCCGGCAAGAGCATCATGCTGGTGGCCCAGAAGTCGGCGGCCAAGGACGAGCCTTCGGCTGACGACATCTACGAGATCGGATGTCTGGCCAGCATCCTGCAGATGCTCAAGCTGCCCGACGGTACCGTGAAGGTGCTGGTCGAGGGAGCCCAGCGCGCCCGTATCACCCGCATCGACGACCTCGGCGCGCATTTCGCCTGCGAGCTCGTGCCGATCGACCCGGATCGCGGCCAGGGGTCCGAGACCGAGGCCTTGCGCCGGGCCATCGTTTCGCAGTTCGACCAGTACGTCAAACTGAACAAGAAGATCCCGCCCGAGATCCTGACTTCGCTGTCGGGCATCGACGAACCCGGCCGCCTGGCCGATACCATCGCCGCGCACCTGCCGCTCAAGCTCGAGCAGAAGCAGAAGATGCTGGAGGTGTTCTCGACTTCCGAGCGCCTGGAGGCGCTGCTGGCGCAGCTCGAGACCGAGATCGACATTCTTCAGGTGGAAAAGCGCATCCGCGGCCGCGTGAAGAAGCAGATGGAAAAGAGCCAGCGCGAGTACTACCTGAACGAGCAGGTCAAGGCCATCCAGAAGGAACTGGGCGAGGGCGAGGACGGCGCCGACTTCGAGGAACTCGAAAAGAAGATCACGGCCGCGCACATGCCCAAGGAGGCCAAGAAGAAGGCCGACGCCGAGCTCAAGAAGCTCAAGCTGATGTCGCCCATGTCGGCCGAGGCCACCGTGGTGCGCAACTACATCGATACGCTGGTGGGCCTGCCCTGGAAGAAGAAGAGCAAGGTCAACAACTCGCTGCAGCACGCGGAAGAGGTGCTCAACGACGACCACTACGGCCTGGAGAAGGTCAAGGAACGCATACTTGAATACCTTGCCGTGCAGCAGCGCGTGGACAAGGTCAAGGCGCCCATCCTGTGCCTGGTCGGGCCTCCGGGCGTGGGCAAGACCTCGCTCGGCCAGTCGATCGCCAAGGCGACCAACCGCAAGTTCGTGCGGATGGCGCTGGGCGGCGTGCGCGACGAGTCCGAGATCCGTGGCCACCGCCGTACGTACATCGGTTCGATGCCGGGAAAGATCCTGCAGAACCTGTCCAAGGTCGGCGCGCGCAATCCGCTCTTCCTGCTCGACGAGGTCGACAAGATGGGCATGGATTTCCGCGGCGATCCGGCCTCGGCGCTGCTCGAGGTACTGGACCCCGAACAGAACCACACCTTCCAGGACCACTACGTCGAAGTCGATTTCGACCTCTCAGACGTGATGTTCGTGGCGACGAGCAACACCTTGAACATTCCGCCGGCCTTGTTGGACCGGATGGAAGTGATTCGCCTGTCGGGCTATACCGAAGACGAAAAGGTGCATATCGCCATGCAGCATCTGCTGCCCAAGCAGATGAAGAACAACGGGCTGAAGGCCGAGGAACTGAAGGTCGAAGAGTCGGCGCTGCGCGACATCGTGCGTTACTACACGCGTGAAGCGGGCGTGCGCGCGCTCGAGCGCGAGGTCAGCAAGATCTGCCGCAAGGTGGTCAAGGGCCTGCTGCTCAAGGGCGAGAAGCGGCAAGTGGTGGTCACGGCCGACAACCTGAACGACTACCTGGGCGTGCGGCGCTACACCTTCGGTGTGGCCGAGAAGGAAAACCAGATCGGCCAGGTAACGGGACTCGCCTGGACGGAAGTCGGCGGCGATCTTCTTACGATCGAAGTGGCGGTCATGCCGGGCAAGGGCGCGATACAGCGTACCGGTTCGCTGGGGGACGTCATGAAGGAATCGGTCGAAGCCGCGCGTTCCGTGGTGCGCTCGCGCGCCCGTCGGCTGGGCATCGACCATGCGGTGTTCGAGAAGAAGGACATGCACGTGCACGTGCCGGAAGGCGCGACGCCCAAGGACGGTCCGTCGGCCGGCGCGGCGATCACCACCGCCATCGTTTCGGCGCTGACCGGTATCCCGGTGCGCGCGGATGTCGCGATGACGGGCGAGATCACCTTGCGCGGCGAAGTTCTGCCCATCGGCGGCTTGAAGGAAAAGCTGCTGGCCGCGCATCGTGGCGGCATCAAGACCGTGCTGATTCCCGAAGAGAACGCCAAGGATCTGGCGGAGATTCCCGATACGGTCAAGAACCACCTCGAGATCGTGCCGGTTCGCTGGATCGACCGCGTGCTGGAACTGGCGCTGGAGCGTCTGCCCGAGTCCTTGCCGGAAGAAGAGGCGGCCGCCAAGACCGACGAGAAGGTCGAGGCGCACGTTGCGGCGGAAGGCGGAGGCGCTGCCGATCCTGTCATGAAGCACTGATCACCGCGACTGTTACGGACAAGAGGGCACGCAAGTGCCCTCTTTTTTTCGGTCACAAGGGGAAACATGAGGTTTTATGCGGTTTTCCAGCGTGTTTCCCTTGACACGCCTTTCTGCCCGAGGATTAAATACCCGTCTGCGTTTCGTATGCGCGGGTGGTACTGACGCGATACGTCGCGCTCCGGGGGTGCCCCTTGCGACCCAGCATCGGGACCAAAAATTTTTTCCACAGATAGACCTTGTGAGGGGCCTAATGAACAAGACCGAGCTTATCGACCACATCGCCAAGCAAGCCGACATTTCCAAAGCGGCTGCCGGCCGTTCGCTGGATGCGTTGGTGGGGGCGGTGAAAACGACGCTCAAAAAAGGTGGCACCGTGACGTTGGTCGGTTTCGGCACTTTTGCGGTGACTGCTCGCGCCGCGCGTACCGGCCGCAACCCGCGCACCGGCGAAGCCATCAAGATCAAGAAAGCCAAGGTGCCCAAGTTCCGTCCGGGCAAGGCACTCAAGGACGCCATCAACTAAGTCGGCGCTCCGCCCGTCATTGCAGCCGATCATCATCGGGCCGGCTCTCTGCAAGAGTCCGGGCAATCCGCTACAATACGCACAGAAACAAACGGCAAGCTGTTGCCGCATCGGCGGGTGCTTAGCTCAGTTGGTAGAGCGGCGCCCTTACAAGGCGTAGGTCACAGGTTCGACCCCTGTAGCACCCACCAAGTCCGCCAATGCGAGGTGCGTTTGTAGCAAGAAACCCTGGTCAGGCACCGGGGTTTTTTTTCGCCCATGCCCTCCGCGGCGCGTCGCTCCCCCGGGGGCTGCGCTGCCTTGGCGCCGGCGGGATCGTTGACGTCGATGAAAAGAACGAGGCCACTGAGCATCAGTGATGAAGCTTTTTCCTTGACACGACATATGCTCACATTTAGCATAAATAGCGGTTCCTATTTTTTTGCCCTATAAATGCTCAAATTGAGTATATAACCAACCCTGAAGACGACATGAACACGGCCACGCTGCGCGCTCTCGATTTCGACCATCCCTCCATCGCCCCGCATGCCGAAGGCGCGGCCTGCGCGGTCGGGCGGGCCTGGGCCAAGGTGCCCGAACCGGTGTCCGCCGAACGCCGCGCGGACTTGAAGTCGCACATCCGCGAGTTGCTGGCGCGCGAGCATGCCGTGCTGGTGGCGCACTACTATGTCGACGCCGAACTGCAGGAGCTGGCCGAGGAAACCGGCGGGTGCGTGGCCGATTCGCTGGAGATGGCACGGTTCGGCCGCGATCACCCGGCCCGGACGCTGGTGGTCGCCGGTGTGCGCTTCATGGGGGAGACCGCCAAGATCCTGAGCCCGGAAAAGCGTGTGCTGATGCCCGATCTTGACGCTACCTGCTCACTGGACCTGGGCTGCCCGGCCGACGCCTTCTCGGCATTCTGCGATGCGCATCCGGACCGCACCGTGGTGGTTTATGCCAACACCAGCGCCGCGGTGAAGGCGCGGGCCGACTGGGCGGTGACCTCCGCGATCGCGCTCGACATCGTGGCGCACCTGCACGGGCTGGGACAGAAAATCCTGTGGGCGCCCGACCGCCACCTCGGGGCTTACGTCCAGGCGCAGACCGGAGCGGACATGCTGCTGTGGCAGGGCTCGTGCCTGGTGCACGACGAGTTCAAGGGCGTGGAGCTGGAGCTGCTGCGCGCCGAGTATCCCCATGCCAAGGTCCTGGTGCACCCTGAGTCGCCGCCGGCGGTGGTGGCGCAAGCCGACGTGGTGGGGTCGACCGCGCAGATGATCAAGGCGGCGCGCGAGCTGGACGCAAGCCATTTCATTGTCGCTACGGACCAGGGGCTGCTGTACAAGATGCGGCAGGCGGCGCCGGGCAAGACCTTCATCGCCGCGCCCACGGCAGGCAATAGCGCCACTTGCAAGAGTTGCGCGCATTGCCCATGGATGGCCATGAACGGGCTGGCCAACCTCGCCGACGCCCTGGAGCATGGAAGCGGGGAGATCGTGCTCGATCCGGCGCTTGGAGAGCGGGCCCGAGTGCCGATCGACCGTATGCTGGACTTCGCCGCGAGCCGGGACCGGCGCGTGCGGGCGAGCGGCGACCTGGCGCGCGACACGGCGCTGTTTTCGGCGGTGGGGCCAGCCTGAGGCAGTGGCGAGCGCCGCGCGCGGGGCCGTTGCGTGCGTGCATTTCGGCGCGGGGGGCCATGCTAGAATCGGAACGACACTTTTGGGTGCCCATTGGCCTTGCGCCTGTGGGCATTTTGCTTGTATGGCCGTCTTGCCGCTGGCATCCGACCGGAGTATTCCCGCATGTTTGACCTCATCCGTAACCACCGCCGCTGGATGCAGTTCGTCCTGCTGCTGCTGATCCTGCCGTCGTTCGTCTTCGTGGGCATACAGGGCTACTCCAGTTTCATGGAAGGCGAAAAGGCCCTGGCGAAGGTGGCGGGCGAGTCCGTGACGCAGCAGGAGTTCGACGCCGCCGTGCGCAACCGGCTCGACCAGCTGCGTTCGATGATGGGGGCGCAGTTCGATCCCCAGGCCTTCGACACGCCCGCCATGCGGCAGGCGGTGCTGGACGAGATCATCAATACCCGGCTGATCGCGGCGGAAGCGTCGAAGAACCATTTCTCGGCCTCCGACGACCAGCTCCGGGCCACCATTCAGGCCATCCCGGCGGTGCAGGAAAACGGCCGCTTCAGCAATGCCCGCTACCGCGACGCGCTGGCCGCGCAAGGCATGACGCCGGTCATGTTCGAGTCTCAACTGCGGCGCGATCTCGCCCTGCAGCAGGTGCTGGGGCCGGTGGCGCAATCGGCGGCCGTACCCGATGCGGTGATGGACCGCCTGGTGGCCGCCGCTACCGAGCGCCGCCAGATCCAGACCCTGCGCATCGCCGCCGCCGACTACCGCGCCAAGGTCAACGTCAGCGACGACGAGGTGAAGGCCTACTACGAAGCCAACCGGTCCGGCTTCGAACTGCCCGAGCGGGTCGATGCGCAGTACGTGGTGCTGGACCAGGGCGCGGTGACCACGGGCGTTTCCGTGTCCGACGAGGACATCAAGGGCTATTACGAGCAGAACCAGGCGCGCTACCGCCAGGACGAGCAGCGCCGCGCCAGCCACATCCTGATCGCGGTCGACAGTAGTGCCAGCGAGGCTGCGCGCGAGGAAGCGCGCAAGAAGGCCCAGGCCCTGGCCGACCAGGCCAAGGCGCCCAACGCCGATTTCGCCAAGCTGGCGCGCGAGAATTCCCAGGACCCGGGCTCGGCCCGCAACGGCGGAGACCTCGATTGGTTCGGCCGCGGCATGATGGTCAAGCCCTTCGAGGATGCCGCCTTCGCGCTCAAGCAGGGCGAGGTGTCGGGCGTGGTGCCGACCGACTACGGTTTCCACGTGATCAAGCTCACGGGCATCCGTCCCGCGGTGGTCAAGCCGCTGGCCGAAGTGCGCAGCCAGATCGTCGAAGAGATCAAGCAGCAGCAGGCGGCGCGCCGTTTCGCCGAGGCGGCCGAGCAGTTCACCAACCTGGTGTACGAGCAGAGCGACACGCTCGATCCGGCGGCGCAGAAATTCAGCCTCAAGATCCAGGAAGCCCAGGGCGTTACGCGCAGCGGGCAATCCGGCAACGACGTGCTGGGCAATCCGAAAGTGTTGCAGGCCCTGTTCTCCGACGAGGTCCTGCGCGAGAAGCGCAATTCCGGCGTGATCGAGCTGGCTCCCAACCGGCTGGTGGCCGTGCGCGTGACCCGGCACATCGCGGCCGCGGTGCAGCCGCTCGCCGACGTGGCTGCCGGCATTCGCAAGCAATTGACCGAGGACAAGGCCATCGACCTGGCGCGCGCCGCCGGCGAAGAGCGCCTGAAGGCCCTGCGGGCGCAGGACTCGACGCAAGGCTTCGGCGCCGCGACCACGGTGGCGCGCAATGCGCCGCAAGGCGTGGCGCCCGCCGTACTGGATGCGGTCATGAAGGCGCCTACCGACAAACTGCCGGCTTTCGTCGGCGCGATCGCGAGCGATGCCTACGTCATTGCCCGCATCGCCAAGGTAGAGGCTGCGCCCAAGCCCGACGCCAGCGCCATCGCCGGCGAGAAATCCATGATGGAGCGCCGCTGGGCGCAAGCCGAGCAACTGGCCGTGCTGCAGACGCTGCGCGAGAAATACAAGGTCAGCGTATCGGCCGAGGGGCAGGGCGCTGCGCCGTCTTCCGAGCGTTGAGCGCCAGAGGGCGGGGCGGCTTCGCCCCTTCCTTCCGGTGTGGACGGCCTATGTCGAGAACGGGCCTCAGGACTTTCCCGTCGCGAGCAGCGGCTCGAGGCGGGGCCAGACGTTGTCCAGCAAGCGCGGCTGCGCCTGCGCCGTGGGGTGCAGGCGATCGGGCTGGAACATTTCGATGTGCTCGGCCACCCCGTCGAGCAGGAAGGGCAGCAGCGCCACTTTCTGGGACTGCGCCACCTTCGTGAACACTTGTTGGAAGCGCTGCGTATAGGCCCGCCCGTAGTTGGGCGGGATCTGCATGCCGACCAGCAGCACGCGCGCCCCGGCGTCGCGCGACGCCTGCACCATCCTGTTGAGATTCTGTTCGGTCATCTGCAGCGACAGGCCGCGCAAGGCGTCGTTGGAGCCCAGTTCGATGACCACGACCCGCGGCCTATGCTTGGACAGAAGGGCTGGCAGGCGGCTCACGCCGCCGCTGGTCGTATCGCCGCTGATGCTGGCATTGACCACGCGGTAATCGAATTTGCGTTCGCGCAGGCGCGTTTCCAGCAGTGTCACCCATCCGGTGCCGCGAGGCAGCCCGTACTCGGCCGACAGGCTGTCGCCCAGCACCAGCAGCACCGGCGCGGAACTCGCGCCGGCGGCGGCGGTCTGTGCCTGGGCGGCGGAGGCAACGCCGGCGAGCGCAAGGGCAAGGCCCAGCGCGCCCGTCAGGGCCCGGCGTCCCGCATGGGGCCTTGCCGGGGCCGCGACGTGGGCGGGTGGCGATGAGCGAGGCTTTATCATGTCTTTCCTTTCTTCGAGCGATGCAATCATGACGGGACCTACCCGATCCGACGCCGGCCATCCTGCCGCCGCATCCGCAACCCGCCACGCCATCGCCGTGCGATCGCTGGCCAAGCGGGTCACCGATTCGAGCGGGGAGCTCTCCATCCTCGATGCGGTCGATTTTACGGTGGCCTTTGGAGAGACCGTCGCCATTACCGGGAGTTCGGGATCGGGCAAGTCCACGCTGCTGGGGCTCTTGGCCGGGCTGGACGTACCGACCGAAGGGGACGTGCACCTGGCCGGCCAGGACCTGTTCGCGCTCGACGAGGACCAGCGAGCGAGGCTGCGTGCGCGCCATGTCGGATTCGTGTTCCAGTCGTTCCAGCTGCTGCCTCATCTGACGGCGCTGGAGAACGTCATGCTGCCCCTGGAACTGGCCGGCCGCGAGGCCCGGGCGGCCGCCACGGCGATGCTCGAACGGGTCGGGCTGGGCGCGCGCCTGCGCCACTACCCCAAGACCTTGTCGGGGGGAGAGCAGCAGCGCGTATCGCTGGCGCGGGCCTTCGTGGTCGAACCCGAGCTGCTGTTCGCCGACGAGCCCACGGGCAGCCTGGACTCGGCTACCGGCGAGGCCGTCATCGACCTCATGTTCGAACTGCATCGTGAACGGGGAACCACGTTGCTGCTGGTGACGCACGACGCCAAGCTGGCCCAGCGCTGCGCCCGCCAGCTGGTGGTGGCCGGCGGCCGGCTGGTGCACGATTCGGCGGCCGACGTTTCCTGAAGGTTACGTGCGGTTGCGCAGCGTCCGCGCGGCCGGGGCGATCTCGCTCGCGGTCAGTCCCAGCGGGCCGATGCCGCGCGCGACCAGATCGTCGGCGGCCGCGCCATGCAGCCAGACGCCGTTACGCGCGGCCAGCTCCACGCCCATGCCTTGCGCCAGCAGCGCCCCCATCATGCCGGCCAGCACGTCGCCGGTGCCGGCCGTGGCGAGGCCCGCATTGCCGCTGCCGTTGACCGACCATGCGCCGTTCGGGCCGCAGACGATGCTGCCTGCGCCTTTCAGCACGATCCACGACCGATAGCGCGCCGCCAGTTCCCGCGCGCTTTCGATGCGGTCCGCCTGTACTTCGTCGGTCGAGACGCCGAGCATGCGGGCCGCCTCGCGCGGATGCGGCGTCAGGATGGCGGGGCCGCCGCGGGCCGCCAGGCCGCGGGACAGCGCCGGAACCGCCGCGAGCAGGACCAGCGCATCCGCGTCCAGGACGAGCGGGAGCGAGGCGGGCGCCTCGGACAATAGGCGCCCCAGCCACCGTTCGGCGCATTCGTCCGCTCCCATGCCGCAACCTGCCACCCAGGCCGTGACGCCCAGGCGTTCGGCGTGATCCAGCAGCGCGTCGGCGCTGCGCAGCATCAGTTCGGGATGCAGCGGATCGCATGCCAGCGATGACGAGGCCGTTTCGGCCAGGCCAACCAGGATCTTGCCCGCGCCGCCGTACAACGCCGCGCGGGCGGCGAGCAGGGCGGCTCCGGTCATGCCGGGGGCGCCACCGAGGAGGCCCAGCGTGCCGAAGCTGCCCTTGTGCGTATCGTGCGGGCGAGGCTGGAACAAGGCGGCGCAGTCGGCCCGCCGCGTCAGCAGGCCCGCGTGGGCGGCCTGCCGCTGGACCTGGGCCGACAGGCCGAGGTCCGCCACGCTGACCGTGCCGGCATGGTCCCGGCCGGCTCGCGTATGGAGCCCCGGCTTGTCGGCGATGAAAGTGAGGGTGTGGTGGGCGACGAAGGCGCCGGGTTGTGCCGTACCGGTGTCCGCGTCGAGTCCGCTGGGCGTATCCAGCGCCAGCACCGTCGCTTCCCGGCGGGCGGCCCAGGCCGCCCAGCGCTGCGCTTCCTCGGGCAGGGGGCGGGACAGGCCGATGCCGAACAGCGCATCGACCACGAGCACGGCGGATGCGGGCGGCAGGCCGCGCGCATCGGGCTGGCCGGTTTGCACCAGGCCGGGCGGCAGTTCATTCCAGGCTTGCTCCGCATCGGGCGGCCGCTTGCCGCCGCCGGACAGGGTCCAGACCTTCACCGGGCGTGCGGCCTGGTGCAGGAGCGCGGCCAGCATGAGGCCGTCGCCGCCGTTGTTGCCCGGCCCGCACAGGATTTCGACCTCGTGCCGGGGCCATCGCGCGGCGATGAGGTCCGCAGCGGCGCGCGCCGCGCGGCGCATCAACGTGTGCGCGGGCAGCGCAGCCTGCGCTTCGCGCTCGATCAGCCGGATGACCGGCGTGCGGAACAGCTGGTGCGGACGGGCTTCCATGCGCTAATTCTTGCGCGCGTAGCGGCCTATGTCCAATCCGTCCAGATCGATGTCGGGCGTCTTGCCGGCGACGAGATCGGCCAGGATGCGCCCCGTGCCGACGGCCATGCTCCATCCGTGCGAGCCATGGCCGGTATTCACGTACAGCCCGGGAAGGCGGGTTGCGCCGAGAATGGGCGGACCATCCGGGGTCATGGGCCGCGTGCCGGACCACCACGTGGCGCGCGACAGATCCAGCATGCCGGGCAGCCAATCCTGGGCCACCCTGACCAGCGTGCGCAGCGCCTTGCCATGCATGCCGGGTCCGCGCCCGCCCAGTTCCGCCGTGCCGGCAATGCGCAGGCGCTGGCCGAGCGGCGTCACGGTCACCCGGTAGGCTTCGTCGACGAAGGCTCGCCGGGGGCCGATGGCGTCTCCCCGCAAGGGCAGGTTGGCGGCGTAACCCTTGACCGGGTACATGGGAACGGCGATGCCCAGCCGGCCGAGCCACCCGGCCGCGTCACTGCCTCCGGCCATCACCACGGCCTGCGCCGGCAGCATGGCGCCGTCCTGCAGGCGTACGCCGGTGACCGCGCCCGACGCGTTCTGCATGGGATGCGCGACGGCGTTGAACTTGAACTCGACGCCGGACCGCTCGCATTCGGCCGCCAGCAGGCGGGCGAAGAGAGGGCAGTTGCCGGATTCATCGTCGGGATAGTGGATCGCCCCGGCCAGCGGCGTGCCGACGTGGACGGCGTCCTGCAGGTGCACGTCCATGGCAAGCGCCTCGTCGGGGCTCAGCAGGCGATGGGCGATGCCGCTGTCCTGCATGACGCGGCGCGCGGGCTCGGTCCGCTCCAGGTCGCGCTGGGTGCGCAGCAACTGCAGGTAGCCGCTGCGGCGCTCGTACTCGAACCCGTGCTCTTCGCGCAAGTCGGCCAATTGCGCGCGGCTGTAGCGCGCCACGCGCTGCATCGTCCGCTTGTTGGCGGCATAGCGCTCCGCGCGGCATTGTCCCAGCCACTTGACGAGCCATTTCCACAGCGCGGGGTCGAGCGAGGTGCGCAGGGCCACGGGCGCCTCGGCCTTGAACAGATGGGAGAAGAAGTGGCCCGGCATGCCCGGCGCCGCCCAGGGCGAGGCGTAATCGGCGGCGAGTATGCCGGCGCTGCCATAGCTCGATTCCTGCGCGATGCCGCTGCGGCGGTCGACGACCGTGACCTGCATGCCGTGCCGGTTGAGCCAATACGCGGTGCACACACCGACGATGCCGGCACCGATCACAATCACACGCATAGGGAGTCTGGTCGCTTTACTTGGTCGGCCCGTCTTCCCCATGAGGCAGCGGTGTGCGCCAAGGTGCGGGCACCGGATTTTACGCGGCGCAGGCTACACACGCGAAAAAAATGCAAACGCTGTGGGTTTTGCGGGAAAAGTCGGCGTACCGCCATTTTCCAGCCGTGGCCAGCGCCGATGTAGCGCAGCGCCGCTCGTGGTTTTCCCGGATGCCTCCGTACGAAGTAAAATCAGCGCTGGCACGCGGTTCTCCTCGCGTTTTCCGTCATCTCCTCCGCTTCCTGCTCTCTTATCGTGGCCTCCATCCTGCGCCTCTCCGGCCCCCTTGCCCTTTCCTCGTTCCGCCGCGAGCGCCTGCTGCGCCGGCTCCAATCCCTGCAAGCCTCGGTGACCGACGTCGCGGCCCGCTACGTGCATTTCGTTTCCGTGGAAGGCGAGTTGACGGCGGACGAGCATCAGCGCCTGGAGGGCCTGCTGCGCTACGGAGATCCGGCGCCCGCCGCGCCGCAAGGCGTGGAGCTGCTCGTGGTGCCTCGCCTGGGTACCGTTTCGCCCTGGGCCAGCAAGGCGACCGACATCGCCCATAACTGCGGCCTGGCCGGCGTGCGCCGGATCGAGCGCGCCGTTTCCTATACCCTGGTGCTCAAGCGCGGATTGCTGGGAGGTGCCAAGGCGCCGTCGGCCGACGAGCTGGCGGCGCTGGCCGGAGTGCTGCACGATCGCATGACCGAGACGGTGGTCGACGGCGCCTTCGACGGCGCGCCGCTGTTCGCCACGCTTGCCGGCAAGCCCATGCAGACCGTGCCGCTGCGGACGGAGGGCGCGCAGGCGCTGGTGGCCGCGAACCGTACCCTGGGGCTGGCGCTCTCCGACGACGAGATTGCCTACCTGGTCGACGCGTTCACGGCGCTGGGCCGCGATCCGACCGATGTCGAGCTGATGATGTTCGCGCAGGCCAACAGCGAGCACTGCCGCCACAAGATTTTCAACGCCCAGTGGGTCATCGACGGCCAGGCCCAGTCCGATACGCTGTTCGGCATGATCCGCGCGACCCACCGCGCGCAGCCGGAGGGCACGGTGGTGGCGTATTCGGACAACGCCGCCGTGATGGCGGGCGGCAAGGCCGAGCGCTTTCATGTGCAGCCCGGGGGGGAAGGGCAGGTGTATGGCCGCCGCGAAGCGATCGTCCATACCCTGATGAAGGTCGAGACGCACAACCATCCGACCGCCATTTCCCCGTTCCCCGGGGCATCGACCGGCGCGGGCGGCGAAATCCGCGACGAGGGCGCCACCGGCCGCGGTTCCAAGCCCAAGGCCGGGTTGACCGGCTTTACCGTATCGCACCTGCGCTTCGACGATGCCCTCGAGCCATGGGAGGGCGCCGGGCACGGCGCGCCGGACCGCATCGCCTCGCCCCTGTCCATCATGATCGAGGGGCCCATCGGCGGCGCCGCTTTCAACAATGAATTCGGCCGGCCCAACCTGCTGGGGTATTTCCGCACCTTCGAACAGACTGCCGGCGGCGTGCGCTGGGGCTACCACAAGCCCATCATGATCGCGGGCGGCCTGGGCAGCATCGAGGACGGCTACACCCACAAGCTGGAGCTGCCGCCGGGCGCCTTGCTGATCCAGCTCGGCGGACCCGGCATGCGCATCGGCATGGGGGGCGGCGCGGCCTCCAGCATGAGCGTGGGCAGCAATGCCGCCGACCTGGACTTCGATTCGGTCCAGCGCGGCAATCCCGAGATCGAGCGCCGCGCGCAGGAAGTCATCGACCGCTGCTGGCAGCTTGGCGCGGAGAATCCTATTCTCTCCATCCACGACGTGGGAGCGGGCGGCCTGTCCAACGCCTTCCCCGAACTGGTGGACGGGGCTGGACGCGGCGCGGTGTTCGACTTGCAGCGCGTGCCGCTCGAGGAGTCGGGCCTGTCTCCCGCGGAGATCTGGTGCAATGAGTCGCAGGAGCGCTATGTATTGGCCATCCTGCCCCAGGACCTGGAGCGTTTCGATGCCATCGCTCGGCGCGAACGCTGCCCGTATGGCGTGGTCGGCGTCGCTACCGAGGCGCGCCAGCTGCGCGTGGTCGACGGGGAAGGATTCTCCGCCGGCGACGTGCCGGCCGCCGAATGGGCCCGGACCGCGCGGCCGGTGGATGTGCCGGTCGATGTCATCCTGGGCAAGCCGCCCCGTATGGAGCGCGACGTGGTTCGCCAGCCCGGGGCCGGCGAACCGCTCGATGTCGTCGGCCTGGACCTGGACGACGTAGCCCTGCGCGTGCTGCGGCATCCCACGGTGGCCAACAAGACCTTCCTCATCACCATCGGCGACCGCACGGTGGGCGGGCTGTCGTCGCGTGACCAGATGGTCGGCCCATGGCAAGTGCCCGTGGCAGACTGCGCGGTCACGCTGGCCGACTACAGCGGCGTGCGCGGCGAAGCCATGGCCATGGGCGAACGCACGCCTTTGGCCGTCATCGACGCCCCGGCTTCCGGCCGCATGGCCGTGGCCGAGGCCGTGACCAACCTGGTCGCCGCGCCCGTGGCCCGCATGGAAGACGTCAAGCTGTCCGCCAACTGGATGGCCGCATGCGGCGAACCCGGCCAGGACGCCGCGCTGTACGACACCGTCAGTGCCGTGAGCGCGCTGTGCCAGCAGGTCGGCCTGGCGATTCCGGTCGGCAAGGATTCGCTCTCCATGCGCACCACCTGGGCCGAAAACGGCGAGGAACGCCGCGTCGTGGCGCCGGTGTCGCTCATCGTGACGGCCTTCGCACCCGTGGACGACGTGCGCAAGACCCTCACCCCGCAGCTTCGCACCGACCAGGGCGAGACGACGCTGATCCTGATCGACCTGGGCCGCGGGAAGCATCGGCTGGGAGGATCCGTCCTGGCCCAGGCCATCGGCCAGGTCGGCCAGGAAGTGCCCGACATCGACGCGCCCGAGGATCTGCGCGCGTTTTTCGCGGCGATACGGACCCTGGCGGACAGCGGCGTCATCCTGGCCTATCACGACCGTTCCGACGGCGGCCTGTTCGCCACCTTGTGCGAGATGGCTTTCGCCGGTCACACCGGCCTGTCGATCAACCTCGACATGCTGACCCTGGATCCCTACGCGGCGGACTGGGGCGACTTCAAGATCCGGCCGGAGCAGGTGGCGGTGCAGCGCGACGAGCTGACCATCAAGGCCCTGTTCTCGGAAGAGGCCGGAGCCGTCATCCAGGTGCCCGCCGGCAGCCGCAACGCGGTGATGGAGGTGCTGCGCGGGGCCGGGCTGTCGGCGCACTCGCACGTCATCGGCGAGCCCAATGATCGCGACGAGATCGAGTTCTACCGCGATGCCCGGAAGATCTGGGCCAAGCCGCGGGCCGAGCTGGGCAAGGCCTGGAGCGAAGTCAGCCGCCGCATCATGGCGCTGCGCGACAATCCCGACTGCGCCCAGGCGGAATTCGCGCTGTGGGACGACACGGCCGACCCTGGCCTTTCGCCCCGGGTCGAGTTCGATCCCCAGGAAGACATCGCGGCCCCCATGATCGCCACTGGCGTGCGGCCGCGCGTGGCCATCCTGCGGGAGCAGGGCTGCAACAGCCAGGTCGAGATGGCCTACGCCTTCGACCGCGCCGGCTTCGAGTCCTGGGACGTCCACATGACGGACCTGATCGGCGGGCGGATCAACCTGTCGGACTTCAAGGGCCTGGTCGCCGTGGGCGGCTTCAGCTATGGCGACGTGCTGGGGGCCGGCGAAGGCTGGGCCAAGACCATCCAGTACAACGCAGTGCTGGCCGACATGTTCGCCGCCTATTTCGGCCGCAGCGACACCTTCGCGCTGGGCGTCTGCAACGGCTGCCAGATGCTCGCCGCGCTGGCGCCCATGATCCCTGGCGCCCAGGACTGGCCGCGCTTCACCCGCAACCGCTCGGAAAAGTTCGAGGCTCGCTTCTCGCTGGTGGAGATTCCCGAGTCGCCGTCCGTCTTCTTCGACGGCATGGCCGGATCGCGCATGCCCATCGCCGTTTCCCATGGCGAAGGCTATGCCGATTTCTCCCGGCAGGGTAATGCCGGCGCGGCGCTTGCCGCCATGCGCTTCGTCGATCATGCCGGCAAGCCGACGGAAGCCTATCCGTACAACCCGAACGGCAGCGCCGGCGGCCTGGCCGGCGTCACGACCGCGGACGGTCGCTTCACGGCCTTGATGCCGCATCCGGAACGCGTGTTCCGCAACGTGCAGATGTCATGGAGCCCGGCATCCTGGGGACCGAAGGACAGCGGCGGGGAGTTCTCGCCGTGGATGCGCATGTTCCGCAACGCGCGCCGCTGGACCGCCTGATTCCCACGCGCAAATAAAAACCCCGGGCGCATACCCGGGGTGAGGGGCCGGCGCGCCCGCGAGGGGCGCCGGCGGATGTTGGCCTTGCGGCCTCTTGCTTAGAAGCGGTGTTGCAGACCGACAGCCAGCTGGCGGTAGGTCATGTCGCGGTTCTCGTCGAAGTTGCGCACATCGTTGTCGGCGAAGAAGGCGTACAGGTTGGTGCGCTTGGACAGGTCGTAGGTATAGCCGATGGCCCAGCCGTCCACCTTGGACTTGGTGGCCTTCTGGTAGGCGGCGTACAGCTTGCCGGGTCCCAGGGGTGCGCTGGCACCGATGGTGTAGGCGTTGTCGCTGTCGAACTGGCCGCCCGTGGCCACCACGCGGTTATAGCCGTTCAGATAGGCGCCGGTGATGTCCCGAGCACGGGCGTAGCCGGCGTAGATGGCCGCGACGCCGAAGTCGTAGCTCGCACCCAGGGTCAGGTTACGGAACGTCTTGGTGCCCGGCAGCGGCGATTCCACTTGCTGATAGGTCAGCACGCCCTTGATCGGGCCGTTGTCGTACTTCAGGCCGGCGTCGATCATGCGGTTGTTGCTGCCGCTTCGCGGGGCTTCGCTTTCGCCGCTCGGGCTGGCGAACGCGTTGAAGCTATAGCCGATGGCGCCCTGGATGCCGTAGAACGACGGGCTGTAGTAGTACACGGAGTTGTTGACGCGGCCGCCACCCATGACAGCGTCGTTATAGGCGAACGTGCTGCCGATGCTGGCGGAGCTGAAGCTCAGGCCGAACGGGTTGACGATGCCGGCGGCCCACATGAACGCCAGGTTGGTCGTGCGGCCCAGGGTCACGCGACCCAGGCTGTTGCTTTCGAGGCCGACGAACGCATAACGGCCGAACAGGCGGCCGTGGGTTTGCTGGCCATTGTCCACCGTAAAGCCGTTTTCCAGGGTGAAGATGGCTTTCAGGCCATTGCCCAGATCCTCAGAGCCGCGCATGCCGAAACGCGATTGGCTCATCAGGCCGCTGTCGATTCCTTTGACGGTCTCGCCGTCTTCCTTGGCCCAGTTGAAGCCGGCATCAACCAGACCGTACAGGGTGACGGACGATTGAGCATGGGCGGCGCCTGCAAAACCTGCCAGCAGAGCGGTCGCGAGAAGGGTCTTCTTCATTACGTGGTCTCCAGCGAAAAACATTGCGTTTAGGTGGCAGCGCGGACGGCGGTGGGTATTTCTTGGTTTGCCGCTGCGCGATCCCCGTTCGACTTTCGATTTCCAGGCGGTGCTGCTTAGGCTGCGAAGAAATCTGCAATAAATTTCACCAGAAAGGATTAAGAGTGCCAACTGCTAAATCTGGTGCGGGATTTGGCGGTGTTGCGATTCTGTCTAAACCAATTGGTCTTGTCGTTATCCACGCAACAGATAGGGGAAAGGACGTTACATCCTGATACGGATCGGCAAGCGGGTTTCATCGGCGAGGCGCCGGGGGGAATGCACGGTATGCGCAAAAAAGAACCCCGCCGAAGCGGGGTTCCCATGCTTGGTCGCACCGGGGGCCGAAGCCCCCATGACGCCGGTCAAACCGGCATCGTGTGCTTAGAAGCGGTGTTGCAGGCCCAGGGCGAACTGACGATTGGTCAGATCCTTCGCGGCCGCGAAGTCGCGAACTTCGCCGTCGACGAAGAAGGCGTACAGGTTGGTACGCTTCGACAGGTCGTAGGTGTAGCCGATGGCCCAGTTGCTGGTCTTCGACTTGGTGGCCTTCTGGTAGGCAGCGTAGGCCTTGCCAGGTCCCAGGGGAGCGCTCAGACCGATGGTGTAAGCGTTGTCCTTGGTGAAGTTGGCCGAAGTGGCGTTGATGGCGCCGTTGTAGCCAGCCACGGTACGGATGCCCTTGGCGTTGGCGTAGCCGGCGTAGACGGCCACGACGCCGAAGTCGTAGTTGGCACCCAGGGTCAGGTTCTTGAACTTGCCGTTGTTCGGGGTCAGGTCCGACGGGTTCAGGTACTGGTACGTCACCACGGCCTTCAGGGGACCGTTGTCATACTTCAGGCCCAGGTCGACCAGGCGATCGTTGTTCTTGTTGCCGGCGACTTCCGTGTCGGGGTTCGACTGGAAGCTGTAACCGACGGCGCCCTGGAAGCCAGCGAAGCTGGGCGAGTAGTAGTAGATCGAGTTGTTGACGCGGCCGGCGCCCAGATCGGCGTCGTTGTAGCCGAAGGTGCTGCCGACGGTGGCGCTGCTGAAGCTCAGGCCGAACGGGTTGACGATGCCGGCGGCCCACATGAAGGCCAGGTTCGTGGTACGGCCGAGGGTCAGGCGGCCAGCAGAGGCGCTTTCCAGACCAACGAAGGCGTAGCGGCCGAACAGGCGGCCCTGGGTTTGCTGGCCGTTGTCAACGGTGAAGCCGTTTTCCAGGGTGAAAATGGCCTTCAGGCCGTTGCCGATGTCTTCCGAACCGCGGATGCCGAAGCGCGACTGGCTCATCAGTCCGCTGTCGATACCGATCCGACGGTCTTGGCCTTCGAGTTTGGTGTAGTTGAAGCCGGCGTCAACCAAACCGTACAGCGTGACGTTGCTTTGCGCTTGAGCGGCACCTGCGAAGCCGGCCAGCAAGGCGGCGGCAAGAAGGGTCTTCTTCATTTAAATAGGTCTCCAGCGGAGTGAGTAACTCGATAAGCCGAAGGGACATGCCGGAAGACAGCACTGCTGCCGCTTTCCCCCGGTGGCAAACCCCCCGTCTTGCTCATGATTTCTACGCGATGTACTTGCTGTGAAGAAATCTCGACAAATTTCACCAGAAAGACCCTGAGGTGCCAACAGTTAATTCCGACGTAATAAAAATGTGTTGTGCTTGGACATAAGGTTTTGTTACCTAATTGCAACCCGAGTCGATGGGCGAGCCGCGAGGCGGCAGGCGCCGCAGGACGAGCGGCCAAAAGAAACGCCCCGTATAACAGGCGTGGAAGCGCTGTTTTTACGGGGCGTTGACATCAACCCAGGGAAACCCTGATTGTTGAAAATTTAATTATCAGGCTTTCCTTTTTTGTTGGTTCAATCCAACAAATTACTGGATCTTGGCTTTTTCGCGCAGGCCGGTCTGGAAGTCGCGCAGCTTGGTCTGCCGCAGGGATTCCTCGATTTGCGGGCGCAGCTGGTCCACCGGCGGGAACTGCACCGGGCGGACGTCTTCCAGCCGGATGACGTGCCAGCCGAACTGGGTCTGCACCGGCGCTTCGGTGGTCTGGCCTTTCTTCAAGGAGGCCAGGGCGTCGGCGAAGGGCTTCACATAGGTGGCGGCGGGCGCCCAGTCGAGGCTGCCGCCGTTGGCGGCCGAGCCGGGGTCCTTGGACTGCTTGGCCAGGTCCTCGAACTTGGCGCCTTTCTTCAGCTGGGCAATGATGTCCTTGGCCTGGGCTTCGCTCTCGACCAGGATATGGCGGGCCTGGTATTCCTTGTCGCCCTGGGCGCTCTTGACGCGGTCGTACTCGGCCTGGACTTCCTGCTGGGTGACCGGGTTCTTGGCAAGGTAGTCATTGAAGAGGCCGCGAATCAGCACGCTCTGGCGGGTCAGGTCGATTTCGGCCTGGACCTCGGGCTGCTTGGCGATGCCGCGCTTGTCGGCTTCCTGCAGGAAGATTTCGCGATTGATGAGCTCTTCGCGGATCTGCTCGCGCAGCTGGGGCGAGTCGGGCTGCCCCTGCTTGGTCAGCAAGTTGACGAATTGGTCCACGCGCGACGAGGGGATGGCCTTGCCGTTGACCACGGCGGCGTTTTGCGCAAAAACCGGAGCGGCCACGGTCAGCGCGGCAGCCATCATCAAAACACGCTTCATGTATGGAAGTCCTTGAAGGTAGAAAGGAAGGGGGAGATCGGTAGGAAAGGGACCGGGCTCAAGAGGTTGGTGCGGAGTCTTCTTCTGGCGTCAGTGCCTGGATGGCCAGCGCGTGGATGTGCGCGGGCATCAGGTCTGCCAATCGATCATACACCAGCCTATGGCGAGCCACCCGGTTCAGCCCGGCGAAACGGGAGGAAACAATGCGTAGCCGGAAGTGTCCCGCGCCCCCGGCCGCGCCGGCGTGACCGGCATGCAGGTGCGACTCGTCCTGCACGTCCATGGCGGTGGGCGCCAGTGCCTGCAGGCGCTGGCGGATCTGGGCCATGCGTTCCTCGTTCATGACCGTTCGGCCCCCGCGTCGGTTTCGCGCTTGGCGATGTCCTGGGCGGACATTTCCTCGGGCTGCTTGATATGGCGGCCGAGGTAGATCGACTGCAATACGACGAAGACCAGCAGCAATCCGAAGATGCCGAATACCTTGAAGCTGACCCAGGTTTCGGTGGGCCAGTTGTAGGCGACGTACAGGTTGAGGCCGCCTACCGCGGTGAAGAACAGGACCCAGGCGAGGTTGAGCCGGTTCCAGATGGCGTCGGGCAGCTGGATCTGCTTGCCCAGCATGCTGCGCAGGAAGTTGCGCTTGAGCAGCAGCTGGCCGCCCGCCAGCACGACGGCGAACAGCCAGTAGAGCACGGTGGGCTTCCATTTGATGAAGACCTCGTCGTGCAGGAACAGGGTCGCGCCGCCGAATACCACGATGATGGCGAGGTTGATCCAGTGCATGGGCTCGATCTGCTTGCGGCGAGCCAGCAGCCAGACGATCTGCAGCACGCTGGCCGCCATGGCCACGCCGGTCGCGACGTAGATGTCGGCGAATTTATAGGCGGCGAAGAAGAGCAGCAGCGGGAAAAGGTCGAACAGTAGTTTCATTGAGGTCGCGAGCGTCCTGGGTGCGGGATTGAGACAGGGAAAGCGTCGTTTTGTCCAAGGCCTGCCGCGCCAGGCATTGGGCCGACAGTCTGCGTGCGAGGCGCTTTCCCCTTGGAGGAAGACTAAGACTCACTAAATGGTTCGAATTTCAACGACACCGAATTGATGCAATAACGAAGCCCGGTCGGGGGCGGGCCGTCTTCGAATACGTGGCCCAGGTGGGCATCGCAGACGTTGCACAGTATTTCGGTGCGCACCATGCCGTGGCTGGTATCGAGTTCCTCGCGCACGTTGTCAGGGTCGAGAGGAGCGAAGTAGCTGGGCCAGCCGCAGGCCGATTCGAACTTGGTGTCCGAGGCGAAAAGCGGGGTGCCGCAGGCGACGCAGCGATAGATGCCCGGTTCTCGATGGTTCCAGTATTCACCGGTGAAGGCGCGCTCGGTGGCTTTTTCGCGTGCCACCGCGTATTGCATGGGGGTGAGCAGGGTGCGCCATTCGGCGTCGGATTTCTTGACTTTGGGCCTGTCGGACATGGTCTACCTCATGAAGAGCAGCTGACTTGGAGAGAGCCCGCCCAGTCGGGTGGCACGCGGGCGTAGCTTTCGTAGCCGGGCCGTTCCGTGTAGGGGTCGCGCAGCAATTGCAGCAGCCGGTCGATTTCGCTCGGGTCGCGTTCCTTTGCGGCGCGGATCGCGAGCTCCGCCAGATGGTTGCGCAGCACGTACAGCGGATTGACGCGATGCATGGCCGCCGCCCGTTCGGCGTCGGGGCGGCCGTCCTGGCGTACGCGTTCACGGTAGCCCGCCAGCCATGCGCGGGCCGCTTCGCGATCGGCATACAGATCCTCGAAGGTCTCGGCGTCGGGAGCAGGCGCGGGGGCGCCGTCGGCGGTGGCGACCTCGGCCAGGCGGCGGAAGCTGAGGGTGAAATCGGCGCGGTTGTGATGCATGACGGACCACAGCCCGTTGAGGAGTTCCTCGTCGCCGGCCTGCCATTGCCTGAACCCCAGCTTGGCGGCCATTTTGCGGTGGAAGGCGTCGACGAACGTAGCCTCGTAGCCGGCTAGCGCGGCGCGCAGGGCGGCCTCGTCCTGCACCAGCGGCAGGAGCGCGCCGGCGAGGCGGTACAGGTTCCAATGGCCCACCGCCGGCTGGGCATCCCACGCATAGCGGCCGGCCGTATCCGAATGGTTGCAGACATGGTGGGCGTCGAAACCATCCATGAATCCGTAGGGGCCGTAGTCGAGCGTCAGGCCGAGTATCGACATGTTGTCGGTGTTCATGACCCCGTGGCAGAAGCCGACCGCCTGCCAGTCGGCCATGAGCTCCGCGGTCTTGCGCGTTACCGCCGCCAGCAGCCTCAGGTAGGGGCCGGCTTCGGTGGCGGCTTCGCCCGCGGGCGCGGGGCGGCACTCGGGATAGAAGCGGTCGATGACATAGTCGGCCAGCACGCGCAGCAAGTCGGGCCGCTGGCGGCTGGCCCAGTGTTCGAACGAGCCGAAGCGCACGAAGCTGGGCGACATGCGGGTGACGATGGCGGCAGTTTCGACCGTCTCGCGGATGACCGGATCGTCGGACGCGACCAGCGCGAGCGCGCGGGTGGTGGGAATGCCCAGCCCGTGCATGGCCTCGGATGCGAGATATTCGCGTACCGAAGAGCGCAGCACGGCCTTGCCGTCGCCCATGCGCGAATAGGGCGTCAAGCCCGACCCCTTGAGCTGCAGTTCCCAGTTGCCGCCAGAGCCCTGGACTTCGCCCAGCAGCAGCGCCCGGCCATCGCCGAGCTGGCCGGCCCAGACGCCGAATTGGTGGCCGCTATAGACTGCCGCCAGCGGCGCGCCGCCGGGCAGCGGACGGGCGCCGGAGAACACGTCGAGGAACTCGGGCGTGGACAGGGCTTCGGGCGCAAGGCCGATCAGCGCGGCCGCCTCGGGATTGGCATGCACCAGCCAGGGGTCGCCGAGGGGCTGGGGCGAGACCCGGGAGTAGAACGCATCCGGCAGCGCGGCGAACGAGTTGTCAGTGCGCAGGGACTGGAGTGTGCTGGCGAGCTTCAAAACGGTGGCCTTGGTCGGTGGCCGGCGTCACGCCGGACATCAATCAAGGTTAACCTATTTGCCGTCGTTTCTCGTTTCGTTTCCACTCTTTCCGCGCCGGCGGCGCCATGCGCCGCTTCCCGGCCAGGCCGGCGCGGCCGCCCAGGGAGTTCATGGTTGGACGGGCTGATCGTTTCGCTGCTCAACGGCCTTTGCTATGGCCTCTTGCTATTCATGCTGTCGGCCGGATTGACCCTGATATTCAGCATGATGGGCATCATCAACTTCGCACACGCGAGTTTCTACATGCTGGGCGCGTATTTCGCCTACACGGTAGCCGGCACACTCGCCCGCGTGCCCGTGCTGGCCGGCGCCGCGTTCTGGATCGCGCTGTTCCTCGCCCCCGTGCTGGTGGGCCTGGCGGGCGCCGCGATCGAGCGGTTTGCCCTGCGCCGGCTGCGCCGGCGCGGCCACGTGGCCGAGCTGCTATTCACCTTCGCGCTGGCCTACGTCGTCGTGGAACTGGTGCAATTGGCGTGGGGCCGCTCCGCCGTGCCCTACCGCGTCCCGGCGGCCCTGGCCGAGCCGCTTTTCAGCCTTGGCGGCCACGCGTTTCCCGCCTATCGCCTGCTCATCGCGGCAGTGGCAGGGTCGATGCTGGCGGCGTTGTGGTGGGGGTTCAAGCGGACGCGCACGGGGCTGGTCGTGCAGGCCGCCATCAGCCACCCGGCCATGGCGCAGGCGCTGGGCCACGACGTGCCCCGTGTGTTCATGCTGGTATTCGGCGCGGGCTGCCTGCTGGCGGGCATGGCCGGCGCCATAGGCGGCAGCATATTCGTGACCGACCCCGGCATGGCGCAGGCCTTGGGGCCCATCGTTTTCGTCATTACTGTGGTGGGGGGACTGGGGTCGCTGCCGGGCGCCTTCCTCGCCAGTCTCCTGATCGGCCTCCTGCAGACGCTCGCCGTCGGGTCGGCGCTGTCACTGGCCGGCGCGGCGTCCTGGCTGGGGGCCACGCCGGCCACGGCGCAGGCGCTGGCCGCATGGCCATTGTCGCGCATCGCGCCGGTGCTGCCGTATCTGCTGATGGTCGCCGTCCTGGTCTGGCGGCCGCGGGGGCTCATGGGCGTGCGCGAAACATGAGGCCGGGCCGGATGGGTTCCCGGACCGGCTGGACATGGGGCGCCGTTCTGCTGGCTTTGCTGGCGTTCGCGCCGCTGGTCCTGGGCGGCCGTTTCCAGTTGGGGCTGATGTCGCAGATGTGCGCGATGGCGGTTTTCGCGCTGTCCTACAACCTGCTGCTCGGCCAGACCGGGATGCTGTCGTTCGGGCATGCCGTCTATGCCGGATTGGGCGGCTTCGCGGTCATCCACTTGCTGCGCGGGATGGAAACGGGCGGCCTTGTCCTGCCCGTGGCCCTGCTGCCGCTGGCTGGCGGGCTGGCCGGGGCCGCTTTCGCCGCGCTGATCGGCTATCCGACCACGCGCCGTGGCGGTACGCCGTTCGCCATGATTTCGCTCGCCATCGGCGAACTGGTCTATGCGGCGGCCGGCATGCTTCCGGAGTGGTTCGGGGGCGAAGGCGGACTGACGGCCGATCGCACGGCCGGCCCTGCGTTCGTGCCCGGCTTGTGGCCCGGCTGGAGCCTGGGGCCGGATACGCACATCTACTATCTCACCGCCTGCTGGACGGCCGCGTGCGCCTTGGCGATGCGCGCGCTCGGCCGCACGCCGCTGCTGATGCTGGCCAATGCCGTGCGCGACAACCCGCAGCGTGCCGCCTTCGTCGGCCAGGATCCCCACGTCGTACGCTATCTGATGCTGATGGCGTCCGCGTTCTTTGCCGGTATCGCGGGCGGACTCGCGGCGCTCAATCTCGAGATCGCCAGCGCCGACAGCCTGGGCGCGGTCCGTTCGGGCACCGTGCTGCTGGCCGTCGTCGTCGGCGGCAGCGGGTTCTTCCTCGGGCCGGTGGCAGGCGCCGTGGTGGTCGTCTTCTTCTCGGTCGCCTTGTCGCGCTATACCGGCGCTTGGCAACTCTACCTCGGCCTGGCTTTCGCAGCGACCGTGCTGTTCCTGCCAGGCGGATTGGCCGGCGCGGCGCACGGCCTCGCGCGGCGAATCCGGCGCCATGGGCCCGTGGCGGTGGCGCGCGAATTCGGCTGGACGGCCGTGGGCACATTGTCGCTGGCCCTGGGTCTCTGCCTGGCGATCGAGCTGGCTTACGCCGTGGTCCATGCGCAAGGAAGCATGGCAACGACCGCCTCGCCAGCCAAGGCGCTTGATCCGTCCGGAGCCGGGCCGTGGGTCGCGGCGGGCGTCTTGCTGGTGGCCGGCGCGGCGTGCTCGTGGCGCGGCCGTGCGAGGCTGCCGGCGATGCCGGAGGGACGCGATGCCTGAAAAATCCATTCCGCCGTCTGCCGCGGATGCGCTGGTGCTCGAGGGCATCAGCAAGCGGTATGGCAGTGCACGGATCCTCAACGAGGTGCACCTGCGCGTCGCCGCCGGCGACGTGCATGCGCTGATCGGCCCGAACGGGGCAGGCAAGTCCACGCTGTTCAACGTGGTCTCGGGCCTGGCGGCGCCTTCGTCGGGCACCGTGCGGCTGCATGGTCGCGACGTGACGGGGCTGCCCGCGCATCGCGTGGCCCGGCTCGGCTTGTCGCGCAGTTTCCAGGTCGCCAACGTGTTCCCGCGCCTGTCCGTATTCGACAACCTGCGCTGCGCCGCCATGCGCTCGTGCGGTCTCGGGTATGCCTGGTGGCGCGGGCTGGGCAGGGCCGGGCCCCTGGCCGAGCGCGCCGGCGAAGTCATGGCGCGTGTGGGGCTGGCACAGCGCGCCGGCGCCGCGGCGGGCGAGCTGAGCTACGCCGAACAGCGGGCGCTGGAGCTGGGCATGGTGTTGGCGGCGGATGCCCGCGTGCTGCTGCTGGACGAGCCCACGGCCGGCATGAACCGCGGCGAATCCGCGCGCATGGCCGAGTTGATACGGGCAACGTGCCGGGACCGGACAGTGCTCATCGTGGAGCACGACATGCAGGTGGTATTCGGCTTGTCCGACCGGATTTCCGTCATGGTGCGCGGGGAGTTGATCGCCACCGGCGAGCCCTCGGGCATCCGCGATGATGAGGCGGTGCGCCGGGCCTACCTCGGCCGGTTTCCGGGAGGACGGTCGTGAGCGCGGATTTGCTGCGCCTCCGAAACGCGCATGCCTGGTATGGTCGCGCCCACGTGCTGCAAGGCGTCGACCTGGGCATCGCGGACGGCGAAATCGTGGGGCTGCTCGGCCGCAACGGCGCCGGCCGCTCGACGCTTGCGCGCGCCGTCATGGGGCTGGTGGCGCGCCGGGGGGAGTTCCTCTGGCGGGGGCGGGACATCGGCGCCTTGCGCACGTTCGAAATCGCGCGCCTGGGCATCGGCTATGTGCCCGAGAGCCGCGACATCTTTCCCGACCTGACGGTGGAGCAAAACCTGACGCTCGGGCAAAAGGGCAAGCGTCCCGGCCGCTGGCGCATGGAAGACGTCCATGAGCTGTTCCCGGCGCTCGCGCAGCGGGCACGCGTGCCGGCACAGCGCCTGTCGGGCGGCGAACAGCAGATGCTGGCCTTGGCCCGCACCCTGATGGGAGATCCGGCGCTGATGCTGGTGGACGAACCGACCGAAGGGCTGGCGCCCATGGTGGTGGCTCAGTTGGCCGACTTCTTCCGCAGCCTGCGCCGCCGTGGCGTGGCTATCCTGCTGATCGAGCAGAAGCTGGACCTGGCGCTCGACATTGCCGACCGCGTCTGCGTGCTGGGCCATGGGGCGGTGGTGTTCGAAGGGACGCCGGCCGCCTTGCAGGCCGATGCCCAGGTACGGCAGGAGTGGCTGGAGCCGTAGCCGCCAGCTCTACCAAGTCGCGGGAGACGCCCCCAAGGGGCCGGCCGGCAGATTCCACGCCATGGTCGCGCCGGCAATTTCCACCGGTGCCTTGACCCGGCGCGCCCGGCCCCACGCGGTCATTTCCGACGGCATGGTGCAGTCGTCGCGCGTTTCGGCGGCTAACGCCGCGGTGTCGGCCGGGGCCTTGCCCTGGACCAGCAGCGCGGCGGTGCGTGCCAGCGAAGTTCGCGCCTCGCCGCCAGCGCCGCTGCGCAGCCGTTCGGCCAGGCCCCGTGCGGCGGCGGCCGCCATGATGTAGCCGGTAGCGTGGTCCAGCGCCTGCACCGGCAGCGGCGCCGGCCGGGGTTGGCCGAGCGCGCGCATGCCGGCATCGGCTATGCCGCAGCTCATTTGCACCAGGCTGTCGAAGCCGCGGCGGGTCTTCCATGGACCTGTCCAGCCGTAGGCATCGAGCGAGACATCCACCAGTCCCGGATTGATCCGCCGCCGCTGCTCGGCATCGAAGCCCAGCGAGGACAGTGCATCGGACCGGTAGCCGTGCACCAGCACGTCGGCATCGCGCAGCAATTGGCGGAACGTGCGCCGTCCTTCGGTACTGCGCAGATCGAGGCGGGCGCAGCGCTTGCCCAGGGTCAGTTCGGGCGCGGCCACGGGCTCGTCCCAGCCCGGCGGGTCGAGCCGCAGCACTTCGGCACCGTAGCCGGCCAGGCAGCGGGTCGCCACGGGCCCGGCGATGATGCGAGTCATGTCGAGTACCCGCACGCCCTGCAGGGGCCGATCGCGGGAAACCGGCCACGCCGGCTTGTCCGTGGCGGGAGCTGTGGTGCGCCAGACCAGCGGCTCGGCGGCCACGGCGGCGCCTTGCGGATGCGCGGCCCAGTCGGCGAGGCTGCGCATCTGCGCAGCGCAGCCCTTCTGCTCGACGACGGCATTCTCCAGGTCCAGGGCCTGCCACCGCCTGACGGCTTCCGCCACGCTGGCACGGTCGCCCGCGCAGCCCAGCACGCGCAGCGCGGCCGCGCGATGATGGGGCGCATTGGTATGCAGGCGGATCCAGCCGTCGGCCGCTTCGTAGTCGCCGGCGATGGGGTCCCAGGCTGGCGGCAGCTTCCAGCCTACCGGGCGCAGCGACGAGCCGAACCAGAACGAGGCGAGGCGCTTGTCGACCTGGACCTCGGGCAACTGGCCGTGGCGCAGCGCGAGCACTTCCGCAACCGCGAGGCCGGCCGCCCCGATGGCGGCGGCGGCCAGATCGGTGACAGGAAAGACCGACGGCAGGCTGCCCGCCCCCCGGAACACGACGCCATCGGGCAGGGACGACTGTCCCCCCAGCGCATTCCAGATGGCGCGCAGATAGCCGTCGCCAGCCGTACGGTCTGTCGTCATCTCATAACACCTCAGCCGCGTAGTCGGCCAGGCGCGAGCGCTCGCCGCGCTGCAGCGTGACGTGACCCGAGTGCGGCCATCCCTTGAAGCGGTCGACCACATAGGTGAGGCCCGAGCTACCCTCGGTCAGGTAGGGGGTGTCGATCTGCGCGATATTGCCCAGGCAAACCACCTTGGTGCCGGGGCCGGCGCGGGTGATGAGGGTCTTCATCTGCTTGGGCGTGAGGTTCTGGGCCTCGTCGATGATCAGGAACTTGTTGAGGAAGGTGCGGCCCCGCATGAAGTTGAGCGACTTGACCTTCACCCGCGAGCGGATCAGGTCCATGGTGGCTGCCCGTCCCCAGTCGCCGCCGTGCCCGCCCTCGCCATCGCCCATGTTGAGCACGTCCAGGTTGTCTTCGAGCGCGCCCATCCAGGGCAGCATCTTTTCTTCCTCGGTCCCGGGCAGGAAGCCGATGTCTTCGCCCACGGGAACCGTCACGCGCGTCATGATGATCTCGGTGTAGCGCTTGGTCTCGAGCACCTGCGTCAGCCCGGCGGCCAGTGCCAGCAGCGTCTTGCCGGTGCCCGCCTGCCCCAGCAGCGACACGAAATCGCAATCGGGGTTCATCAGCAGGTTGAGCGCGAAGTTCTGCTCGCGGTTGCGCGCGGTTATGCCCCAGACGTTGTTCTTGCTGTGGGTGTACTCGCGCAGCGTCTGCAGCACGGCGGTCTTGCCCACGACCTCCTTGACCTGCGCGTACAGCGGCATGCTGCCTTCGAAGTACACGAACTGGTTGACCGCGAATTGCGCGCACAGGGGGCCGGTGATGCGGTAGAAGGTGCTGCCGCCCTGTTGCCAGGATTCCATGCCCTTGCTGTGCTTGTCCCAGAAATCGTCGGGCAGAGGCAGCACGCCGGTGTAGAGCAGGTCGGAGTCTTCCAGCACCTGGTCGTTGAAGTAGTCTTCCGCGGGCAAGCCGAGGGCGCGCGCCTTGACGCGCATGTTGATGTCCTTGGACACCAGCACGACCTCGCGTTCGGGGAAGCGTTCCTGCAGCGCGCGGACCACGCCCAGGATCTGGTTGTCGGCCTTGCCGGCGGGCAGGCCCGACGGCGGCGACGCCGTCAGCAGCGTCGTCTGCAGGTACAGGCGGCCCAGGGCATCGCGGTTGCCGAGCTTGTCGAGCGGAATGCCGGCATCCATGTCGCCGATGTCGCTGACCAGTTCGTCGAGCGAGCGGCTGACCTGGCGGGCGTTGCGCGCGACTTCCGACATGCCCTTCTTGTGATTGTCGAGCTCTTCCAGCGTCATCATCGGCAGGAAGATGTCGTGCTCCTCGAAGCGGAACAGCGAACTCGGATCGTGCATCAGCACGTTGGTGTCCAGCACGAAGAGCTTGGCGACTTCCGGCCCGGCCGACTTGGCCTTGCGCTTGCCGGTGGCGGGCCTGGCCGTGGTCTTGGCGGGCGCCTGGGCCTTGGCGGGGGCCGGCTGCGGCGCCCGCGCCACCGGCGCTTCGGGTGCCTTGGCGGCCGGTGTCAGCAGCGTGCCGGACTTGGACTTGGCCGTCTTGCGCGCGGTCTTGGCCGGAGCGGCCTGTATCCCCGCCAACTGGGGCTGGACTTCGTGGAGCTCGGCGGAGGAGGGCGGGGGCTGCTCGACTTCGGACTGCTTGCCGCGGGCTACGGGACGCGCTGGTTCACCCGAAGGGAAGGACAGGATTGCTGCGGGCCGGGTGGGCATCTTGGGAAGCGGCATGAGCGCGGATCTCCTCTGTAAGGGAAGCTCAACGATACTGCATCCTCCATTGCAAGCATGGTACGCCTGCCGGCGGTCGATGCGTGCGCTGGAAGGGAGACGGATCTGCCCAAGCGCCCAGGCCGCTGCTCGTTCTCGGGAGCGGCTGCGGCGCGCAGGGGGAAACGCTTTCGCCCCGGCGCCCGGCGGCGGCGCCCGCCGCGCGGCAGAGCCGGACGGACGGTTCGCGGGCGTGGCGGGGGAGTTCCATGGGGACGAGGCGAGGAGGCGGCTTTCTCAGGCCAGCCCGCGCACGGCTTCGAGCACGGCGTCCACGTGTCCGGGCACTTTCACGCCGCGCCATTCCTGGCGAAGCTTGCCCTGGGCATCGATCAGGAAGGTGCTGCGTTCGATGCCGCGCACCTGCTTTCCGTACATGTTCTTCATCTTCATGACTCCGTAGAGTTCGCACAGCTTTTCGTCGGGGTCGGCGATGAGGGGAAAGGGGAATTCCTGTTTTTCCTTGAACTTTTGGTGCGAGGCGAGCGTGTCGCGCGAGACGCCCAGCACTTCGGCGCCTGCGGCCTGGAAATCGGCGTAGCGGTCGCGGAAGTTCTGCCCTTCGGTCGTGCAGCCCGGGGTGTTGTCGCGCGGATAGAAGTACATGACGACGATGCGTCCCTTCAGGTCTTTCAGCGAAATGTCGCCGTCGGTGCTGGGCGCGGTGAAGGCGGGGGCGGCTCGCCCGATGGCGGTGCTCATGCGTGGGGCTCCGGGAAACGAGGGGAAATGTGGATGGTCGGGCGCATCGGTCAGGCCGGAATCAGCGCAGCGAGCACGCGGCGCCCCTCGGCCATCAGAATGTTGTAGGTACGGGCGGCGGCCTGGGTGTCCATCATTTCGACCCCCACCCCCGCCCTCAGGAGCGGACGCAGCAATGCGGGCGCCAGGAAGCGCTGGCGCGCGCCGGTGCCGACCAGCAGCACCTCGGGCGGCTTGGGCGCATCCGGGCGCACCACCTGCGCCATGGCGGCGGCATCGATTTCTTCGAAACTGGAAACAGACCAGGCAGTGACATCGCCCTCGGGGCCGAACACGACGGCGTGCTCGAAACGGACGCGGTTGACTTCGACGTATCCATCGCCATAGGCGGTCACGGTGTTCAGCGCCGAGGCAGGGTCGGAATGCAACTTCAAAAGGTCAGCTCCGGATCAACGGGACGATAGGCCTACTATACCGCCCTCCGATGGCCGGAACGGATGCGTGGAGGAGACAGTCCGGCCCGGCTTGTGGACTATTATAAATGATCCCCCTAGGTGCTGACCGGAAGGGAAGCCCACCCCCGCCGCGCTTCGCGCGTCCCCCTCAAGGGGGCGATGCGGGTGGACCGGCGGAGCCGGATCCACCGCATCCTGGGTCTTGCACCGTTGCCGACTGGTACGGCCGCCGCAAGAGAATCCGGGCCGCCCCGATCAAGACCCGCCGTGTATCAACTTCTGGTCCAGCGCGCCAAACACGCTGGTTCCGGCCGACGTCAGCACTTCCATCCGGACGCGATCCCCGAACTTGAGGAAGGGCGTCGAAATCGCGCCGCGCGTGGCGTTCTCGATGGCTCGAACTTCCGCGAGCGCCGCCGACCCGGCGCCTTCCGCGGGATCCGATACCGTCCCCGACCCGATCACCGTCCCTGCACGCAGCCTTCGCGTCGTCGCCGCATGCGCGATCAGCTCCCCGAATCCGACGCTCATCTCCCCCGCATTCGGATGCCCCATCCACCGCCCGTTGACTTCCACCCGCAACGGCAGGTGCAGCCGCCCGTCGCGCCAATGCCCGTCCACCTCGTCCAGCGTCACCGCCACCGGACTGAACGACGTCGACGGCTTGGCGTGGATGAAACCGAAGCCCGTTTTCATTTCCCGCGGCTGCAGGCCGCGCAGGCTCCAGTCATTGGCCAGCATGACCAGCTTCACGTGAGCCAGCGCCGCTTGCGCGCTCGTGCCCATAGGCACGTCGTCCAGCACGACCGCGATCTCGCCCTCGCAGTCGATGCCATGGTTTTCGTCCGGCAGCGGAACGTCGTCGCGCGGGCCGAGGAAATCGTCCGAGCCGCCCTGGTACATCAGCGGCAGCGTGGTATCGATGGGCGGCACGCCGAATCCGCGCTGCATCCAGAGCCCATGATTGGCGAAGGCCGAGCCATCCAGCCATTGATAGGCGCGCGGCAGAGGCGCCATCGCCCGTGCCGGATCGAAGGGAAACGATGACTGCGCCGCGCCGCGGTTCAGCGCGTCATACAGCGCGGCCAGTTCCGGTTGCAGCGCCTGCCAGTTTTCCAGCAAGCCTTGCATGGTCAGCGGCCGGGCAGGATGGACCGCGGTCGCCAGGTCGGCGGATACGACGGCAAGGCGGCCGTCACGGCTGCCGTCTTTCAAGGTTGCGAGTTTCATGCGGGAACCTCCTCGGCGTCGGTCAATCGTTCAGCTGGATTTTCTTGTCGGCGATGATCCTGCCCCACTTCTCGCGCGATGCCGCCATGGTGCGCGCCAGTTGCTGGCGGTCACCCGGGGTGACGGTCATCGCCAGGGTGGCGGCGGTCTCGGCCATCGCGGCGCTGGAGAGCGTGCGGTTGATCGCCTGGTTCAGGCGGTCGAGTATGTCGGCCGGTACTTTGGCCGGCGCGAACACGCCGAACCACGTGGTTCCGTCGTAACCCCTGAAGCCCTGTTCGGCCAGGGTGGGGACGTCCGGGTATTGCGGCTGGCGCGCCGCCGAGGTCACACCCAGGATCTTCATCTTGCCGTTCTTCGTGTTGGCCACGGCCAGCGCCGGCGGCGCGAACAGCAGGTCGATCTGGCTGCCCATGAGCGCGTTCATCGCCGCCGGCGTGCCCTGGTAAGGCACGTGCAGCAACTGGATGCCGGCCGATTCTTCCAGCAGGCCGCCCCACAGGTGCGCGACACTGCCCAGGCCCCAGGAGCCGTAGGTCAGCTTGCCCGGCGCGCGCAAGGCCGCGTCGATCAGGCCGCGGCCGTCCTGGAAGGGCGCGTCGGGCCGGGCGACCAGCATCGCGGTCAGGATGCCGAGCTGGGCCACGGGCGCGAAATCGCGCGCGGGCTCGTAGCGGATGTGCCGGTAAAGCAGCGGGTTGAGCGCGTGGGTATCCATGTTGCCGATCATGAGGGTATGGCCGTCGGGCGCGGCGCGAGCCACGAACTCGCTGCCTATCATGCCGTTGGCGCCGGCCTTGTTCTCGACGATGAAGGGCTGGCCCAGTTGCCGGGCGAGATCTTCGCCGAGCTTGCGGGCGACCAGGTCGGCGGGCGAGCCTGCCACGTAGGGGACGACGAAGCGCACGGGCTTGTCGGGATAGGGAGCGGCGATGGCGGCGCACGAGACGAGGGCGGCGCATGCCGCCATCAGGCGCGAAAGCAGGGAATGCATTGGAAGTCTCCGTATGCGTGGAAAGAATCGATCGAAGCGCCTAGCGCGCGGGCGCGCCAACCGCAGGCGGCGGCGAGACCCGGCTGCCGGGGTAGTAGGCCGCCTGGAACGACGGCCGGGCCGTCATGCGCGCATACCAGTCGGCGACCCGGGGCCGCTGCGCCCACAGGTGCGCGAAGCCGAGGTCTTCCATGCGCACGACCGTGGGCAGCATGCTGATGTCGGCGAGCGAGAATGCCGCGCCGTTGAGCCAGGGGCCGTCGGCAAGCGCCCCTTCGGCACGGGCCAGCGATTGCTCGATCTGCTCCATGGCCTCGGCCAGGTCCTGCCGGCCGAACCCGTCCGGGCCCATGCGCAGGTACATGTGTTTGCGCAGGGGCCGCTGCGCAGCCACGTCTTCCAGGACCGGACGCGGCAGGCGGCGCAGTCCTAGACCGAATACGTGATGGAACGAGGGAATGCGCGTGGCGGCCGTCGGCACCTCGTCGATGTAGTGCGTCCATACGCGCATGCGGGCGAGTTCGAACGGATCGGAAGGCCGCAGGGCGGGGGACGGAAACACGTCTTCGAGGTATTCCATGATGACCGACGAGTCGGCGATGGCGCGGCCATCGTGCACCAGCGTGGGCACCAGGCCGTTGGGATTGATCGCCAGGTACGCCGGCGAAAGATGTTCGTTGTCCGGCAGGGAAAGCCGGCGATCGACCCAGTCCAGGCCTTTCTCGGCCAGCGCCATGCGCACGCGCTGGCTGCAAGTGGACACCGAGGCGTTGTAGAGCTCGAGCATGGCGGTCTCCGGGTTCAGAGAGGAGCGAAGAGACGGTCGTCGAAGATGGCGACGGCGCGCGTCCAGCCGGCCGAGGCGGCGCGCACCTTGTGCGGGAAGCAGCTCACGTAGAAACAGTCGGGCGGCAGGCTCTCGAGGTTGTGCAGTTTCTCCAGGTGGCAGTAGCCGATGTCGCGGCCCGCCTTGTGGCCTTCCCAGATCAGGGACTTGTCGCCCGTTTCCACATACTTGCGCGCGGTGTAGGAGAACGGCGCGTCCCAGCTCCAGGCGTCGGTGCCGGTCAACCGCACGCCGCGTTCCAGCAGGTACATCGTGGCTTCGTAGCCCATGCCGCAGCCGGTGTCGACGTAGTCGGGATGACCGTAGCGCGACCCGGCGCGCGTGTTGACCAGCACGATCTCCAGCGGCCGCAGTGTGTGGCCGATGCGTGCGAGTTCGGCCTCGACGTCGGCCGCGGTGACGACATAGCCGTCGGGGAAGTGGCGGAAATCCAGCTTGACGCCAGGCTGGAAGCACCAGTCGAGGTCGACCTCGTCGATGGTGATCGCGCGTTCGCCGCGATTCATCGTGGAGTGGAAGTGATAGGGCGCGTCCAGATGCGTGCCGCTGTGCGTCGTCAGGGTGACCCATTCGGCGGCCGCGGCTTCGCCGTCGGGCAGGTCTTCGGCCTTCAGTCCCGGCAGCAGGCGCTGGAAGCCGGCCACGCCTTGCACGTGATTTTCGTAGGTGATGCGTGGGGCAAGCGAAGGCGGGTCCGAGAGGACGTCGTTCTCGAGATAGATGGAAAGGTCGACGATGCGGCGTGACATGATGCGTCCGGACGGTAGGGTGGAAGGGATCAGCGATGGATGCGGACCATGCGTTCGGCCAGCGCGAGCAGGACGTTGCTCAGCAGCCCGATGATGCCCAGCAGGACCACGCCTGCGTAGAGCTCCGGGGCGCGGAACGACCGTGCTGCCATGAGGATGGCGGAACCCAGTCCGGTCTGCGACGCCAGCATTTCGCCGACGATCGCCAGCACGAGCGCAATGGTCAGCGACAGGCGCATGCCGGTGATCACGTCCGGCAGGGTGTGCGGCAAGCCGATCTTGGCGACGAACGCGCGGCGCGACAGGCCGAGCACGCGCGCGACTTCGTGCAGGCGCGGATCGATCGACGCGAAACCGTGCACCGTAGACAGCAGCACCGGCCAGATGGCGCCGAACGCGATGACGGCCAGTACCATGCCGGGCGACAAGCCGAGCAGCGCGATGGCGACCGGCATCACCGCCGAGGCGGGCAAGGGGCGGATGAACTCGAGCGTGGGTTGTATCCAGGCGCGTAGCGCGGGCGAAATGCCGATCAGCGTGCCGATCGCGACGCCAAGGGCCGATGCCAGCACCCAGCCATAGATCATCCGTTCCACGGTGGCCGCGCTGGCGGCGGCAAGATCGCCTTCGGCGAGCCCGTGCCGAAGGGCTTCCCACGTGGCCTGCGGCGAAGGCAGGAAAATCGGCGAAACCCAGCCGGCCGCGCTGGCCCAGGCCCAGGCTCCGACGAGCGCGAGCAGGACCAGCAGGCCGCCCGCGGCATCGCCCAGGCGCCGTGCCAGGCGCGGCGGCGCAAGCGCGGCGCTCATGGGCGGGCTCCCCGGCGGCCGAACAGGCGTTCCTGCAGCCGCAGCAGACCGGCGTTTACCGCCCAGCCCAGCACGCCTATCCAGATGACCAGCGCGAGCATCAGTGCCGGGTTGAGGCTTTGTTGCGCCATGCTGAGCCCGTAGCCCAGGCCCATGGGATTGGCGACGATCTCGGTGGTTACCGCGATGGTCAGCGCGATGCCCAGCGACAGCCGCAGTCCGACGAAGATGCGCGGCAGCGCCGCCGGCAGGACGATCTTCCAGGCCCGCCGCAGGCCGCGCAGGCCCAGGACTTGCGCAACCTCCAGCAGGCGCGGTTCGATGCGCGCCACGCCGTCCTGGGCGAACATCAGCATGGGCCAGATGCAGGTGAAGGCCACCACCGCGCTTTCCATGCGATAGCCGAAGCCGAATGCCAGCATCGCGATGGGAACCAGGGCTACGGAAGGCAGGGGACGAAGCAGATTGACCGTCAGCGCGGACAGGCGCCCCACGCGCGGCACCGCGCCGAACCATAGGCCGCACGCCAGGCCGATCCCGCCGCCCATCGCCAGGCCAAGCAGCGCGTTGCCCAATGTCTGGGCCGAGGCGGCGGCAAGGGATCCGTCGAGCGCGGCGGCCCACATGGCGCGCAGGATTTCCGACGGCCGGGCGAATGCGTCGCTTTGCGCGCCCGTGGCCAGCATGGCGAGTTCGGCGGCGAGGAGCGCGGCCACGGGCAGTGCAAGGCCGCGCAGGCGCGAGAGGTAGCCTCGGCTCACGGACGCGGCTCCTGGATGAAGTCGAACAGGAAGCGCCGCAGGCGCAGGAATTCGGGATGCTCGCGGGTGGCGAGCTGGTCGCGCGGATGGGGCAGCTCGATCACGATGTCCTGCGCCAGGCTGCTGCGTTGAGATCCGGGATTGGCGCGCAGCGCGATCACGCGGTCGCCAAGGTAGATCGCTTCCTCCAGGTCGTGGGTGATGAACAGCACGGTGGTTCCGTGCTGGCGGACCAGCGCCAGCAGGTCGTCCTGCAGCGATTGGCGCGTCATGGCGTCCAGCGCGCCGAACGGCTCGTCCATCAGCAGGACCGCCGGCCGCTGCGCCAGGCAGCGCGCGATCTGCAGGCGTTGCTGCATGCCGCCGGACAATTCGGCCGGATACTTCGCGGCATGGGCAGCCAGGCCGACCTGGGCCAGCAGCGGCGCGATGCGCGCCGACCGCTCGGCGCGCGGCACGCGGGCGGCCTCGAGCGCGAGCGAGACGTTGCCGGCCACGGTGCGCCAGGGCAGCAGCGCGCGCCCGTAGTCCTGGAACACGATGGCCACGTCCTGCGCCGGGCCATCGACGTTCCTGTCGTCGCGCAGGATGCGGCCGGAAGTCGGGCGAACGAGGCCCGACAGCAGCCGCAGCAGCGTGGTCTTGCCGCAGCCCGACGGACCCACGACGCAGACGAATTCACCCCGGCCGAGCGCGAGATCCAGGCCGTTGATGATGCGGCGTCCGCCCAGGTCCAGCGCCACCCCGTCCAGCCGGATCAGCGGCTGTGCGGCGGGGCGGACCGCGACACTCGGATCCAAGCTTGCTTCGCGCAACGCCGCGGTCACTTCGCCACCATCGCGGCAAGGTCGGGCGTCTTGCGCAGCATGCCTTGCTGGCGCATGGTGTCGGCCCAGAATTGCAATTCGCCGCTGGCTAACGGCACCTTGTAGACGGGCACCGCAAGGCTCGCCAGTACCGGTGCGGGTATTTTGAGGTACTTGCCCATGTCGGCGCGCGCGGTCTCCGGATTGGCGGCGGCGAATTCCAGCGCCTCGGCCAGCGCCGCGCGGAAACCTTCGATGGCCTGGCCATGCTGTTGCTGCCAGGCGCGCGTGGACATGTACAGCATGTTGGAGAACCCGGCGGGCAGATCCGGCGCCAACGGCGACAGCAGCGTGCCGGCACCGCTTTGCACGATACGGCCCAGGAACGGATCGGCGGTGACGGCGGCGTCGATGGAGCCTCCCTTGAGCAGGTCGCCCATTTGCGGGAAGGCGCCTTCCACGAAGGTGACCTTGCGCGTGTCCACCCCCTGGTCGGCCAGCCACTTGCGGCCGATGATGTGCAGCGCCGCGTTCAAGCCGGGCACGGCGATCTTCTTGCCCACCAGGTCGGCCGCGCTCTTGACCCCGCCGCCGTTGCGCACGACCAGGCCGATCGACCTGGACGACTGGCTATGGATGCTGGTGCCCGCCAGCCCTACCAGATCCATGCCGCTGTCGTTGGCCTGCAGCAGCACGGGGCTGGCCACGCCGGCGATCTGTACCGAGCCGGATTGCAGCGCCGCGGGCATGACGCCGCTCAGCGCAAGCTGCTGCGGCGTCACTTCGAGGCCGCGCTTGGCGAAAAAGCCGCGTTCCTTGGCGACGAAAAGCGGCATGAACTCCGATACCGCGGTGTAGGCCACGGTAACGCGGGTCTGCGCCGCCGCGCCGGCCGCCCACAATGCGAGTGCCAGGCCCAGGGCAGGGACGAGTTTCGACGTCTTCATGATGTCTCCGGTGAAGGTGTGTTCAGGGCAGAGGGGCGGCTAGACGTTGCACGCGCTGCGTATGCCCGCCGCGAGAAAGCGGCAGAGCAGTTCGGCCGAACGGTCGAATTGCCGCGCCTTGGCCTCGCCGTGCGACAGGTCTTCGATGCGCTGGTCGCTGATGTGATGCATCAAGGCGCCCAGCGAGAACTGGTAGCACCATGCCGCCTGGGCGCGCGAGATGCCCGGCAGCGCCTTCATGAACGCGTCGATATAGGCATGCGCGACGGGATCGAAGAGTTCCGCCCGCGGACCGCTGTTCTCCGGCCCTTGCTCCACCAGGTTGCGCGCTACCAGTTGCATGAACTGCCGCCCCTCGGGATCGGCCGCCAGCTTCAGCGCCGGCCGCACGAAGGCGCGCACGATGCGCTCCAGCAATTCCTCCCGCGGCCCCTGCCAAAGCGTCTCCAGCGCCGCCAGCCGCTCTTTGATGTAGCCCGAGCGCTGGCGGAAGATTTCCTCGTAGAGCTCGAGCTTGGGGCCGTAGTAGTACCCCACCAGAGCCAGCGGCACGCCGGCTTCCTCCGCGATGTCCCGTATCGACACCCCGTGATAGCCATGCCGCGCGAACAGCCGCTCGGCCGCGGCGAGGATATTGCGGCGCCGGTCCGGCGCTTCTTCCGCCTCGGCCCGCGGACGGGCGCGGCGGGGAGCAGAGGTTCTTGCTTGGGTAGCCATGTCTCGATCTAAGGATTTTGTACGATCGTACAGTTTGTTGTACGACCATACAAATTGGTGAAAACCAGAGGATGGGACCGATTCTTGGACGTTGCCAGGAAAGCGCTGCTGCAGGCTTTTCCTCGTGGCCCTTAGACTCCGTTACACTGGAGGTTTGCCAGCCGGTGGCTCGTGCCGGCGAGTTTCCGACCCTTGCGCAGTCAACTGCCGCAGCTCGTGCCGGTTGGGCGGAGCCGATGCGGCGTGTCGGAGCGCGCCGAGGGCTACCGAAGGAAGGGCGGGGAAGTCGTCGGGGGCCTGTTTGAGCGCGGCGAAGCGGAGCGAGTTTGCCCCCGGCGCCGCCCTGACGAGGTAGACGAGGGGCGGCCTGGCGGGCGCCGTCCCGCCAGGCCGCGCGACCAGGTCGCGTCGGCTCCGCCCAACCGGCACGAGCGTGTTAAGAACCCATTCGATGCAATCCACCTGACTGCATCGAAACGAACCAGAACGACCAACCCATTTTTCGAAGAACCCGTATTGCCCGGAAACACAATGGAACCCATCCGAGTAGGCCTCCTGGGCCTTGGCGTCGTAGGCGGCGGCACCTTCAAAGTCCTCGCCCGCAACGCTGAAGAAATCGCCCGCCGCGCCGGCCGCCACATCGTCGCCACCAAAGTCTCCGCCCGCGACCTCGCCAAAGCCAAATCCCGCGTCGGCGAAACCGCCGAAGTCGTCGCCGACCCCTTCCAGATCGTCCGCGACCCCGACATCGACATCGTCGTGGAACTCATAGGCGGCGACACCCTGGCGCGCGAACTCGTCCTGGAAGCCATTGCCCACGGCAAGCACGTCGTCACCGCCAACAAGGCCTTGCTCGCCAAGCACGGCAACGAAATCTTCGCCCGCGCCGGCGAGAAAGGCGTGATGGTCGCCTTCGAGGCCGCCGTCGCCGGCGGCATACCCATCATCAAGGCGATCCGCGAAGGCCTCTCGGCCAACCAGATCGAATGGGTGGCGGGCATCATCAACGGCACCACCAACTTCATCCTGACCGAGATGCGGGCGCGCGGCCTGCCGTTCTCCGAAGTGCTGGCCGAGGCGCAGCGCCTGGGCTATGCCGAGGCGGATCCCACCTTCGACATCGAGGGCGTGGACGCCGCTCACAAGCTCACGCTGCTCTCGTCGATCGCCTTCGGCGTGCCCGTCCGCTTCGACAAAGCCCATATCGAGGGCATTTCCCAGCTGGCGCAGGAAGACATCCGCTACGCCGAGGAACTGGGCTACCGGATCAAGCTGCTGGGCATTACCAAGGCGCGCCCCGAGGGCATCGAACTGCGCGTGCATCCGACCCTGGTCGATGCCAAGCGGGTCATGGCCAATGTCGAGGGCGCGATGAACGCGGTCATGGTCAAGGGCGATGCCGTGGGGGCCACGCTCTACTATGGCCAGGGCGCCGGCGAAGAGCCGACGGCCTCGGCCGTCGTAGCCGACCTGGTGGACGTGACGCGGCTGCATACGGCCGATCCGGAGCACCGCGTGCCGCACCTCGCGTTCCAGCCCGACGCCATCACCGACCGGCCCATGCTGTCGATCGAGGAGATCACCACCTCGTACTACCTGCGGCTGGCGGTGACCGACCAGCCCGGCGTGCTGGCCGACATCACGCGCATCCTGGCCGACGCGTCGATCTCCATCGTATCGATGATCCAGAAGCCGCGCGCCGATGCGACGCAGGCCGACATCATCTTCCTGACCCACGAGGCGCTGGAGCGCAACGTCAACGTTGCCATCGCCCACATCGAGGCGTTGCCGACCGTGCTGTCCGAGGTGACGCGGCTGCGGATTGAAAACCTGGAGTAGGAATCGCCCCTACGCGCTTGCCCCACTGGGGCTCTACTTACGGACCGGCGGAGCCGGATCCGCTGTGCCCTGGATCGAGTGGCATCCCGGGGATGCAATGCGGCGGCGCTGTGGTCAGCGTGCAGCATCATGGAAAACTGACATGAGATACCTTTCTACCCGCGGCGGCATGGAGCCGCAACCGTTTACCGATGTCCTGCTGGAAGGGCTGGCTCCGGACGGTGGCCTGGCCGTGCCGGAGGCCATTCCCCGGGTCACGCCCGAGCAGCTCCAGGCCTGGCGCTCCCTGTCGTATGCCGACCTGGCCTACGAAGTGCTCAAGCTGTTCATCACCGACATCCCGGAAGATGACCTGCGCGCGCTCACGCGGGCGACCTACCGGCCCGAGGTATTCGGCGGCGACGTCATCGTTCCGCTCAAGCCGCTCAAGCAAGGCATCGCGTTGCTGGGCCTGTCGGAAGGCCCGACGCTGGCCTTCAAGGACATGGCCATGCAATTCCTCGGCAACCTGTTCGAGTACGTGCTGGCGCGGCGCGGCACGACGCTGAACATCCTTGGCGCCACGTCGGGCGACACCGGTTCGGCGGCCGAGTACGCGATGCGCGGCAAGAAGGGCGTGGCGGTATTCATGCTGTCGCCGGCCGGCCGCATGAGCGCGTTCCAGCGCGCGCAGATGTATTCGCTGCAGGACGCCAACATCCACAACATCGCCGTGCGCGGCGTGTTCGATGACTGCCAGGACATCGTCAAGGCGGTCAGCGGCGATCTCGCCTTCAAGACCACGCACCGCATCGGGGCGGTCAATTCCATCAACTGGGCGCGCATCGCGGCGCAGGTGGTGTATTACTTCCACGGCTGGCGCATCGCCACCGAGGGCGCCGGCGATCCCATGGCCCAGGTGTCCTTCGCCGTGCCGTCGGGCAATTTCGGCAACATCCTGGCGGGCCACGTGGCGCGCAGCATGGGCCTGCCGATCCGGCGCCTGGTGCTGGCCACCAACGAGAACAACGTGCTGGAGGAGTTCTTCCGCACCGGAATCTACCGTCCGCGCGCCTCGAGCGAAACGTACGAAACCTCCAGCCCTTCGATGGACATCTCGAAGGCGTCCAACTTCGAGCGCTTCGTCTACGACCTGCTGGGCCGCGATCCCGCGCGCCTGAAGGCCCTGTGGGACGAACTGGCGGCCACGGGTTCGTTCGACCTGTCGGCGCACAAGCCGCAGTTCGCGCAGTACGGCTTCGTCTCCGGGACCAGTACGCACGCCGACCGGCTGGATACCATCCGCCGGGTGCACACGGAAACGGGCGTGGTCATCGACCCGCACACCGCGGACGGCGTCAAGGTGGCGCTGCCTTTCGTCGAGCCCGGCGTGCCCATGCTGGTGCTGGAAACCGCGCTGCCGGTCAAGTTCTCGGCCACCATCGAGGAGGCGCTGGGCCGGCCCGCGCCGCGCCCCGCCGGCTTCGAGAACATCGAACAACTGCCGCAGCGCGTACAGACGGTCGACGCCGACGTGCAGACCATCAAGGACCTGATTGCCGCCGGCGCCGTCTGACGGCGTCGTTGCGAATGTGCGGCGCGCCGCTGGGCGGCGCCGCGAAGGAGTCGATTGTGAAGCCTGGTTCGAACTTGCTTTCCCTGGACGAGGCGCTCGAGATCCTGCTGGCGGTCGAACCGGTGGACCGGCCCGCCGAGCAGATCGAGCTGGCGCGTGCCGCCGGCCGTATCCTGGCCGCCGACGTGACCGCCTCCATCAACGTGCCCGGCGCCGACAACTCGGCCATGGACGGCTACGCGGTCCGTACGGCCGATGCGGCGCTGTTCGCGGCGGGCGTGCCCGTTTCGCAGCGCATTCCGGCGGGGACGGTGCCGCAGCCGCTGGCCGCCGGCACGGCCGCGCGCATCTTCACCGGGGCCGAGATACCGGCCGGCGCCGACGCCGTGGTCATGCAGGAAGAGGCCGAGGTCCGGGACGATCGCGTGGCGTTCGCCAAGCCCGTCGAGGCGGGAGCCTGGATACGCGCCAGGGGCTGCGACATCGAGGCCGGCAGCCGCATCCTGCAGGCCGGCGCGCGTCTGCGGGCGCAGGACGTCGGCCTGGCGGCATCAGTGGGGATCCCGAACCTGACCGTGCGGCCGCGCCTGCGGGTGGCCACCCTGTCCACCGGCGACGAACTGGTCGCGCCCGGCGAGCCGCTGTCTCCGGGCAAGATCTACAACTCCAACCGTTACCTGTTGCAGGGGATGCTGGCGGCCCTTCCCGTCGAGCATGCCGATCTCGGGGCCGTGCAGGACAGTTTCGAGGCAACGCGGGAGGCCTTGCGCCGCGCCGCGCGGGACAATGATCTGATCATCACCACGGGCGGTGTGTCGGTGGGCGAGGAGGATCATGTCAAGCCCGCGGTCGAGTCGCTGGGCCGGCTCGACATGTGGAGCCTTTCCATCAAGCCCGGCAAGCCGCTGGCCTTCGGCCGCCTGCGCCGGGAGGACGGCTCCGAGGCGGTCTTCATCGGTTTGCCCGGCAATCCCGTGTCGAGCTTCCTGACCTTCGGCCTGCTGGTCAAGCCGCTGCTGCTCAAGCTTGCCGGCGCGCGCGTGACGGCGCCGGTGCGCACCGCGATGCGCGCCGATTTCGACTGGCCCAAGGCCGACCGGCGGCGTGAGTTCCTGCGGGTCCGCCGCAATGAACAGGGCGGGCTCGACCTGTTCCCCAATCAATTGTCGGCGGTCCTGACCTCCACGGTGTGGGGCGATGGGGTGATCGACAACCCGAGTGGACAGACGATCCGGCGCGGCGATATGGTTCAATTCATCAGCTATGCGGATCTGCTGGGCTGAGCCATGAAAGTCGACATCCTGTTCTTCGCTTCGCTGCGTGAAACCCTGGGCCGGGAAAAGGAAACGGCCGAACTGCCCGAGACCGTGCGGACGGTGGGCGAACTGCGCCAGTGGCTCGCCCAGCGCGGGGGCGCGTGGGCCACGGCGCTGGCGCCGGAGCGCGCGGTGCGTGCAGCGCGCAACCACGCCATGGTGCCGGCCGGCGAGCCCCTGCAGACCGGCGACGAAGTGGCGTTTTTCCCGCCGGTCACCGGCGGCTAGCGGGGCGGCAATGTCGGTCAGCGTACAGATTTCCGATTTCGATGCCGGCGCGGAGATCGCGGCTCTGCGCCGCGATCCGTCGGTCGGCGCCATCGTCACCTTCGTCGGCACCGTGCGCGACATCAACGAAGGCGACAGCGTCTCGTCGTTGACGCTGGAACACTATCCGGGCATGACCGAGAAGGCGCTGGCCGACATCGTCGGCCAGGCCCGTGCGCGCTGGTCGCTGAATGCGGTGCGCGTCATCCATCGCGTCGGCACGCTGCGGGCGCTCGACCAGATCGTCTTCGTCGGCGTCGCGGGGCGGCACCGGGGAGAGTGTTTCGCCGCCTGCGAATTCATCATGGACTACCTGAAGACGCAGGCGCCGTTCTGGAAGAAGGAAGCCACCGGCCGGGGCGAACGCTGGGTCGAGGCGCGCGATTCCGATGACGAGGCCGTCCGGCGCTGGGAGCGGGGCTGAAAAATTCAGCCCGCCGCCGGCGGCATGGCCAGCGTATCGGCCAGAATGCCGGCAGCCCGCATGCCGCTGCGCACCGCGCCCTCCAGGGTGCCCGGATAGCCGGTATCGGTCCAATCCCCGCATAGCGCGAGCCGCGGCCACGCCGTGGCGTTGTCGGGCCGCTCGAGGCCCGGCTCGGCGGCAAAGGTGGCGCGCTTGTCGACCAGCAATTCCCACGCCGCTACCTGGGGCAGGCCGGCCAGTTGTTCGCGCAATTGCTCGATCAGGGCCGCCGCGCAGACGGCGCGGTCCCGTCCTTCGAACGCCGTCGCAGCGCTGACGACGACGGCCAGTTCCCCGTAGCGCGGGTCCTGCCCGAGCAGGCTGCCGCGATCGAATACCCATTGGCCAAGGTGGCCCCGCGCCGCGTCCTCGGTCAGCATGAGCATGGGGAACGCCAGGCGGAAAGGCGCGTCCAGCCGCACTGTCAGCGTGGCGATGGGCAGGTAGCGGAAGGCCCGCATCGCGCGCTGTGCCGCTTGCATACCGGGGTGGGGCGGCAGCAGCCGCGCAGTGACGGCCGGCGGCGTGGCCAGGGCGACGGCGTCGTAGCGTTCGCCGTCCACGGTCGCGGCGCGGTCATCGATGGCGAGCCGTCGTACGGCGTGTCCGTAGCGCATGGCGTGCCGGGTGGCCGCCGCGCGTGGCCATAGCGACGACAGGTCGCAGCGCGGCAACAGCAGGTCGCTATGGCGGCGCGGCGCATCCAGGCTGTCGCGCAGCACGCTGGCGAAGAGCTGGGCGCAGGCTTGCTCCGGCGGCGTGTTGAGGGCGGCCAGGCAAAGCGGCCGCCACAGGCGGGAGACGATTTCGGGCGCCTGGCCGCCGGCGGCCAGGAGCGCGGCCACGGTCCCGCCTTCGGGCGTACGCCATTGCCGGCGCTTGAGGCCAGTCACGAATCGCAGCGCCGCCCAGCGTCCGGCGGCGGTCATGCCGCGGGCTCCCAAGAGCGCGCCCGCCGCATGCAGCGGGGCGGGCAGGCGCGGGGCGCGCAGGTCGAAACTGCCGTCGGCCGCCGCCAGCCGCAACGGCGCGCGGAGCAGGCGCGCATCGGGGTCAATGCCCAGCCGGCGCATCAGCGCGAGGGTCTGCTCATAGGCGCCCAGCATCAGGTGCTGGCCGTTGTCCAGCGGATGGGAAAAGGAGGCATCGCCCGGCCGGGGGGGCACCGCACGCGCCCGCCCGCCGACCTCCCGCGAAGCTTCGTAGACCGTCACGGCAACGCCGCGCCGGGACAATTCTTGCGCCGCGGCCAGCCCGGCCCAGCCGGCGCCGACGACTGCCGCGCGCGGCGCGCCGTTCACGTGCCGACCTGGCGCCACAAGGCGCGGCCGCCGGTCACGTACGTCTTCCATGCCAGCCACAGTTTGCGTACCGGCGTGAGTGAAATGCGCTGGTGCAGCACCTGGTAGCCGGACCGTTCGATCTCGTCCAGCAACGCATAGTAGATGGCCGCCATCATCAGGCCCGGCCGCTGCGGGCGCCTGTCTTCGGGCGGCAGCAGCGCGAGCGCCTCGCGGTAGGTCCGCCGGGCGCGCTCGCACTGGAAGCGCATCAGCGCCGAGAACTTGTCGGAATAGCGGCCGTTCAGGATGTCGGCGGCCTTGACGTCGAATTGCTGCAGTTCGTTGACCGGCAGATAGATGCGGCCCTTGCGGGCGTCGTCGCCGACGTCGCGGATGATGTTGGTGAGCTGGAAGGCCAGTCCCAGGCGGTCGGCATAGGCCAGGGTCTGCGCGTCGGCATAGCCGAATATGCCCGCGGACAGTTCGCCCACGACTCCCGCCGCCAGCCGGCAATAGCGCTGCAAGGCGGGGAAGTCGAGATAGCGCGTCTGGTCCAGGTCCATTTCCATGCCGTCCACGATGGCCTGCAGCCGGTCCTGCGTAATGCCGCAGGCAAGCAGGTGCGGCGCGAGGGCCTGGGTGACGGGATGCTCGGGCTTGCCATCGAACAGCCTGTCGATTTCGGTTCGCCACCAGGCCAGTTTCAGCCGCGCGACCGAGGCCTCGCTGGCCTCGTCCACCGTGTCGTCCAGCTGCCGGCACAGGGCATATAGTGCGGTGATGGCGCGCCGGCGCTCGGGCGGCAGGAACAGGAAACTGTAGTAGAAGCTCGAGCCGCTCTGCGCGGCTTTCTCCTGGCAGTACTGGTCAGGGGTCATGATGGGATCGGGATGCGGGCAAAGCGCGCGGCATGCGCAGGGCGCGCCAGCCAAGTCTCAGCCACTCGGTTTTCTTCAGTACCGGCCGGGCCCGGAACACGTCGTAGCCGCAGGCCTCGATGCGTTCCAGGATGCGCAGTCCGCCTTGCACGACCAGGCGCAGCTCCCAGCCCATGCGCCCGGGCAAGGCCCGCGCCAGCGGCGCTCCGGAGTGTAACAGCGCGCGGGCGCGCCCGACCTCGAAAGCCATGAGCGCGCGCCAGGCCGGCGAGCACCGGCCCTCGGCGATATCGGCCTCGGCCACGCCATGGCGCGCGAGGTCCTCCTGCGGAATATAGACCCGGCCCTTGCTCCAGTCCACGGCGACGTCCTGCCAGAAGTTGGTCAATTGCAGGCCGGTGCAGATGTCGTCCGACCAGGCCAGGTTGCCCGGGGTCGCCGCATCGTACAAGTGCAGCATCAATTCGCCCACCGGGTCGGCGGAACGATGGCAATAGTCTCGCAGGGCCGCGAAATCGGCATGGCGCTTGACCACGACGTCCTGCGAGAAGGCCGATAGCAGCCGGCGAAAGGGATCGAGCGGCAGGCGATGGCGGGCGATGGTGGAGGCCAGGGGAACGAAGATCGGCGCCAGGTCCGCCGCGGGCGCGGCCGAGGCATGCTCGATCCGGTCCAGCTCCGCTTCGAAGCGGGATAGCGCGGCCAGCCGTTCCCCGTCCGGCGCATCGCCTTCGTCGGCAATGTCGTCCGCCGCGCGGGCGTAGCGGTAGATGTCGAGCACCGCGGTCCGCAAATGCGGCGGCAGCAACAGCGAAGCGACGGGAAAGTTCTCGTAGTGACCGGCGGACATGGCAAGACCAGGGGAATCCGGCGCCGATGATACCGGTTCGCCGCGGGCGCGGCATGGCCCATCGTATCCTGCGCTTCTCGCGCGCCGGGGCTACACTTCCCTTTTGCCATTCCGGCGCCGCCCGCCGGCCTTGTCCCGCACCATGCCCCGTCCCATCTTCGCCCGTATTTCACGCCCCGCGCTTTCCCACAATCTCGATGTCGTCCGCCGCCGGCTGGACGCCGCGCGGCCTGCCGGCAAGCCCGCCAGGGTCTGGGCCGTCATCAAGGCCAATGCCTACGGCCATGGCATCGAACGCGCGGTGGCGGGTTTCGGCAAGGCCGACGGCCTGGCGATGCTGGATCTTTCCGAGGCGGTGCGCTGCCGCGAGGCGGGCTGGCAGGGGCCGATCTTGCTGCTCGAAGGGATCTTCGAGGCCGCCGACCTCGACGTGGTCGGCCGGTACGGACTGACCATCTCCGTGCACCATCCGGACCAGCTGGCCCTGCTCGGGCACGCCAGGCTGGCGCGCCCCGTGGACGTGTTCCTCAAGCTCAACAGCGGCATGAATCGCCTGGGCTTCACGCCCGACGCCTATGCCGGCGCCCATGCCAGGCTGGTGGCGCTGCAGGCCGCGGGCACGCTGCGGGAGGTGGGCCACATGACCCACTTTTCCACCGCCGACACGGGAGAGGGGATCTCGGCGCAGCTGGAAGTGTTCCGGCGGGCCACGGCCGGGCTGCCCGGACCGTCGAGCCTGTGCAATTCGGCGGCCAGCCTGCGCTATCCGGAAGTGGCCGGCGATTGGGCGCGCCCCGGCATCGCGCTGTACGGCGCCAGCCCGTTCGCCGACGAAAGCGCCGAGGCGCTGGGGCTGGCCCCGGCGATGGCGCTCAAGTCCCGCCTCATCGGCACGCAAACGCTGCGGCCGGGCGATGCGGTAGGCTACGGCGGCGTGTACCGTGCCGAAGGGCCGATGCGCATCGGGGTGGTGGCATGCGGCTACGCCGACGGCTACCCGCGCCATGCGCCCACCGGCACGCCCGTCGTCGTGGCGGGCGTACGGACTCGCCTGCTGGGCCGGGTCTCGATGGACATGCTTGCCGTGGACCTCACGCCCGTGCCTCAGGCGCAGGCCGGCGCGCCCGTCACCTTGTGGGGCGACGAAGGCCTGTCGGTGGACGAAGTCGCCACCGCCGCGGGCACCATAGGCTACGAATTGTTGTGTGCGCTGGCACCGCGCGTACCCGTGCATTTCGAGGAATGACCATGGCCAAGGCCAAGACCGTCTACGTATGCGCCGAATGCGGCGGCACGTCGCCCAAATGGCAGGGCAAGTGCCCGCATTGCGGCGGCTGGAACACGCTGGAAGAAACCGTGGCGGCGGCCAGCGCCGGCGCCGCGGCCGGGCATCGCTATGCGCCGCTGGCGGCGAGCGCCCCGGTGCGCAAGCTGGCCGACATCGAGGCGCGCGAGATGCCGCGGTTCCCCACGGGTATCGACGAGTTCGACCGCGTGCTGGGCGGCGGCATGGTGGCCGGAGCGGTGGTGCTGATCGGTGGCGATCCCGGCATCGGCAAGTCCACGCTGCTGCTGCAGGCGCTGGCGGCGCTGTCGTCCAGCCGCAAGGTGCTGTACGTGACCGGCGAAGAATCGGGCGACCAGGTCGCGCTGCGGGCGCGCCGACTGGGGCTGGATACCGGCAACGTCGACCTGCTGGCCGAGATCCGGCTCGAAGCCATCCAGGCCGCCCTGGCGGAGAACGCCCCCGAAGTCGCGGTGATCGACTCGATCCAGACGCTGTATTCGGAACAGCTCACTTCGGCGCCCGGCTCGGTGGCCCAGGTGCGCGAATGCGCGGCCCAGCTTACCCGCACGGCCAAGCAGACCGGCGTGACCATCGTCATGATCGGCCACGTCACCAAGGAGGGCGCGCTTGCCGGCCCGCGCGTGCTCGAGCATATCGTCGACACGGTGCTGTACTTCGAGGGCGACACGCATTCGTCGTTCCGGCTGGTGCGCGCCTTCAAGAACCGTTTCGGCGCCGTCAACGAACTCGGCGTCTTCGCGATGACCGACCGCGGCCTGAAGGGCGTGGCCAATCCTTCGGCGCTGTTCCTGTCGCAGCACCAGCAGCAGGTGCCGGGATCGTGCGTCATGGTCACGCAGGAAGGGACCCGCCCGCTGCTGGTCGAGATCCAGGCCCTTGTGGATTCGGCCAATGCGCCCAACCCGCGCCGCCTGTCGGTCGGGCTGGAAGGCAACCGGCTGGCCATGCTGCTGGCCGTGCTCCACCGGCACGCCGGTACCGCGGCCTTCGACCAGGACGTCTTCGTCAACGCGGTGGGCGGGGTCCGCATCACCGAGCCCGCCGCCGACCTGCCGGTGCTGCTGGCCATCGTGTCCTCCATGCGCAACCGCCCCCTGCCGCGCGGCCTGGTGGCCTTCGGCGAGGTCGGCCTGGCGGGCGAAATCCGTCCTGCGCCGCGCGGCCAGGAACGCCTGCGCGAGGCCGCCAAGCTCGGTTTCAGCATCGCGCTGATTCCCAAGGCCAACGCGCCGCGCCAGGCCATCGAAGGCATGGAAGTCTGGGCCGTGGACCGGCTGGACGAGGCGCTGGAGCGGCTCCGGGGGTAGCGGCGCCAAGCCGGCTTATCCGGCTGGCCGCCGGGTTCGCGCCAGGTCCGCCGACCGGTAACCGATAGAGACCCTCGCCCCGGAAAACGGGTGGTATAACCTTCTATCTCCCTTCGCGATGTAGGGGGATTGAAACCGTTCGAATCGACCTCACATCCAGAGTATCCGGGCCGAAGGCCCCCACTTATTGGCGTGAAAAATATGCGAATCGACCGACTCACCACCAAGTTCCAGCAGGCGCTCGCCGACGCCCAAAGCCTCGCCGCCCGCAACGACAACCCCTACATCGAGCCCCTGCACGTACTGGCCGCGCTGCTGGCCGACCCCGAAAGCGGCGCCGCCAGCCTGCTGGCGCGCGCCGGCGTGGCGGTCAGCAAGCTGACGCCCGAGGTCAACGCCGCCATCGGCCGCCTGGCGCAGGTCCAGGGCAGCGATGCCAATATCCAGGTCAGCCGCGACCTGCAGGGCCTGTTCAACAAGATCGACAAGGAAGCGGCCAATCGGGGCGACACCTACATCGCCAGCGAGCTCTTCCTGCTCGCCCTGGCCGACGACAAGGGCGAAGCCGGCCGCCTGCTGCGGGAGGCCGGCCTGCAGCGCAAGGCGCTCGAGGCCGCCATCGACGCCGTGCGGGGCGGGGCGCCGGTCGATTCCCAGGAAGGCGAGAGCAACCGCGAGGCGCTGAAGAAGTACACGCTCGACCTGACCGAACGTGCCCGCCAGGGCAAGCTCGACCCGGTCATCGGCCGGGACGACGAAATCCGCCGCACCATCCAGATCCTGCAGCGCCGCACCAAGAACAACCCGGTTCTGATCGGCGAGCCCGGCGTGGGCAAGACCGCCATCGTCGAGGGCCTGGCGCAGCGCATCGTCAACGACGAAGTTCCCGAGACCCTGAAGGGCAAGCGGGTGTTGTCGCTCGACATGGCGGGGCTGCTGGCCGGCGCCAAGTTCCGCGGCGAGTTCGAGGAGCGCCTGAAGTCCGTCCTGAAGGAGCTGTCGCAGGAGGCAGGCAAGAACATTGTCTTCATCGACGAGCTGCACACTATGGTGGGCGCGGGCAAGGCCGAGGGCGCCATGGATGCGGGCAACATGCTCAAGCCGGCGCTGGCGCGCGGCGAACTGCACTGCATAGGCGCGACCACGCTCGACGAATACCGCAAGTACATCGAGAAGGATGCGGCGCTGGAGCGCCGGTTCCAGAAGGTGCTGGTGGACGAGCCCTCTGTCGAGGCGACCATCGCCATCCTGCGCGGCCTTCAGGAACGCTACGAGCTCCACCACGGCGTGGACATCACCGACCCCGCGATCGTGGCCGCGGCCGAGCTGTCCAACCGCTACATCACCGACCGCTTCCTGCCCGACAAGGCGATCGACCTCATCGACGAGGCGGCCGCGCGCATCCGCATGGAGATCGACTCCAAGCCGGAAGTCATGGATAAGCTCGACCGCCGCATGATCCAGCTCAAGATCGAGCGCGAGGCGGTCAAGAAGGAAACCGACGAGGCCTCTCAGCGCCGCCTGCAATTGCTCGAGGAAGAGCTCGGCAAGCTCGAGCGCGAATACAACGACTACGAAGAGGTCTGGAAGGCCGAGAAGGCCGCCGTGCAGGGCGCGCAGTCGATCAAGGAAGAGATCGAGAAAGTGCGCGCGGAAATGAGCGAGCTCCAGCGCAAGGGCCAGTTCGACAAGCTGGCCGAACTGCAATACGGCAAACTGCCCGAGCTCGAGGCGCGGCTCAAGTCGGCCGAGGGCAAGGAAAAAGCGGCCGGCAAGGACGGCGACAAGCCCAAGCTGCTGCGGACCGAAGTCGGCGCCGAGGAAATCGCCGAAGTCGTGTCGCGCGCCACCGGCATCCCGGTGTCCAAGATGCTGCAGGGCGAGCGCGCCAAGCTGCTGCACATGGAAGAAAAGCTGCACGAGCGCGTCATCGGCCAGGACGAGGCCGTGCGGCTGGTGTCCGACGCCATCCGCCGGTCGCGCGCGGGCCTGTCCGATCCGCAGCGGCCCTATGGCTCGTTCCTGTTCCTGGGGCCGACGGGCGTGGGCAAGACCGAGCTGACCAAGGCGCTGGCGGGCTTCCTGTTCGATTCAGACGACCACATGGTGCGCATCGACATGAGCGAGTTCATGGAGAAGCACTCCGTGGCCCGCCTGATCGGCGCGCCGCCCGGGTACGTCGGCTACGAAGAGGGCGGCTACCTGACCGAGGCGGTGCGTCGCAAGCCCTACAGCGTGATCCTGCTCGACGAAGTCGAGAAGGCCCACCCGGACGTCTTCAACGTGCTCCTGCAAGTGCTGGACGACGGCCGCCTGACCGACGGGCAAGGGCGCACGGTGGACTTCCGCAATACGGTCATCGTCATGACGTCCAACCTGGCCTCGCAGCAGATCCAGGCCATGGCCGGACAGCAGTACGACGTGATCAAGGCCGTGGTGTGGGACGAGATCAAGCAGCACTTCCGCCCGGAGTTTCTGAACCGGATCGACGAGGTCGTGGTCTTCCATGGGCTGGATGCCAAGCACATCGAGTCCATCGCGCGGGTGCAGCTGCAACGCCTGGCCGAGCGCCTGGCCAAGATGGACATGCGGCTGGAGGTGTCTGACGACGCCATCGCGCAGATCGCGCGCGCGGGTTTCGACCCGGTGTTCGGCGCGCGGCCGTTGAAGCGGGCGATCCAGCAGGAGATCGAGAACCCGGTCGCCAAGCTGATCCTGGAGGGCAAGTTCGGTCCCAAGGACGTGGTGCCGGTTGACTGGAACGAAGGGCGCTTCGTCTTCACCCGTACGCTGCAGTAATCGCGTTGCCCCACGGGCGCCGCGCCGGTTCGCCGGTGCGGCGCTTTCTTTTTGCAGATGATCCTATGTCGACATGCGCCGCGGCGCATGGCGCACCTCGCCGCCGGGGTGAGCGATGCCGTGCCGGACGACCTGCATACGCGGATGGGACGCGGCTGGCCGCTCGCGGACTTCGCCCGCGCCACGGACATGGCCGGGCGAGTTGACAGGCATATTTCTTCTTTGCTATAGTTTCTTTCTCGCAGCAATACATGCTTCGAGAAATGCGGGAATAGCTCAGTTGGTAGAGCGCAACCTTGCCAAGGTTGAGGTCGCGAGTTCGAGACTCGTTTCCCGCTCCAGATTTTGATTTGCAGGCTTGTCGACGCCTGCAAATCGTTGAAAAGGGGCTTTCGCCCCTTTTTTCATTCCGGCAAGACTTCCGCTTGTCCAGAAACGGGCAAGCTCCCCCAACGACCTCGTCATGCCCCGGCCTTCGCATGGACGCCGCGTTCTTCCTTTCCGCCATCTCAAGTTGAACGGGTCGATGCACGGACCACGCCCTTGTTGCGTACATGGATCAGCCAGCATTGCGCGGCAAATCCTACGATGAAAAGCCCGAACCAGAGCAGCAGCACGGCCAGCACCGCGGGGGACTGAGGACCATCGGCCAGCGGGTGCGAAGGGGGCAGGCGGGTGAGCGTTTCGTTGGTGCCTGGAACCAGCGACAGGAAAAAGCTGAAAGACAGTCCGAAGGCGGACAGATACGGGGCAAGCCTGCCCAGGAAAGTCAGCCTGGATGCGAAGAGGCCCCCGAACGCCGCAAGAAGCACCAGCAGGCCAAACGCATGTCCGCGATTCAAGCCGCCCGTGCTGGATATGCCGAAGGATGTGATCACCGATAGCGTCAGGCCGATCAGATAGATCTTGCCGGAACGCGTAGCCGCGTCGATCTTGCGATAGCGGGCAAAGCCATGGATGCCTGCAACGACGGGCACCAGACTGATGGCGGTATGGATCGCGCCCAGGGGCGAGATGGAGTGAACCATGGAGAACCTCTCTCAAGCTACGGATGAAAGACCGGCGCCGGGTCGGGCGCCAATGGATTTACCTACTAGTTGGTAGACTGGTATGGCAAAAAAGAGCGCACCTGTCCGTTCCCGCGCGGTTCAGACGGCTGAAGTCAGCCTGTTGACCGCCAGACGGGCAAGCGCCTGGAAGATTTGTGGGTCGCCGAAGCCCCGTGCGGCAAGCATGGCCCCATGTACCGCCGACATGAAAGCTTTTGCTTCGACAGCCGGACTGCCTTGCAGGCGGAACTGTCCCTTGGCCACTCCCTTCTTGAGCAGCGATGTGAGCCACGCAACCAGATCCTGGAAGTGTCCTTGGACTTCAGCCGCAATCTCTTTGGGGATCGTCGGCAATTCGACGGCCAGCAGCGCGCAAATGCAGAACGAGGAAGTGCCGCCGCGGATGCACGCGGACCAATAATCCACGTAGGCGTTGAGCTCCGCCAATGGATCCGCGAGCTGCCGATCGAGCGCAACCATGCCTTCCCGTGCTTCCTCGCGATACCGTGCCACTACGACCCGGACCAACTCCGCCTTGCTGGGGAAATGGTGATGAATGCTGGCTTTGCTGATATGTACCCGATCGGAAATGTCGGCGTAGCTGAAGCTGTTGTAGCCGCCGGCTTCAATCAACGATCGCGCATGCGCGGCAATCTCGGCCGCCTTTGGGGAAAGGTCTTCGTTCATGGCAAGTTCCGTCAAACCGCTGGGGGGCTGGACATCTCCAAACCTCCGTGTCGTCGCCCAACGTGTCATCAATCTACTAGTAGGTAGGTTATCCGTCAAGCTGCGAAAAAAATTTCACATCGGCTCAGCCGCGAATGCGCGGAGGCGTCAGCCTGGTGTCCACCTCGCGCCGTCCACCGCCGGCATGCGCTCGGCGGCCGACAGCCCGATGGGCCCAGGTGGTCAAGAGCTCGAGGGCGCGTGTGGATTGAAGCGCGGCGGCGCGGCATCGCTGGTGCTTGGCATGCTCATGGTGTGTTTCCCTTGGCTGAAATTCGAAGTGAGGGATGCTTGGGGTTTGCCATCGTGGGAAGGCCAAGACGGGGGAGGGCTTCGGAAGGGCCGAAGCCTGTGGCGACAGGGTGGCCGGTCGCCACAACCGGAAAAATCGTGTATAGTGCGTGCCTCCTCGAATCGAGCAAGACATCTTGCCGGTGACGAGACATCCATCCCCGCGGGAATAGCTCAGTTGGTAGAGCGCAACCTTGCCAAGGTTGAGGTCGCGAGTTCGAGACTCGTTTCCCGCTCCAGAATTCTTCCGTGGGGCGGTCCGGCCGCATCCATGGGCGCAGAAAAAAGGAGCCTCGGCTCCTTTTTTCGTTTCTACCGCGCCCGCCCATGGATCAAGCCGCCCGGGCCGCCGGCGCCGCGAAATCCGTGGAGACCGACACCGTTCGCCAGGCCGCCAGCAGCGCCGCGTCGCTCGCGTGTTTTTCTTCGATCGCCGCGACCGTATCGCTACCCAGCGGCAGCCTGACGGGCGGGGCAGGGGTATCGACGAAGGCGACGATCACGTCGGCCAGCTTCTCGGGATCGCCTGGCTGGGCGTGGCTGGCCCGCGCCGCGAAGCTGCGCACCGCGCCTGCGCTGGCGGCGTAGTCCTCGATCTGCAGCGGGCTGGTGCTCAGCGAGGTGCTGTCGAGGAAGTCGGTACGGAAATACCCCGGCTCGATCGCCGTCACGTGGATACCCAGGGGGCCGAGTTCCGCCGCCAGTGCCTCGGTCAAGCCCTCCACCGCGAACTTCGTCGAGCAATACACCCCGAACCCCGGACCGCTGCGATAGCCGCCTATGGAAGACAGGTTCAGGATGCGGCCGGAGCGCTGGCGCCGCATGTGCGGCAGCACCGCGCGCGTGACGGCCAGCAGGCCGAAGACGTTGGTGCGATAGAGCGCCTCGACTTCGGCGCCGCTGGCTTCCTCCACCGCGCCCAGCAGGCCGTAGCCGGCGTTGTTGACCAGGATGTCGATGCGCCCGAAGCGCTCCACCGCGGCCTGGGCCGCTTCATGAGCCTGGGACTCGTCGGTGACGTCCAGCGGCAACGCCAGCAGGTTCGGATGGGCGCCAAAGCGTTCGGTCACGGCCTGCGGTTTGCGCGCGGTCGCGACGACCGCGTCGCCCTGGGCCAGTGCGCGTTCCACGATCAAGGCGCCAAAGCCGCGCGAGGCGCCGGTGATGAACCAGGTCTTCTTCATGTCTATCTCCTGAAAGGTTGGCGCCAGCGGATCCGGCCCCGTGCTTCGCATCGTAGGCTTTCCGATTTGATGAGAGAATGGCTTGATTTTTACATGCGATGATGAGGGAAATTCACCAATGTCCAAGATCGCCGCCGCCGACCTGAGCTGCTTTCTCGCCATTGCCCGACATAGGAATTTCCGCCGGGCGGCAGCTGAAATGGGCTGTACCCCTTCGGCGCTCAGCCACGCGCTGCGCAGCCTTGAAGAACGCATGGACCTGCGCCTGTTCAACCGCACGACGCGCAGCGTCGCGCTGACCGAGGCCGGAGAGCGCCTGTACGCCCGCGTCGCGCCGGCATTCCGCGACATCGACGACGCCCTCGAAGACCTCAACGCCTTGCGCGACAAACCCATGGGCACGCTGCGCATCAATGCGGCGCGGGCGGCCGCACAAATGGCGCTGCTGCCGGCGGTGACGAGCTTCCTGGCGAGTCATCCCGGCATCAAGGTCGAATTGGCCATCAACAACGCGCTGATCGACATGGTTTCCGAGGGATTCGATGCCGGGGTGCGCCTGGGCGAGACCTTGGCGCAGGACATGATCGCCGTCCCGCTAGGGCCGCGGCAGCGTTCGGCTATCGTCGCATCGCCTGCATTCTTCAAGCAGCATCCCAAGCCCTCGGTGCCGCAGCAGCTCAAGGCATTGCCGTGCGTGCGCCTGCGTTTCGCCGATGGCCGCTATTACGCATGGGAGTTCAAGCGCGGCGACGTTGAGCTTGCCGTGGACGTCGACGGTCCCCTTTCGGTCGACGACCAGGAACTGGCCATCGATGCCGCGCTGGCTGGTACGGGCCTGGCCTTCGCATTCGAGGCCCAGGTCGAGCATCTCATCCGCCGGCGCCGGCTCGTACGCGTGCTGGAAGAGTGGTGCCCCGACTATCCCGGCCTCTATCTCTACTATCCCAGCCGGCGACAGATGCCCGGCGCGCTGCGGGCGTTCGTCGAGCATCTGGGAAGGACGACGGCGTCGAAGCGGTCCTGACAAAGGGACGAAACGCCGCAATGGAAGGCCGCGGGATTGCCGCATTCCGGTTCCGTTTGCCACCAAGGTCGGGCCGATTCGCGAAGAATTACGGCTTCGTGTAAAATAGCGGGCTGTTCCAAGGAACTAGTTTCCAGGAACAAGACAGGGGAGTGCAGTTAACCCCCAATGGCGCGTTAGCAAAGCGGTTATGCACCGGATTGCAAATCCGTGTAGGTCGGTTCGACTCCGGCACGCGCCTCCAGTATTCGCCCGCAAAATCGCCGTTCCCGCAGGGGGCGGCGATTTTCTTTTGTGGCTGCTGTTTCTTCTTGCATCGACCCGGCGGGTGAAGCGAAGCCGCTCCCGGAGCGGCGCGCGGTTCCTGCTCGCGGTTGCTGAATTGGACGGCCAATTCAATGCGTTGCGTAGGTCTCCCAGTGCACGCAGTTTCTTGATTACGTTTTATAAATAAAAACAGTTATCATTTTGATTTATATTAATGATAATTCACCTTCATCGAACGAGACTCCCGTTGGATATTTCCGCCCGCCGCCCCAACTGCCACGCAGGCCAAGCTCGCATCGTGCCGCCGGTCCGTTCCGTTCTCACCCTTGCCCTCGCGTTGGCCTTCGCGCACCAGACAGCCGCAGCCGATGCCGGTGCAGTCGCACAGGGCGAAGCTCGGGACTCGGCCCAGCAGCTTCCCACCATTTCGGTGACCGCGACGGGGGAGTCCGGCACGCTTCAGAACCTCGATGCGCCGGTCAACGCCGGCGCGCTGGGCAACCTCACCCAACTGGAGACGCCGTTCTCGACGACGGTGGTCACGCATAGCGACCTGGACGAGCGGCCGGTGGTCAAGCTGGGCGACTTGTTCGTCACCGATGCGTCGGTGTCCGACAACAGCGGCGCGCACGGTGCATGGGCAAGCTACCTGACCGTGCGGGGGCTGCAGCTGGATTGGCAAAATGCCTTCCGCATCGACGGCAAGCCGTTCCTCAGCTATGCCACCACGCCGCCTTTCGAGCATTTCGAGCAGGTCGAGCTGCTCAAGGGGGCTTCGGGCTTCATGTACGGATTCGGCTCGCCCGGAGGGCTGGTCAACTATGTGACGAAGAAGCCGACCAGCCAGCCGGTGCGCAGCGTGAGCCTGGGCTTTTCCTCCGACAGCATCTGGCGCCAGCACGTGGACCTGGGCGGCCGGGCGGGCGGGGAAGATCGGTTCGGCTACCGGCTGAACGCCACGCACGAGCAAGGCCATCTTTACAACGGCGGCTCGCTCAAGCGCAATGCGGTATCGCTGGCGCTGGATGCCAGGCTGACAGACCGGCTCACCTGGGACTTCCAGTCTCTGTACCAGGACAAGAAGGTCGACGGGCTGGAGCCGACGATCTACACGGCGAGCATGGCCGGTCCCGCACTGCCGCGGCCGATCCGGGACAGCGACCGCACGCTGGTAGGCAACGGCCCGTTTCTGAACAACGAATTCCAGTTCTATTCGACCGGTCTCAAGTATCGCCTCGCGTCCGACTGGGTGTTGAGCACCAGCTATAGCCACAGCACGACCCGCACCCGCCGCAACGAGTCGGTGCTGTTTCTCAAGGACGGCCTGGGAAACTATGACGACTACCGCTCGGATTATGCCGAGCGCTACGCCTTCGACCAATGGCAGGCCATGGTGCAGGGCAGCTTCGCGACCGGACCGCTGGAGCACCAGGTCGTGGTGGGCACGTCATGGCAGAAGCAGCGGAACGACTACAGCGTGAGCGGCGTCTATGCATTGACGGGCACCGGTTCGCTGTGGTCGCAGAACACCAATTCGTACTATCCCCCGGGCGGGCTGGATCTGTACCGCGCCGGACAGATCACGCAGAAGGCTGTCTTCGCCAGTGATACGGTCAAGCTATCGGAACGCTGGTCGGTGCTGGCTGGCGTGCGCCATACCAAATTCAGGCAGGAAAACTATACCGTCGCGGGTGCCACGTTCTCCGTCTACGACAAGAACAGCACTACGCCTACCGTGGCGCTCATGTTCAGGCCGGATGCGCAGACCATGGCCTATGCGAGCTACGTCGAGTCGCTGGAGCAGGGCGCGACGGTGGGCAGCGTCTACGTCAACCGGGGCGAGACGCTGAGTCCCCTCAAGAGCAAGCAATACGAAGTGGGCATCAAAACCGAGCGTAGCGGGTGGGCGGCTACGGCGGCGCTGTTCCGCATCGAGCGAGCAGCCGAATACGCCAACGCGGCCAACGAGCTGGTGCAGGATGGTCTGTCGATCTACCAGGGGCTGGAGCTGGGCGCTTCTTCCCGGTTCGGAGCGTGGCGCGTGGGCGGCAACCTGATGCTGCTCGACACGGAGTACCGGAGGGGGACGGACTACACCGGCAACCGGGTGGCCGGCACGCCACGCTTCATCGCCGCGGGACAGGTGGCGTACAGCGTGCCGCAAGTGCCGGGCCTCACGCTGCGGGCGGACTTCAAATACACCGGCAGCACGATGTTGCGTCCGGCCAATGACGTGCGGGTAGCCGGCTATACCATCGTCAATGTGGGGGTCGGCTACGAAACCCGTATCGGCGGCTACGAGACGATCTTCCGGGCAGCGGTCACCAACCTGGCTGACAAGCGCTATTGGGAATTCCAGTACGCCGATTACGTAAAGCCCGGCTATCCGCGCGCGCTGACGCTGGGCGCGACGCTGAAGTTCTGAATCGCCGGCAAGCGACGCTCGAGACGGGACGAGTATCGCCGCGGATGGGCGCGGCGCCCGCCTGCTTATGCGTATTTGTTGGAAAGCCGGACTACCTAATAAAGAAATAGAATATACATAGGAAAATTGTGTCGTTCCCCGCAGGCGGCGCTTGCCCCATACTGCGGTGTTACAGTTGGCGGCCGTCGTGTTCCCGCGCCGTTCAGGCGGGGACCCTGCCGCCTTGTCTTTTTCTATGAATTCGAATCCTTCTCTTTCCGCATCGCCGCTCATCCGGCTGGAGGCGGTCAGCAAGACGTTCACGCTACCCGACGGACGCGCGTTCGAGGCCGTGAAGTCCGTATCGCTCGACATGGCCGAGGGGCGCGTGTTCGGCTTGATCGGCAAAAGCGGCGCGGGCAAGTCCACCTTGCTGCGCATGATCAATCTGCTGGAACGCCCGGACGCGGGCAGGGTGCTGGTCGACGGCCGCGACCTCACGCGGTTATCCAAGCGCGAGCTGCGCGAGACCCGGCAGGGCATAGGCATGATCTTCCAGCAGTTCAACCTGTTGCAGAACGCCAGCGTCTACGAGAACGTCGCGTTTCCCCTCAAACTGCATGGCAATCGTGGCAGGGCCGCGATCGAGGCCCGCGTGCGCGAGTGCCTGGAAGTGGTCGGCCTGACCGAAAAAATCCACAACTACCCCGCGCAGTTGTCGGGCGGGCAGAAGCAGCGGGTGGCCATTGCCCGGGCGCTGGCGCCGCATCCCAAGGTACTGCTGTGCGACGAGCCCACCTCGGCGCTCGATACCGAAACCACGCGCTCCGTGCTGGATACGCTGCGCGAGATCAACCAGCGCCTGGGCGTGACCATCGTCATCGTCACCCACGAGCTGTCCGTGGTGCATGCGCTGTGCGACCACGTCGCCGTGCTCGAGAACGGCCAGCTGGTCGAACGCTTCGACGTGGACGACCATGCGACGCCGCGCGTCAGCACGCTGGGCCGCGAGCTTGCCCAGGAGCAGGTGCGCGAAGACATCCTCAAGGAACACGCCGCCCGCATCGAGGCGGCGGGACCGACCTCGCAGGCCGCATGACCATGTCCGAAAACATTCTTGCCATTCTTCCCGAACTCTGGGTGGCCATCGGCCAGACCTTCCTGATGCTCGGCATCGGCCTGTCGGCCGCGATCCTGGTCGGCGGCCCGCTGGGCGTGCTGCTGTTCCTGCTGGGGCCGGGGCAGTCGCTCGACAACCGGCCGGCCTATCTGGTGCTGAGTTGGATCGTCAATACGGTGCGCTCTTTTCCGTTCATCATCCTTCTGGTGGCGCTGGTCCCGGTCACCCGCGTCATCGCCGGCACGTCGATCGGGCCGCTGGCGGCATCGGTACCCTTGTCGGTGGCGGCCATTCCGTACTTCGCGCGCCTGGTGGAGCAAAGCATCCGCGAAGTGCCGCGCGGCGTCATCGAGGCCGCCCACGCCATGGGTGCTTCCGAACTGCAGATCGTCTGGCGGGTGCTGGTGCGCGAGGCGCGGTCCGGGCTGATCCTGGCGCTGACCGTGCTGGCGGTGAGCTTTCTTTCCTATTCGGCGATCGCCGGCGTGGTGGGCGGGGGCGGGATCGGCGACCTCGCGATCCGCTATGGCTACTATCGCTTCCAGACCGACGTCATGCTGCTGACCGTGGCGCTGCTGATCGTGCTGGTGCAGATCATCCAGTTCGGCGGCAACGCGCTGGCCCACAGGCTGGACCGGCGCTGACCGTCTTGTTATCGAAGGCACGGGTGTCCGTGCCGGCAACTTCATCTCCTAGGAATCCGTCGATGTCATCCCTACGCCGCAAATTCGTCCTCGGTACCGCCGCCGCCGTCCTCGCGCTGGGCGCCGCCGCCGGCCATGCCGCCGACCCCGCCAAGAAAGACCTCGTGTTCGGCGCGACCGCCGGCTACAACTACGACGTGCTCAAGCTCGGCATCGTGCCGCAGCTGGAAAAGCAGGGCTACAAGGTCAAGCTGGTCGAGTTCAACGACTACGTGCAACCCAACCTGGCGCTGGCGCAAGGCTCGCTGGACGCCAACCTGTTCCAGCACATCGCCTACCTGAACCGTTTCAAGGCCGATCAGAAGCTGGACCTGGTCGACCTGGTGCAAAGCACCACCGCGCCCATGGGCATCTATTCGAAGTCGCGCAAGAGCCTGGCGGACGTCAAGGAGGGCGATCGCTTCACGTTGCCCAACGACCCGAGCAATCTGGCGCGCGCTTTGCTGTTGCTGCAGCAGAATAAGGTGATTACGGTGAAGGCCGATGTGGATCCGCTGCGGGTCACGGAGAAGGATCTCGCTTCCAACCCCAGGAAGATCAAGCTGCAGCCGGTCGAGGCCGCGCAATTGCCGCGTACGGTGGGGGACGTCGAGTTCGCCGTCGTGCCGGGCAACTTCGCCATTGCCTCGGGCCTGAAACTCACCAGCGCCGTCGCGCTGGAAACGCCGCCGGTGCAATTCCAGCAGGTCGTGGCGATCCGCCGCGCCGACCAGGACAAGCCCTGGGCCAAGGATCTTGCCGCGGCGTTCAAGTCGCCGTTCTTCAAGGGGGTGCTGGACAAGGATTTCCCCGGCTACGTTCGTCCGGCTGGGCTGTGATCGGGGGGGGCCGCGCCGCCCGAAACACATCGGGCGCGGGTCCTTTTCCTTTCTTTGCAGTACGACCTTCGGGCTATGGATGCCGTAACGGGACGAATTTAGACTCACGCTGCGTTTCATCGCAATCCCGAGGAGTCTCGAAACCATGGAAGTCCGCGATCCTGAGCGCAAATCCGGCCTTGTCTATCTGAAGCGATTGCGCGACCTCCTGCTGCTGGCAGGGTTCTCCTACGCCTTCATGTGGGCAGTCGTGAAATTCGGCGCCACGTGCCCGGCGGTGCTCGATCATTTCGTGATCAGTTCGGTGTTCTAGAGCCGGGGGGGGGTGGGCTTCCCTCGCCCGAAGGGGTGGGCCCTGTCATAATCCAGTCATTCAGCGGACATAGTATTTACACGATCCTACGGCGCCGTGCCGAGGCTCGTGCGAGCCGGCGCGCCGTGGCGTTTTTTTGCCCGCGTCCACCTGTGTCCGATTCCGCTTCCCTTCCATTCCCAGCTTCTTCCCCCGGCGCCGCGATCGATATCGAGGGCCTGGTGCAGCGCTTCGCCAACCAGACCATTCTGGATGGCATCGACATCCGGCTCGAACCGGGCAAGGTGCTCGCCTTGCTCGGTCCGTCGGGATGCGGCAAGACGACGCTGCTCAAACTGCTGGCGGGACTGAGCCGGCCGGTTGCGGGCCGCATCGCCATCGGCGGGACCACGGTCGCCGACGACAGGACTTTCGTTCCCCCCGAAAAGCGCGGGCTGGGCATGGTGTTCCAGGACTATGCGCTGTGGCCGCACATGAGCGTGGGGGCCAATGTGGCCTTTCCACTGGAAGTGCGGGGCACGGCCCGCCGCGAACGTAGCGAGCGCGTCGCCCGGGCGCTGCGGATGGTGGGGTTGGCCGGCTACGAGGAGCGCGCGCCCGGCAGCCTGTCGGGCGGGCAGCAGCAGCGCGTGGCGCTGGCGCGGGCGGTGGTGGCGCGGCCGCGCGTGCTGTTGTTCGACGAGCCGCTTTCCAACCTGGACCGCGACCTGCGCGAAAGCCTGTGTGGCGAGATCGGGCAGCTGCTGCGCGAGCTCGGCACGACCGCGGTGTACGTCACCCACGATCATGAAGAGGCCTTCGCGCTGGCCGATACCGTGGCCGTCATGCGCGCGGGCAAGGTCTGCCAGATCGCCCCGCCCGAGCTGCTGGTGAACGAACCCGCCAGTCCGGACGTGGTCGAGTTCCTCAAGCTCGGCGCCTTGCGGCAGGGCGTGCGCACCGAGCGCGGCTGGCGGCTTGCCGGCGGACTGGAACTGATCTGCCCGGATTCCATGCCGGGCGGACCGTCGGGTCCGGGCCACCTTTTCATTCCGCATGCCGCCTTGAGGTCCGGCGAACGCCAAGCATTGCGCGGTCACGTCGTCGCCCAGCGCTTCCGTGGCGGGCACTATGCGACCACGGTACGCGTGGGCAGCGACCACGACGCGTTCGAACTGGCATGGCTCACCGATCGGCGCATGCCTGCCCTGCATCCCGTGGGCCTGGATCTCGACTGGAGCCGGTTGCGCTGGTTTCCCCAGGCGGCATGAATCCTTTCCCGGCGATATGCCGTTTCTCGACTCAGGAATCTCGATGATGAAACTCAAGCCTTTGATGGGCGCGCTCGCGCTCGGTGCGATGCTGGCCGCCGGCCCGGTCCAGGCGCTCACGGTCTATACCGCCGGTCCCGGCGGACTGATCAAGCAACTGGCCGACGACTTCAAGAAAGAAACCGGTATCGCGGTGGATGTGTTCCAGGCCGATACCGGCAAGGTGATGGCTCGCCTGGAGGCCGAGGCTTCGAATCCCAAGGCCGACGTGGTGATCTCGGCGTCATGGGACAGCGCGCTGGACCTGGACAAGCGCGGCTGGCTGCTGCCCTACGCCAGCCCGAACGCCGCGCAGGTGCCGGCGGCCTATAAGGGACCGAGCTATGTGGCGCAGGGCCTGTCGGCGCTGGCCATAGCCTGGAACACCAAGAGCGGCACGCCGCGGCCGGCCGATTGGAGCGATCTCGCGCGGCCCGAGTTCAAGGGCTTGGTCAACATGCCGGATCCGGCGCAATCGGGCACCGCGCTCGAATTGCTTTCCGGCCTGCAGTCGGCGCGCGGAGACGCGGCCTGGCGCCTGTTCCAGGACCTCAAGCGCAACGACATGGCAATCGCGGGCGCCAACGCCCAGGCCATGAACCCGGTTCTGCAGGGCGCCAAGGCGGCGGTCTTCGGCGCGGTGGACTACGTGGCGCTGGACAATCAGGCCAAGGGGGAGAGCATCGAGGTCATCTTCCCTTCGAGCGGTACCGTCGTGGCGGGCCGGCCGATGATGATACTGAAGTCGAGCCGGCAGCAGCAGGAGGCCAAGCGCTTCGTCGATTTCGTGCTTTCGGACGCCGGGCAGGCCCGCGTGGCGGCGACCTACCTGATTCCCGCGCGCCAGGACGTGAAAGCCAAGCGCCCGATGATCAAGGACATCAAGACGCTGCCGATGGAAGACGATGCGCAGCGCGCCGGCCGCCAGTCGCTGCTGGAGCGCTTTACGGCGCTGTTCGGCCGCAAGTGACGGCCCGGGCGCCCGCATGGGCGTCCGCCGCCAGCGGCCATCCATCCATTTTTCATCGTTAGTCGAGCAAGAGGCGGGCATCGATGCGCGCAAACACGTTGTTGGTGGGCGCGGCCGTGTCCGCCCTGGGCGTCCTGGTGGCGATGCCGCTGGGCTTCGTCCTGCTGCAGGCGATCTTTCCCACCCTGGCGCAGGGCTCGCTGGCCCAGCCGTTTTCCCATCTCGCCCGTACGCTGAGCGATCCCGTGCTCGTCGAGCTCACGCTCAACACGCTCAAGCTCGGGGCGTGCGTGGTGCTGGCGGCGGCCGCCGTCGGCATCCCGTTGGGGACGCTGCGCGGGCTGTTCGAGGTGCCGGGCGCCAGGATCTGGGATGTGCTGATGCTGGTGCCCTTCATGATCCCGCCGTACATCAGCGCGCTCGGCTGGATCATGCTGCTGCAGCCGCGCGGCTACCTGCAGCAGCTGCTGGGCGTGCATGCCGGCCCGGCCCTGTTTTCGTTCGGCGGCGTGGTGTTCGTGATGACGCTGAACGTGGTGCCGGTGGTCTATTTCGCAGTGTCGCGCACCATGGCCGCCTCGGGTTCGCGCCTGGCCCAGGTCGGGCGGGTGTGCGGCGGCGGCGCCTGGCGCTGCTTCTGGCGCATCACGCTGCCCCTGGCCTTGCCCGGCATCGCCGCCAGCCTGCTGCTGGTGTTCGCGATGGCGATCGAGGAATACGGCACGCCGGCTGCGCTGGCGGCCAATGCCGGCTTCTTCGTGCTGGTGACCGGCATCGAGCGCCGCTTCTCCGAATGGCCCATCGACCTGCCGGGCGCTTCCGTGCTGTCGCTGATCCTGGTCGTGCTGGCCATGCTGGCCTTCGCCTGGCAGCGCCGCCTGGTGAAGGGGCGCGGCTACGAGACCACCACGGGCAAACCCATGCGTGGCGAAGCCGTGCCGCTGGGCGCATGGCGCTGGCCCGTGGCCGGGTTGTTCGCCGCCACGGTGGCCGTCGCCACTTTCGCGCCGCTGTTCGCCATTGCCGCGACGGCGTTCAGCAGGACGCTCTCGGGCGGACTCGCCGTGGACAACCTCTCGCTGGTCCATTTCAAGGCCATCGCCGCCGGCGGCAGCGAGGCCTCGCGGGCGCTCGTCACGAGCCTGGCGCTGGGCGTGGGCGCCGCGGCAGCGACCGGCCTCATCGGGGTGCTGGTCGCCTATTGCGTGGTCAAGACGCGCACCCGCGGCAGGGTCGTGCTCGACGCCCTCGCGGTGCTGCCCAACACCATGCCTGGCGTGGTCGTCGGCGTGGGCCTGATCCTGGCGTGGAACCAGGCATTCTGGCCGGCTACGCCCTACAACACCTGGGGCATCCTGCTGCTGGCCTACTGCTGCCTGCTGCTGCCGTATCCCGTCCGCTATTCCCACGCGGCCCTCATGCAGATCGGCGACAGCCTGGAGGCGGCCGCCCGGGTGCACGGGGCAGGGGCGGTCACCGCGCTGGCGCGCATCCTCCTGCCGCTTCTGGCGCCCAGCCTGGGCGCCGCGATGCTGCTCGTCTTCGCCGTGGCCTCGCGCGAACTGGTCGCCTCGCTGCTGCTTGCGCCGACCGGCGTGCAGACGGTGTCGCTGTTCATCTGGCGGCAGTTCGAGCAGGGTTCGGTGGGGCAGGGCATGGCCATGAGCCTGGTCACCGTAGCCCTGACCACGACCTTGATGGTGGTGGCGACCCTCTGGCTGGATCGCCGGCAGGGACGGGATGTGTAGCGGCATGGCATTAACTGTGTATTTATAAAAAGTTCTTGTATACAAGAAGCGATGGTGGCAAGATGGCCTCATGTCATCCCGCCCGCCTGCCTCCGCCGACAAGAAGCGTTCGGAAACGCTGCGCGAAACCATCGAAGAGCTGATCGCCGTCGGCGAGCTGTCGCCGGGCGATCCGCTGGACGAGACCGTGCTGGCGAACCGCTTCGGCGTCTCGCGCACGCCCATCCGCGAAGCCTTGATCCAGCTCGCCTCGGCCGGCTTGGTGGAAATGCGTCCCCGCCGAGGCGCGCTGGTGGCGCAGATCGGTCCGCAGCGGCTGATCGAGATGTTCGACGTAATGGGCGAACTTGAAGCCATGTGCGCGCGGCTGGCTGCCCGCCGCATGACCGCCGACGACCACCGGCGCCTGCTGCAGGCCCACCAGGCATGCCAGGCTTCGCGCGACGCCGGCGACGCGAACGCCTATTACTACCTGAACGAGATCTTCCATCGCACCGTCTATGAGCTCGGCTGCAATGGCTTCCTGACCGAGGAGGCGATCAAGTTGCATCGGCGCCTGGGCCCGTACCGGCGCCTGCAATTGCGGGTACGAGACCGCATCGCCACTTCCTACGATGAACACGAAGGCATCGTGCAGGCGCTGCTGGCTGGCGATGCCACGCTGGCCGCCGAACGCGCCCGCGACCACGTGGTGGTGCAGGGCCAGCGCTTTGCCGATCTGATGGCCTCGCTGGCGAGGCAAGCGGGCTGATGGTTTTCTGACGAGGACGGAAAAGGCATGAACGAGACGCTGAACCGCGACCGCCACGATACCGAGGACGTCCGGCCCGCCGCGCCGGCGCCCGATCCCCAGCCCGCGCAGTCGCTGCTGGCCCGCTGGAGCAAGTGGCTGGGCGGACGGCCGCAGGGCGCCGCGGATCCCTCCCGGCCTGCCGAGACATCCGCGCTTTCCGCGCGAGAAGCCAACCGGCTGCGAACCCTGCTGCAACCATGCTTTCAGGCGCGGCTGACCGACGTGGCGGCGAACCGGGCCGCGCGCGCCTGGCAAGAGCAGTACCGGGAGGCGGATGCCCAGCGGCGCGGGGCGATGCTGGGCATCCTGGCGGAGGTCGGTTCCTCGGCGCCGGCGCCGGCCGATGCCGGCAAGGAGGCTCCATCGGATCTCTCGCGCGCGCTCTCGCATGCCCGTGTGCGCTTCTTCAAGCGCCTGAATGCGCTGCCCGATGGCCTGCCGTTCCTGCTGGCCTTGCGTACCGACATGCTGGCCTGGCGCGGGCGGATTCCCGCCTTGCAGGCGCTGGATGCCGACCTGGAAGGGCTGCTGTCGAACTGGTTCGACGTGGGCCTGCTGGAGCTGCGGCGCATGACCTGGGATTCCCCCGCCTCGCTGCTGGAAAAACTCATCGTCTACGAGGCCGTGCATGAGATCGCGTCGTGGACCGACCTGCGCAACCGGCTCGATTCCGATCGCCGCTGCTATGCGTTCTTCCACCCGCGCATGCCGAACGAGCCGCTGATCTTCGTCGAGGTCGCGTTCTGCGCCGAGATGGCGGACAACGTGCAGAGCCTGCTCGACGAAAGCGCGCCCATGGAGAACCTGGACAAGGCGCGCTGGGCGATCTTCTATTCCATCTCCAATACCCAGCAGGGCCTGCGCGGCGTAAGCTTCGGCAATTTCCTCCTGAAGCGGGTGATCGAGGAATTGAACGCCGAATTGCCCAAGATCAAGCGCTTCGCCACGCTTTCGCCCATGCCGGGCTTTTGCGACTGGTTGAAGAAGCTGGACGGGGAGCGTATTGCGGAGCTGGCCAAGGCGGAGAAGAACGGCGGTGCTGGCGCCGAGGGCGGCAGCGGCGCGGATGTGCTGGCACGCATCCAGCAGGCGGTGGAGGCGGACGCGCCGCAGCCGGCCGTGCAGGCGCTGGCCATGCGCCTGGCGGCACGCTACCTCGTGGAACGCAAGGGGCCGCTCCCGCTGGATTCGGTGGCCCGCTTCCACCTGGGCAACGGCGCCCGCATCGAACGCCTGAACTGGAAGGCGGACCTCTCTCGCAAGGGCCGCGCCCAGTCGTGCGGCCTGATGGTGAATTACGTATACGAGCTCGACGCCCTGGACGCCAACCTCGCCAAGCTGGGCGACGGCCGGCCCGAAACGAGCAGGAGCTTTGCCCGGCTGCTCTGATCGCCGGCGTTCGAAGAAACCAGACAAGAACTGGCGCAGCCAGCATGCAGCACCTTCATACCAGAAGAGAGGAGACAGGAGATGAAACGCAGCATTGCCTTGATCGCCTGCTTGGTGGGCGCGGCCGTTGGCGGCCATGCGGTGGGAGCGGAGGCCTGGCCATCCAAGGCCGTCACCATCATCGTGCCATTCCCGGCCGGCGGCGGCACGGACGCTTTCGTGCGTCCGCTGGCGCAGCAGTTGTCGACCCAGCTCGGCCACACCGTGGTCGTGGACAACCGCGGCGGCGCCGGTGGCACCGTGGGGGCGGCGATCGCGGCGCGCGCGGCGCCCGACGGCTACACCTTCTTCGTGGGGGGCGCGCATCACGCCATCGCACCGTCGTTCTACAAAGGGCTGACCTACGACATTGAAAAGGATTTCGTGCCCGTCACCCTCATCGCCCAGCCGCCGCAGATCATCGTGGCGGCGCCCACCGAACCCTTCAACGACCTGAAAGGGCTGGTGGCTTTGGCGCGCAGCCAGCCCGGGAAGTTGAACTTCGGCTCGGCGGGCAACGGCACCTCGCACCACCTGGCCGGCGAGTTGTTCAAGCTGCAGACCAAGGTGGATATCGCCCACGTGCCGTACACCGGCGCTGGACCGATGCTGCTGGCGCTGATGGGCAGCCAGGTGGACCTGGCCTTCGATGGCCTGGGATCGTCGGCCCAGCATATCCGCGGCGGCAAGATCAAGCCCATCGCGGTGGCGGCGCCGCAGCGCTCGTCCGCCTTCCCCGACGTGCCCACGGCCGCCGAGGCCGGCTTGCCCGGGTATGAAGTCTCGACCTGGTACGCCATGTGGGCACCCAAGGGCACGCCCCAGCCCATCGTCGAACGCATGTACGCCGAGGTGCAGAAGGCGCTCGAGACGCCGGAGATCAAGAAGGTCTGGCTCGGCAACGGCTCCGAAGTGCCGCGCTATACCAGCGCGGAATTCGGCAAGTACCTGCATGATGAGGTGCGGCGCTGGGCCAAGGTTGCCAAGGACGCGGGCATCAAGGCCGACTGATGGACGAGACCGCCGCTCCGGATCCGGGCGCCGGCGGCTCCGCGTCCGCGGGCCGCATCGACATCGCGCGCGAGGACAGTGTGCTGACGCTCACGCTCGCGCATCCGGGCAAGCTCAATGCGTTGACCGCGGGCATGTGGCGGGCGCTCGCCGCCGCCATGGGAGAGGCCGCAAGCCAGCCCGGACTGCGCGCCGTGGTCATCCGTGGCGCCGACGGCCATTTCGCCGCCGGTGCCGACATCGCGGAATTCCCGGTGGAACGGGGCAGCCGCGAGTCGGTGCGCCACTATCACGAGCACGTCATCGCCCCGGCGTTGCGCGCGATTGCCGAGTGCCCGCTGCCGACGGTGGCGATGGTGCAGGGCGTGTGCGTGGGCGGCGGCCTGGAAATCGCGTGCAGCTGCGACCTGCGCATCGCGGCGCGAAGCGCGCGCATCGGGGCTCCCATAGGCCGGCTCGGTTTTCCGATGGCGCCTGCCGAGCTGGCGGGCCTGCTGGCCGTGGCAGGCCGCGCCGTCACGTTGGAACTGCTGCTGGAAGGCCGCATCCTCGATGCCGCGGAAGCCTACGCCAAAGGTCTCTTGACGCGGGTGGTGGACGACGCGGAGCTGGGGGGGGAAACCACCCGTACCCTGCGCCGCATCGCAGCCGGCGCACCGTTGGCCGCCACGCTCAACAAGCGCATGGTGCGGCGACTGCAATCGTCCGAGCCGCTGGATGATGCCGAGCTCGACGCATTCTTTTCTTATAGCGATACCCGCGATCATCGCGAAGGCGTGGCGGCGTTCCTGGCGGGACGCACGCCCGACTTCGGCGCTGACGCGCCATTACCTGAGAACGAAGACGATAGATGAACGACGCGAATCTCTACTCCTTGCTGGCGAGCGGTTTTCCCGCCGACCGGGACACGCTGTGCATCGAGGCTCCCGGGGCCGGCGACTACACCTGGCGCGATGTCGAGGCGGAAACGGCGCGCATGGCCAACCTGCTGCAGTCGCTGAAGCTTCCCGAGGGCGCCCGCGTGGCGGTCCACGTCGAGAAATCGCCCGAGGCGTTGCTGCTGTATCTGGCCACGCTGCGGGCCGGCTACGTCTACCTGCCGCTGAACACCGCCTACCAGGAAGCCGAGATCGACTATTTCCTGGGCGACGCGGAGCCCTCCGTGGTCGTGTGCGCCAGCAAGAACCTGGAGTGGGTGCGGCGCTGCGCGCAGCGCGCCGGTACGCCCCACGTCTACACGCTGGACGACGACCAGACCGGCACGCTGCTCGACGCCGCCCGGCAGGCCTCGCCGGAGCATGCGGTCGTCGAGCGCGGCGAGGACGACCTCGCGGCGATCCTCTACACCTCCGGGACGACCGGACGCAGCAAGGGCGCCATGCTGACCCATGGCAACCTTGCCTCCAACGCGCGCGTGCTGCACGCCTATTGGGGCTGGCGCGCCGATGACGTATTGCTCCACATGCTGCCCATCTTCCACGTGCACGGCCTGTTCGTGGCGGCGCACGGCGCGCTGCTGGCCGGCGCGAAGATGATCTGGCTGCCCAGGCTGGACGTGGCCGCGGCGCTGCGCGAGCTGCCGCGCAGCACGGTGATGATGGGCGTGCCAACCTATTACGTGCGGCTGCTGGCCGAGCCGGGCTTCGGCCGCGAAACCTGCCGCAACATGCGATTGTTCGTCTCAGGCTCGGCGCCGCTGCTGATGGAAACCTTCAATGCCTTCCGCGAACGCAGTGGCCATACCATCCTGGAGCGCTACGGCATGAGCGAGACGGTCATGCTGGTGTCCAACCCTTACGATCCGGCGCTGGGCGAGCGGCTGGGCGGCACGGTCGGCATGCCGCTGCCCGGCGTGTCCGTGCGGGTGGTGGACGAAGCCGGCGCGCCGTGCCCGCCCGGCGAGATCGGCAACATCGAGGTACGCGGGCCCAACGTGTTCAAGGGCTATTGGCGGATGCCGGAAAAGACCAGGCAGGAGTTCACCGGGGACGGCTGGTTCAAGACGGGCGACGTCGGCCGCTGGGGCGGCGAGTCCGGCGGCCGGCCGGTGCCGGACAACTACCTGTCCATCGTCGGCCGCAGCAAGGACCTCATCATCTCGGGCGGCTTCAACGTCTATCCGAAGGAAATCGAGAGCTTCATCGACGACATGCCCGGCGTGGCCGAGAGCGCGGTCATCGGCGTGCCGCATCCGGATTTCGGCGAAGCGGTAGTGGCGGTGGTGGTACCGCAGAAAGGGGCAAAGCTGGACGAGGCAGCGATGATTGCCGCACTCAAGGGCAAGATCGCCAATTTCAAGGTGCCCAAGCGCGTGCACGTGGTGGATGAATTGCCGCGCAATACGATGGGCAAGGTGCAGAAGAATGTGTTGCGGCAGACTTTCGGGTAGGCCGCGCGCCGGGATACGCTTCGCTTCCGAAAGGCAGCGGTGCATGATCCCGGGCTGTCTGCTCGAGGGGCGAGGCCGCATCAGGCTTTGAGGGCGTGAACTTGCCCGGAGCGGAAACTTGCGAGCCCGTTGGGAAGCGAGCCTCGAGCCGCCGCTTCCCGCAATGTGTCGATGAAATATTGTCCGAAGACAGGCAGCGGCCGTTGCTTGTTGTAGGCCACCGACAGAGGAAAGGTTTCGTCCAGATCGATGGGTTTGAATACGATGCGGGGAGATTCCAGCACTCTGGCGGTAACGCCATCGACCACGGCCACGCCCGCACCGGCGGCGACCAGGGCGCACGCGCTGTAGGCCGACGCCACTTCCAGGCTGCGCCTGATTTCGACGCCGCGCCGCTTGGCCTCATTCATAAGATAGTCGGCGTGGGGAGCGTCGGAGGTATAGAAGATCAGGTTCCCTCCCGCCACGTCGGTGAAAGAGAAGCTCGGCCGGTCCACTTCGGGGTGATCGCGGGGGATGGCCAGCATCAATCGCCAGCGTGTCACCTCCTGGGAATGGATGGAGGCGTGGGCGATCTGCCCGTTATAGACCGCGATGTTGGCATCGCTCTTGAGCAGCGACGAAGCCAGCAGATTGGTGGGAATCGAGAAGAACGTGATGCGCGCGCCAGGATGCGCCTTGGTGGTGCTGGCGATGGCTTCGGGCACCAGCGAGAGCGAAGCGTTGGTGGCGCTGATGATTTTCAGGCGTGAGAAGGCGCCGTGGCGCAACCGCTCCGAGACGTAGGTGACTTCCTCCACGCCGCGATAGACCTCTTCGATCGACTTGAACAGTACTTCCGCCTCGGGAGTGGGATGCAGGCGGCTCTTGTCGCGCTCGAACAGTGCCACGCCCAGTCGCTGTTCCAGATGCTTGATCAACCGGGATACGCCAGGCTGCGACACATTCAGTAGCCGGGCGGCGCCGCTGATGGACAGCGTCGTCATGACCGCTCGAAACACTTCGATCTGTCGAAGATTCACGTCGCTTTCTCGATAACATGATGTTATAGATCATGGAATTATAAGTAATAGACGCGAGTAAACATCATGGATACCATCGCTATACAACAAGTTATACCAGCGAGGAATCGATGTCAGGAGACTACCGCCTTCAGCAATTGAGGGCCGCCATGCGCGCCCGGGGCGTCTCCCGGGTTGTGGCAGTGTCCAGCAGTTATCACAACTTCCTGGATCTGAACCCGGTCTTGGTCTGTACCGGGTTCAAGTCCATGGGAGACAGCGCGCTGATTGTGAACGCCGAAGGCGGCGAGAATCTGATCGTGTCCCCGTACTGGGATGCCTTTCGGGCGCGGTCCCGCTCGGGGCTGCAGGACATCGCGGCGGTGGACGATGCTGTCGCATACCTGCTGTCCAAGGCGGTGCCGGCCCATGTTGCCGGAGCGACGGCGCTGGCGGGGCTCAGGCGCCTGCCGACGGCTCAGGCCGGAGCCATCAGGAAGAAGTTCGCCGATGCCGTCGATGGCGATGCGCTGCTGGAGGCCGCAGGCAATTCGCCGGACCCATCGCGGCTGGCCGCGGCGCGGCGTGCGGTCGAGGTGGCGGAGGAAGGCTACCGGCAACTGCTGCCGCTGCTGGTGCCTGGCTCGCGGGAGTGCGATATCGCAGCTCGGATCTACACGGAAATCAAGAAGCTGGGCGCAGACGACAACTTCATGTTGTTGACCTCCGCCCGGCATGGACGCGGCATTACCACTGCCAGCCGCAAACTCCTGGAGGCTGGCGATACCGTGGTGATCGAAATCACGCCCTCCATCGACGGCCAGTTTGTGCAGTTGCCGCGCACTGCCTATGTGGGGGTGCCGCCCAGGCACCTGCGCCGCGATGCGGAATTGCTGTTGCAGGTGTTCGAGCATGGCCTGGCGTTGTGCAGGCCTGGCGCCCGGGTCTGCGACGTGGCGCGGGGCATGAACGAGGTGCTGGCTCGCGCCGGGTATGGAGATTATTGCTGCCCGCCCTATATGCGCGTGCGCGGCCATGGGATGGGCAACGTGTCCAATGCGCCCGGCGACGTGACGGTGGATAACGATAGCGAGTTGAAGGAGGGTGATGTGTTTGTGTTGCATCCCGAGCAGTACTTGCCCGAATCCGGTTACCTGCTGCTGGGAGAGCCTATTGCCATTACCGCGGACGGTGCGCGTGTGCTGACCTCGCGCCGGTGCAGGCTGGATGCGGTGGAGGTGGCCTAGCATGCAGACCATGCACCCCGCCATCGTGGCCGGCCAGCATACGCTGGAGTTGGCTGCCATCGATCCGGATGTATTCGCGGCGCGCCGGCGGCAAGTGGACGATCTTCTGGAAGCCGGCAGATACGGAGGGTTGGTCATTTACGGCGATGCCCAGGATTCGTCGGTGCTGACTTACCTGACCAACTACATGCCCCGCATGCGGTGGGCGGTCGCCTTGTTGAGCCCAGGCCAGCCGCTGCGCCTCTATGTGGCGGGACCCGCGCGCGATCTGCCTTTTGTGCGTGACATGACCACGGTCGATGCGTTGCACCCCTTCGAGGTATTCGAGCAGGACCTTGCCGCTTGGGCCGATGGTGAGCCTTCCTGCGGCCCGCCCAGGCTGGCGGGCTGCAACCTGGAACGCGCACGCGATCCGGTTGCATTGCCGCTGTCGCGTGTCTGCGCGGCCGAGCCCATCGACAGCCTGGATGCCGAGCTGGAGCGTCTGGCGGCCGCGTGTACACCTCTGGTACGGGCGAAGGTTGCCGGGGCGCATCGGCTCATCCTCGATGTGGCGCAGGGGCTCGCGCGAGAGTCCCGACGCGGGCCGGTCGCGCCGGCCTTGGCGGCGATGGACTTCGAGCGGCGGGCCTACGAGGCGGGTGCCTATCAGGTACAGACGTTGTTCGGCGATGGCGCGTCGCTCGTGCTCGAGCCATTCGATGGCCACGGCGATCCGGACCGCCATGCGTCTCGCGGGGTCCTGTATGCGGCCTTGAAAGTGGCGGGATACGCCGCGGATGCATTCGTCTGCCTGGGTCCACAGGACGACGGCCTGGCGGATATCGCCAAAGAAATCCTGGCCGCTGTGCGCGAGCAGGCGCAGCCGGGCGTATCGGTGGCGAGCTTGAGGGCAACAGTGCGTTTGCTTGCCGGGCGTGCCGGCGCGGCGGTTTTCGACGACGCATTGGTCGCGCAACTGGGGTTGCGCATCGTGCCGCTGGCCGACGCGTCCGTATTGTCGGCGGCCCGTGCCTACTCGCTGAAGCTGGGGGTGCTGCGCGCTGGCATGGCCTACTTCGCCTCGGATGTGCTGTTCCTCGAATAACGATGGATGGAGACAATGGTGAAAACCTGCCTTATCGCAATGAGTGCCTGTGCTGCGCTGGCGGTAGCCGCGCCGCAGGCCGCGGCTGCCGCCGGGGGACCGATCACGCTGGTGGTGCCGTTCGGGCCGGGCGGCGTGCCTGACATTATCGCCAGGTTCATTCAGCCGAAGCTGGCCGAATACCTGGGCCAGCAAGTGGTCGTGGAAAACAAGCCCGGTGCCGGCGGCAATCTGGGAAGCAGCTTTGCCGCGCGCGCCAAGGCTGACGGGTCGGTGATCCTGCTGGGTACGATCAACACCTTGTCCATGAACAAGTGGATCTACGGCAAGCTCGACTACGACCCCGAGGCGCTGACGCCCATTATTCAGCTGGGCACGTCGCCGAGCGTGATCCTGGCCAATCGTCGGACCGGGATCGCCACCTTGAAGGACATCGTGGCGCTGGGTAAGAAACAGGCGGGCAAGCCGAGCTACGCCACGCCTGGAGTGGGGACCGCCCCGCACCTGACCGGCGAGCTCATCAATCGCGAGATGGACATCTCGATGTTGCACATTCCGTACAAGAGCAGCCCGGACGCGATCGCGGATCTGGTAGGCGGGCGGGTCGACATGCTCATCACCAACCTGGCCAGCGTGCCGGCCATGCTGAAGAACGAGAATCTGGTCGCGGTCGCCATCACTTCGCCACAGCGGCATCCGCTATTTCCGCAACTGCCGACCTTGAGCGAGGCAGGATTGGGCGACATCAGCGTCGTACCTTGGGTGGGATTGGTAGCGCCGCCCAAGACCGATCCGGCTGTCGTCCAGCGGATTTTCGAGGCGGCCGACAAGACCCTGAAGGATCCAGGTGTCGCCGAGCGCATGAAAACGCTGGGATTCACTCCATCGGGCAGTGGCCCGGCCGACTTCTCCGCCTTTATCGCCGAAGAGAATCGCCGCTGGAAAGCTGTCGTGAAGGAAGCGGGCATTTCGGCCGACTAGCATCGGCGAACGTACGCACGAACCAGTCTGTAGACGCAGGAGCAAGCATGACCACAGCCACGCCGGACGTTTCGGCATTGATCATCGACGACAAGGATAGGCATATTTTCCGAGTCCATCGCAGCGCTTTCACCGACGCGCGCATTTTCGAACTCGAACGCCAGTACATTTTCGATACCTGCTGGCTGTATCTGGGGCACGTATCGGAATTGCCCGGACCGGGGGCCTTCATTTCCCGGACAGTGGCAGGCCGGCCGCTGATCATGACGCGTGACCGCGATGGGGCGTTGCACGTGCTTTTCAATACTTGTCCGCATCGGGGCGCGCTGGTCTGCCGGGAGGCGAGCGGTACGACCCGCACGTTTACCTGCCCCTACCATGCCTGGGTATTCGACTACACCGGACGCACCATTAGCCGGCCTATTCCCGAATCCTATTCGCAGGCATGCGCCGACGACCCCAGCCTGAATCTCCAGCCCGTGCCCCGGTTCGACGAGTATGCCGGCTTCGTCTTCGTCAACTTCGCGGCCAAGGGCGAATCCCTTGCCGACTACCTGGCCGATGCCAAACCCTACCTGGACGACATTGCTGCGCAAGATCGCGAAAGCATGGTGATCGTGGGCGGCACGCAAGCCTACAGCGCCCGGGCAAACTGGAAGCTGCTGCAGGAAAACAGCGCCGACGGCTACCATGCGGACTCGACCCATGCCACGTATTTCGACTACATCCGCAATCGCGAGGGCACGGTCAAGAACCTGTTTGCCAAGAAGGGGCTGGGCCGTGTCCGCAACCTCGGCAACGGCCATGCTGTAGGCGAGTCTTTCAACGGTACGCCATGGGGCCGGCCCTTGGCGCGCTGGATAGCGTCATGGGGGGAAGACGTGAAGGCGGAGGTGGACGCCGCCTATCGGGAGATGGCCGGCCGTCTGGGAGAGGCGCGGGCCGAACGTATCTGCCATGGCGACCGCAACTTGCTGATTTTTCCCAACCTCGTCATCAATGACATCATGGGCATTACGGTTCGTACCTATTACCCCGTCTCGCCGGACTACTTCGAGGTCAGCGCGTGGGCGCTGGCGCCCAAGAACGAGAGCCGGGTACTGCGCGACCTGCGCTTGAGCAACTACCTGGAGTTCCTGGGGCCCGCGGGTTTCGCCACCCCCGACGACCAGGAGATGCTGGAACTGTGCCAACGGGCCTATGCCAGCACGCCGTGGGTACAGTGGAACGATCTGTCGCGCGGCATGGCGACCGAAGACGGCGACTGCCCGCCCAAGCAGGACGAACTGCAAATGCGGACGTTCTGGCGCCAGTGGCGCAGACTGCTCGAGGATGGGATGGGCAAGGAAGCGGGAACGGCCTCCCGCCACGCGGTCAAGGTGGGAGCTTGGGCATGACGATGCACCCGTTGCGCGGCGAGATCGAAGATTTCCTCTATCGCGAAGCCGATTTGCTGGATAACTGGCAACTGCGCGAATGGACCCGGCTGTTCACCGATGACGGCAGCTACCTCATTCCGCCGTTGGAGGCGCCGGACTCGGATCCGTCCGATATGTTGTTCCTGGTTTATGACGATCGCAACCGCCTGGAAGAGCGCGCCAAGCGTTTACTCAGCAAACGTGCGCACGCCGAATTTCCCCATTCGCAGACACGCCACCTGTATAGCAACGTACGCATCGAGGAGCTGGCGGGAGACGAGCTGACCGCACGCTGCAACTTTGTGGTGTACCGCTCCAAGTGGGACGTGAACGACATCTACCCGGGCCGCAGCACCTATCGCCTGCGCCGCACCCCCGACGGCTGGCGTATCGCCAGCAAGCGCGCCGCACTGGATCTCGCCGTGCTTCGACCCCAAGGGAAAGTGAGCATCATCCTATGACGAATACCGATACGAACCGCCGGCGCACAGCCATCGTTACCGGCGCGGGCATGGGGGTGGGAGGTGTGGGCCGAGCCATTGCCGGTCAACTGGTCCGCGAGGGCTATGCCGTCATGGTTACCGACATCGACCCGGAGGTCGAGCGAGTCGCGGTCAGCCTGGCCGAGACCAGCCATGCTCCCGTTGCTTTCCACGTGGCCGATCTGTCTGTCGAAGGCCAGGCTGCCGAACTCATCGACAAGACCGTGCAACGCTTCGGCGGCGTGGACGTGATGGTCAACAATGCCGGCGGAGGCATCATCCGCCCCTTCCTGGAACACGATGCGGCATCCTTCGCGGCCACGCTGGCGCGCAATCTGTGGACCACGATCTGGTGCTGCCACAAGGTGCTACCGCACATGATCGAACAGAATCATGGCCGCATCATCAACATCGGCGCGGATTCCCTGCGCACAGGCATTCCCGGCCACGCCGGCTATAACGCCGCCAAGGGCGGGGTGGTGGGCATGACAGTGGCCCTCGCGCGTGATTTCGCGCACCTGGACATTACCGTCAATGTCGTGTCGCCATGCGTGATCAACACCCGACGGCACCAGGATATGATCCAGGCTTCGCCTGAGCTGCGCAGTGCGTTTCTGGCCGTGGTGCCCAAGGGCCGAAGCGCCGAACTGCGCGAGGTTGCCGACGTGGTGAGTTTCCTGGCGCGGCGAGAGACGGCATTCGTGACAGGCCAGGAAATCAGTGTGAACGGCGGGAGCGCGATGCCTTAGGAAAAGCCGCGGCGGCCAACGTGCCCCGGATTGGGGGGATCCCGGCAAGCGGTCCACGCCCTCCTGATACAATGCGCCCGTGCGCCCGTGACGAAATTGGTAGACGTAGCGGACTTCCGTACAAGTGGAGTGCCCCGGACGAAAGCCCGGGAGTAGAACCCGTCAAATTCGGCGAACCCCTGGCACGGGAACGCCGAGCCAAGCAGGCGGCCTATCGCGGCTGCCGGGCGTGTGTAGAGACTCGACGGCGGGGACCTAAGGCAGGCGCGGCATCGATCATGCCGCGCGAGGCGATGGTCAAGGCAGAGTCCAGACCCCAAACGGCATTGCCCTGATGCAATCCGGCTGCGCGAGCAGTAGCGGGTAAGAAAATCCGCGGCCGTGAGGCGTGCCGGTTCGATTCCGGCCGGGCGCACCATCCCTCAGCGTGTCGTCGAGCCGGGCATGCGGCTTGCTGAACCATGGCGTCCGCAGCCTCGGGAGACGGCGATGAACAACGCCAGCAAGCTGAAAAATGGCAAGAGCCATCTCTTCGACCGCTTCGCCACGGCGGTCACCCATGCCACCGGCTCGCCTCCGGCCTTCAGTGTCGCGTTCGCGGCCATCCTGCTGTGGGGCGCGCTGGGGCCGCTGTTCCATTTTTCGGAAACCTGGCAACTCGTGGTCAACACCGGGACCACCATCGTCACTTTCCTGATGGTGTTCCTGATCCAACGCAGCCAGAACAAGGACAGCGAGGCCATCCACCTGAAGCTCGACGAGCTGCTGGGAGCGCTCGAAGGGGCCAACAGCAAGCTCGTGGCGATCGAAACGATGGATGAAGACCACTTGCGCCGGCTCAGCGCCCGCTATCACGCCATGGCGGAGCGGGCGGCGAAGGACCGGGCGCCGCCGTCGCAGAATGCAAATCAACGTTAAGAGAAGTGCAGCCGGCCGGCCAATGGATGTATAGTCGCGGTTAATTTTTGTAACCGTTGTTTGGTCCATGCGCTGGCTAACGTTGTGGGCCACCTTGGTGGTCGCGTGTTTCGGCCTGGTGTGTGCGGCCGCGCTATACGACACCCGCCAGGATGCCAAACGGGCGGCTAGGGAGGCCACGATCAACGTCGGTCGGGTAGTCGCCGATGGCATCGGCCGCGACATCGAGCTGGTCGACCTTTCCCTGCAGTCCATATTGAACGGCCTGCGGCTTGCCGAAGCCGAGGGCCTGGACCCCTATCGCCGCCACCAATTGCTGTTCGACAGCCTGCCCCAGATGCGCGGGGTCGGGACCATGGTGGTGCTGGACGAAGAGGGCAACATAGTCACCGATTCAAAGTCGGTGCAGCCGCGCGGCCTGGGATTCGGCCAGCGGGACTACTTCCGGGTGCACAAAGAGTCGGCCAGTGCCGGACTGTTCGTGAGCCGGCCGTTTTTCTCGCGCCTGACGAATCTGTGGTCGATCGCCATCAGTCGCCGGGTGACGCGCCCCGACGGCAGTTTCGGCGGGGTCGTGGTCGGTACGCTACGAGTGGCCTATCTCGAGAACCTGTTCCGCCAGCTGGACTTGCGCCAGGATGGCGCCATCATGCTGCTGCGCGCCGACGGCGCCGTCATGGCGCGGTTTCCCGCGGTCCAGGGGCTGCTGGGCAAGGAACTGAGCGACATCGAGCTATTCAGGCACTATCCCGCGTCGGAAAGCGGCTACTACGAAACGATTGCCTCGGCTGACGGCGTGGCCCGGCTCTATTCGTATACGGCGGTGCCGTCGTTGCCTCTGGTGGTGCTGGTCGGCATGGCCGACGACGACATTTACGAGGCCTGGCGCAACAAGGCCTGGGTCATTGCCTTGCTGACGCTGTTGCTGTGCATGGGAACCATGGTGCTGGTGTGGATGCTGCGACGGGAGTTCGCCCTGCGCCTGGCGGCCGAACGCAGCGCGCTGCGCAGCGAGGCCAGATACCGGGTCCTGGCCGAGAACTCGGCGGACATCATCGCCATGAGCCGGTTGGACGGCCTGATCACCTACATATCGCCGGCGATCAAGGACGTGCTGGGCTGGGCGCCCGCCGATATCGAGGGGCACAGCGTCAACGATTTCGTGCGGGCCGATTACGTGCCCCTTTTTTCCGGCGACGAGCAGTCCTGGCCGCGCCTCTTGACCTTCCCCGCGCGCCACCGCGACACGTCGTGGATCTGGCTGGAGGCGAGCGTGCGGCGGTTGCCGCCGGAAATGGGCGATGAGCGCTATATCCTGAACATCCGCGACGTCTCGCGGCGCAAGAAGGCCGAGGAGGCCCTGGAGGCGGAGAACGCGCAACTGCTGGCCATGGCCGCCACCGACAGCCTGACCAACCTGTCGAACCGGCGCCGGTTCGACGAGGCCCTGGAACGGGAATGGCGGCGCGCGCATCGCGACCAGACCTCGCTGGCGCTGCTGCTGATCGACGCGGACCACTTCAAGGCCTTGAACGACCACTACGGCCACCAGCACGGCGACCAGTACCTGCGGACCATCGCGCAGTTGATCCAGGGCAACATCCGGCGGCCGGCCGACATGGCGGCTCGCTACGGCGGCGAGGAGTTCGCGGTGTTGTTGCCCAAGACCGACATCGACGGTGCCTACCTGATCGCCGAGAACATTCGCAAGGCCACGCTGGACGCCCGGATTCCCCATTTGAAGGGCGAGCAGGGCGTGATGACGGTCAGCATAGGGGTGGACGCCATGGTTCCTGCCGAGGGCCTGACCGCCGCCACGCTGGTGCGGCAGGCCGACGCGGCGCTCTATGCCGCCAAGCGCCAGGGCCGCAATCGCACCTGTGTGTTCGAACCGCAGCAGGGTTCACTGTCGCGTCCGGTATGAAGTCGTTGCGCGGCGCAGCAGGGAAGGCCGGGCTTGGGGTACCATAAGGCCATCTGACGCAATCCGTGCCGCGCCCCCGGGGCGCAAGGCGCATTTTCCATGGCATTCAAGGTTTTCGATCTGCAATGCGAGCACGGCCACGTTTTCGAGGGCTGGTTCAGCTCGCACTCCGATTTCGATACGCAGCGCGAGCGCGGCCTGATCAGCTGCCCGCTGTGCGATAGCAAATCCATCGACAAGAAGCTCTCGGCGCCGATGCTGAACGTCTCCGGCAGCAAGGCTCCTTCCGAGCAGGCCGCCGTCCGCGATACGGGCAAGCCCGCCGCCATGCAGGCCGCGATGCTGCAGCACCTGCGGCAACTCCTGCGCCAAACCGAGAATGTCGGCGAACGCTTCGCTGCCGAAGCGCGCCGCATCCACCACGGCGAAGCCCCCGAACGCCCCATCCGCGGCGTGGCCACGCACGAAGAACGGCAATCCCTGGCCGAAGAGGGCATCGCCGTCGCCGCGATCCCGGCGCTGCTGGACGACGAGCGATTGCAGTAAGCCCACCCCCTTGCGGCCTTCGGCCGCTCCCCTCAAGGGGGCGGCGCTGGCGGACCGGCGAAGCCGGATCCGCCGGTCCACCCGCATCGCCCCCTGGGGGGCGTGCGTCAGCGCGTAGGGGGGTTACTTCACCCGGCTGCGATACTCGCCGGTGCGCGTATCGATTTCGATCTTGTCGCCGATTTCGCAGAACAGGGGCACCGGCAGTTCGTAGCCGGTGTTGATCTTGGCGGGTTTCATGACCTTGCCCGAGGTGTCGCCACGGACGGCGGGCTCGGTGTAGGTGATCTCGCGCACGACGATGGTGGGCATTTCGACCGAGATCGCGCGGCCTTCGTAGAAGACCACTTCGACGGGCATGCCTTCTTCGAGGTAGTTGAGCGCGTCGCCCATGCTTTCGGCCTCGACCTCGTACTGGTTGTACTCGGCGTCCATGAACACGTACATGGGGTCGGCGAAGTACGAGTAGGTGCACTCGCGGCGCTCGAGCACCAGGACTTCGAATTTCTCGTCGGCCTTGTAGACCGATTCCGTACCCGAACCCGTGAGCAGGTTCTTGAGCTTCATCTTGACGACGGCGGCGTTGCGGCCCGACTTGTTGTATTCGGCCTTCTGGACGACCAGGGGATCCTTGCCGACCATGATGACGTTGCCGACGCGCAGTTCCTGAGCGATCTTCATACTGGAAATCAACCTTAGGGGGAGGCGACTCTAGTGGCAACCGGCGCAGGCGCCGCAAATGCCAGGTAGGGTCTGACGAAAGCCCCTTTGGGTAGACCCGGCGGAACACCCGCGACCACCCGAAGGATATTCGGCTAGCCTGCCTAAAGGGGCCTGGAAAATTGAGCAGCCTGCTAGTATAGCGTGGCCCGGGGCGTCCCGGCTAGTCGCGCGTCAAGGGCGGCTTTCCTGCAACGCCAGGCAGAAATCCGCCAAATTGGATGCCAGGTCCGGCTGTTTCGCCAGGGCGCCGCTCCAGTCTTGCGCCGCCCGGGTCCACGGCTCGAAGACGGCGGACGACAGGGCCTGAGCCAGCAACTGCGGCAAGCGCGAAGCGCCGGCATCGCCGTTCCAGGCGGTCTGCAGCTCCCGTGCCGCCGCCGGCGCGGGGTAGTGCCGCAGCCAGGCATGGAGCTTGTCGACGTGGGCGGCTTCGGCCTGCGGGTAGATGTGCCACACCAGGGGACGCCCGGCCCACTGGGCGCGGACGAACGAGTCCTCGCCCCGGACGAAATTGAGGTCCGCGCTCCAGAGCAGGCGGTCGTAGTCGGGCTGGGGCAGGAAGGGTATGCGGGCCACGCGCAGACTGCCGCGCGTCCCGGCCGCGAGGTAGGGCGCGACGCCGGGCGGGATGGCCAGCAGCGCGGGCTGGTCGCCGGCCGCCAGCGCGTCGGCCAGGACGGTGGCGGGAGCATCGGCATAGCAGAACAGGGTAAGCAGGCGCTCGCCCGCCAGCGGCTCGGGCAGGCCTATGCCGCCCAGGAAGGCCGCACGCTCGCGTGGGTCGGCCTGCAGGGCGTCGCGCGCGGGCAGGAGGTCCCGTTCGCGCAGCAGCCCGCCGGTGGCGGGGGTGAATCCGGGGAAGAAGAAATACTTGCGCAGCCCCCCGGGCTGGGGCGAGGGTAGGGCGTGGCAGTTCTCGACCCAGTCTTCGGCGCTGAGGTATTCGAGGTTGATCCAGACCGGCGGGCGGACCTGGTCGCGCATGCGCTGCACGAATTCCGCCGGCGGATCGCAGGCGAATGCCTCGATCACCACGTCGCCCGGCGGCAGGGGCGGGGCCGGGCGGGTCCAGTCCACGACGTCCACGCCGTCGGCGCGCTGCGCAGGCAGCCTCGGGTCCACCTCGGGCACCAGGCGGGCCATGGCGTGCAGATCATCCACCCAGAGCCTGACCCGCCAGTCCCGTTCCCGGCGCAGTTGCCGCGCCAGGCGCCAGCACACGCCTATGTCGCCGTAGTTGTCGATCACACGGCAGAAGATGTCGGCGTGCATCAGCGGTTTTCCTCGTCCCAAAGGGGGCCATTATCGCCCGCCGCGCCGCCTGCGCCTGGCAGCGTGCGCCGCGCCAGGTCGAGCCATGCCCGCGCGGCGAACGACAGATAGCGTCCGCGGCGCCAGGCGAAGGCCATGTGCCACCATAGCTGCGGATCTTCCAGCGGCACGACCGCCAGGCGCGAGCGGTCCAGCTGCCGGCTGAACAGCTCCGGTAGCAGCGCCACGCCCACCCCGGCGGCGACCATGGACGCCATGAAGTCCCACTGGCTGCTGCGGCCCGCGATGCGTGGCGCAAAGCCCGCCTGCAGGCAGGCGGCATGGACCACCTCGTTCAGCACGAAGCCTTCGCCATAGAAAATGAAAGGTTCGCCGGCGAGTTCCTCCAGCCGTACGCGCGACCGGCCGGCCCAGGACGAGGATAGCGGCGCGATGAGCCGTAGCGGGAAATTGCAGATGGGCAGTGTCTCGTACTCGTTCTCGTCGGCGGGCAGCAGCATGGCGCCGATCTCCAGCGTGCCCGAACGCAGTTCGTCTTCCACGGAGCGCGATCCGCGCTCGAAAAGCCTGAGTTCGACCTGCGGATAATCCTGGTGAAAGCGCGCCAGCAGGGGGGCCAGCAGGTGGTGCGCGAGCGGTGGGATGCCCACCGCCAGTTCGCCCCGTGCCACCTGGCGCACGTCGGCCAGCTCAGCCTGCAACTGGGCATGCAGGGCCAGGAGCTGGCTGCCGCGTTCCAGCACGATCCGGCCGGTGTCCGTGGGCTCGATGCGGCGGCCGAACTTGCGCAGCACCGGCGTGCCCAGTTCGTCTTCGAGCTGCCGGATCATCTTGCTGACCGTGGGCTGGGTGACGAACAGCGCTCGCGCCGCCCCTGTATAGCTCTGGCGCTGGACGACTTCGACGAAATAGCGGAGGGCGCGCAGGTCCATTTCATTCCAGATTGGAATTTTCCATATGGATTTTATTCATTTTATAAATGGGAGCGTTTTGCCTAGAATTGAGGGTATACCCTAGGTTCAAATCATGCCAGATCGCACTGTTCCCGCATTCGCCGTCCGTCTCCTGCAAGTCCTGATCCTCGTCGCCGTCTGGTGGACGGCCGATACGCTGGTGCGCTGGGCAGGCGTGCCGCTTCCCGGAGGGGTGGTCGGCCTGTTCGCGGTACTTGTGCTGCTGCTGGCCGGATGGCTGCCGCTGCACCGTATCGACCAGGGGGCCCAGTGGCTCCTGGCCGACATGCTGGTTTTCTTCATTCCAGCGGTAGTCGCCATGGTGCGCTACCAGGAGTTGCTCAAGAGCGAGGGGCTGAAGCTCGCGGCGGTGATCGTGCTGGGCAACGCCTGCGTCATGCTCGCCACGGCCTTGACCGTGGAATGGATCGCGCGGCGCCGCAGGACTCGGCAAGGCCGCGGGAGCGTGGCATGATGCTCGCCTTTTGCCTGGCGACGACGGTCGCGCTGTATTACCTCAACAAGCTGCTCTATGCCCGCCATGCGCGCGTATGGACCCATCCCATCGTGCTGACGCCGCTTGCGCTGCTGGGGTTGCTGCTGGCCTTCGGCATCCCGCTGGACGAGTACACGGCCGATACCCGCGTGCTGCTGTGGTTCCTCGGCCCCGCCACGGTGGCGTTCGCGGTGCCCATCTACCAGTACCGGCGCCTGATACGCGAACTCTGGCCCGCATTGGCCGTGGGCACGGTGGTGGGCGTGGCGGCCGCGGTGGGAAGCTCGTGGTGGCTGGCGCGGGCGTTCCACCTGGCGCCCGACGTTGCCCATAGCCTGCTCGTGCGGTCGATCTCCACGCCGTTTGCGCTCGCCACCGCGAACCAGTTCGGCGGCAATGCCGACCTGGCCGCGATGTTCGTGGTGTTCACGGGCCTGGCCGGCATGCTGACGGGAGAGCTGATCCTGGCGCTGATGCCGCGCCGTTCCGGATTGGCGAGCGGCGCGTCCTATGGCGCCGCGGCCCACGCGCTCGGCACAGCCAAGGCGCGGGAACTGGGCGAAGAGGCCGGCGTGATGGCCAGCCTGCTGATGATCTTCAGCGGCTTGGCCATGGTGCTGTTGGCCCCGCTGCTGGGGGCCTGGCTGGCCTGACGGCGGGGTTGGCCGCCGATGCGGCCGCCCCTGGAGCGGGCGTTCAGCGGCGCTGGTACTGCGTGGCGCCGAACAGGTTTTCCTTGGCTGTGGCGTCCTGCGGCTTGCGCTGGTCGGCCAGCACCTGGATGCCGCGCTGGACGGCCGGGCGGGCGTGGATTTCGTCGAACCAGCGCTTGACGTTGGGAAAGTCCGCCAGGTCCACGCCCTGGTTGGCATGCGAACGCGTCCAGGGCCAGGTGGCGATGTCGGCGATGGTGTAGGCCCGGCCGGCCAGGAAGGCGTGGGTGGAGAGCTGCTTGTCCATGACGCCGTACAGGCGCCGGGTCTCGTTGGTGTAGCGGTTGGTGGCGTATTCGATGCGCTCGGGGGCGTACAGCCGGAAGTGATGCGCCTGGCCGAACATGGGGCCGACGCCGCCCATCTGGAACATCAGCCACTGCAGCGTGGTGTAGCGTTCCCGGTCGGTCTTGCCGAGGAATTTGCCGGTCTTGCCGGCCAGATACAGAAGGATGGCGCCGGATTCGAACAGCGACATCGGCTTGCCGTCGGGACCGTCGGGATCGACGATGGCGGGAATCTTGTTGTTGGGGCTGATGGCGAGGAATTCTTCCTTGAACTGATCGCCGGCACCGATGTTGACGCCCGTTACCTCGTACGGAAGCTTGCACTCTTCAAGCATGATGTGCACTTTGTGGCCGTTCGGCGTGGGCCAGGAATAGACCTGGATGGGCTGCTGGGCCGGCTTGGCGATCTTGTCGGTCATGCGTGACTCCGGAAAGAGGGCGAATTCGCTGCGATTATGCGGCAAAGACTTTTGTCCGTGGCCCAAAAGGCGCGTTCTTTGGGGGGAATTGCCCTGGCATTTTTGACCCCGGCGCACAGCAGATGCACCGATTGCGGGCTGGGCAGGGGCGGATCGAAGGGCGATAATGCGCGTTTACCCTCAGCCGGGCACGCCGCCCGGCCTCGGCACGCCGCGGCCTGCGCCGCCGGCCGACGGGTGCGCGCCGCCGGTTTGCCGGCGCTGCCCAGGCGCGATGGACAGGGCGCCAGGCACAGGTTTCTTCGTTTATTGGTTCATCCCCTCATGACACGTCCGCGTTTCCTTCCCGACAGTTTCACCCTCAGCCTGATCGTCGTCGTCGCCCTCGCGAGCTTCCTGCCCTGTTCCGGACAGACGGCGGTGGTATTCGACTGGATCACCAACGTCGCGATCGGCCTCCTGTTCTTCCTGCACGGCGCCAAGCTCTCGCGCGAGGCCATCGTGGCGGGCGCCACGCACTGGCGCCTGCACCTGCTGATCTTCGCCTTCACCTTCGCGATGTTCCCGCTGCTGGGGCTGGCGTTCAAGCCTATCCTGGCGCCGCTGGTCACGCCCGACCTGTACCTGGGCATCCTTTTCCTGTGCGCGCTGCCGGCCACGGTGCAGTCGGCCATCGCGCTGACCTCCATGGCCCGAGGCAACATTCCCGCCGCCATCTGCAGCGCCTCGGCCTCGAGCCTGCTGGGCATTTTCCTGACGCCGGTGCTGGTCAAGCTGATGATGAGCACCAGCGGCGAGGCGGGCGTCTCGTTCGAAGCCGTGGGCAAGATCCTGGTCCAGCTCCTGCTGCCGTTCGTGGTCGGCCAGGTGATGCGCCGCTGGATCGGCGGCTGGGTCACGCGCCACCGCGCGGTCCTCAAGTATGTCGACCAGGGTTCCATCCTGCTGGTGGTGTACTCGGCTTTCAGCGAGGCCGTCGTGGGCGGGCTGTGGCACCAGACCTCGACCGCGACGCTGGCGGGTCTCCTCGTGGCTTGCGCGGTGATCCTGGCCGCGGCCCTGCTGGCCACGACCTATGTCAGCCGCGCGCTCGGCTTCTCGAAAGAGGACGAGATCACCATCGTTTTCTGCGGCTCGAAAAAGAGCCTGGCCACCGGCATTCCGATGGCCAAGGTGCTGCTTTCGAGCAGCACCGCAGGCGCGATCGTGCTGCCTCTGATGGTTTTCCACCAAATGCAGCTGATGGTCTGCGCGGTACTCGCCCGGCGCTACGCCAACCGGCCCGAAGCGGCGCCCGAGGCCAGCCCCCGGGTCGCTTGACCGGCTGCCCCGCTCAATGGAAATGGGCGGGGCTGGGGTCGGCGTCTTCCGGCGGTTCGGCGTGGACCAGTTCTCCCAGCGGATTCGGGAAGTAGGGCGCGCCGCAATCGTCGCAGAACTCCATGGGCAGCAGGCCCGGCAGCTTGCGCAGGTCGGTGATGCCCAGTTCGCGCAACTGGTCGGCGATGAGATCGATGGTGGGCATCTCGGGATTGTCGTCCTCGTGCCCGAAGACCGGCCAGGCACAGCCATAGATCACGTCGTTGCTCTGGCGCTGGGTGAAGCCGATGCGGTATTCCTCGGGTTCGGTCTCGCCGCAGGCCGCGATCACGGCGCGCAATTGCTCGGGTGCGAGGCTCAGCGTGGCTTCCAGCCAGGCTACCGAGGCGCGTAGCGATAGCGGCCGCACCCGCCGGTCCGCTTCGCGATTGTTCACGTAATAGGCGTCCGGCAGCAGGCATTCGAAGCCGCAGCCGGGAAGCAGGTCGGCGAACAGCGGCGTGGCCTGGGCCACCCATTGCGCGAGGCAGCTCTCGCGAGTGGGTTCGGACTTGCCCGGGTTTTCCTGCCAGCGGAAGACCGCGGCGCCTTGGGGCACCGCGACGGCGCCCACCAGGTAGCGGGTATCGGCCAGCAGGTTGGCCACCTCGGCCTCGCCGGCCGCCATGCGCGGCGGCGGCAGTTCCAGCGCCTGGGCGCCCAGGCGCGCGAGCCATTGGCGCGTGGCGCTGAACGAGTGGGGCATCTGGTCGACGCTGTAGAGTTCCGGCGCCAGGGCCAGGCTCGCCTCGCCGGCCAGGATGTGGCCGTGCAGATGGGCCTTCAGCGCGGCCAGCAGATCCGCACGGATCGGGCCGTAAGGGATGCTGAAGCGGGTCCAGGCCACCACCGGCGCGACGATCAGCAACACGTCGTAGTCGCGCCCGTCCTTTTGCAGCACGAACGATTCGGACAGCGTTTCGGCCTGCTCGACCAGTATCTCGTACGCGCCGGCATTGCGCTGGTACAGGGTTTCGAGCGCCGCTTCGATGGTGGCGTCCTGGCCGCCGTGCATGAGCTTGTCCAACAGCGCGCCAAGCTCCCGTTCCCAGAAGCGGTCCTCGACGCGGCTGCCCGAGCCGTTGAGCGACAGCGACAGCGACACCAGTTTTTCGGCGTCACGGTTGAGGCGGGAGGAGGATTTGCTGCGGGAACGGGCCATGGATGCGTTGGGTACCGGCGGAAGGATTGTTCGAGTCCGCTAGTGTATCTCCCCGGGGCCCCGCGGGCATCCCGCGGCCCGCTTCGCCTCTATTCCTGGATGTTGGCGGCCTTGACCACCTTGGCCCAGCGGTCCAGTTCGGCGCGCGTGTAGGCGGCGAGTTCGGCCGGATCCATGAAGCGGGCGTCGGCGCCGAGGTCGGCGGCCTTCTTGCGGAAGGCGTCGGTGCGCATGATCTTGCCGATTTCCCCCGCCAGCTTGTTCACGACGGCCGGCGGTGTGCCGGCTGGCGCATACATGGCGAACCACGAGGACACGTCCAGGTCCGGATAGCCCGCTTCGGGCGCCGACGGCACGTCCGGCAGGCTGGCCAGCCGCGACTTGTCGGTGATCGCCAGCGCGCGCAGCTTGCCGGCCTGGATGTGGGGGATGAGCGGCGGCGGCGTGGTGATGGTCATGTCCACGTTGCCGCTCAGCAGGTCGGTCAGCGCGGGGCCGGTGCCCTTGTAGGGAATATGGGTGATGCGCGTGCCGGCCATCATGTTGAGCAGTTCTGTCGAGACCTGCTGCAGCGAGCCGTTGCCGGACGAAGCGTAGTTGAGCTTGCCGGGGTTCGCCTTGGCATAGGCGACGAGGTCCGCGAGCGACTTCACCGGCAGCGACGGATTCACCACCACCACCTGGGGCGCGGACAGGATGTTGGCAACCGGAGCGAAATCCTTGATCGGATCCCAGCCCAGGTTCTTGACCACGGCCGGCGTGATGACCTGATAGCCTGAGTATTGCAGCAGCAGCGTGTAGCCGTCGGGCTTGGCGCGCGCCACCGCTTGGGCGGCAAGGCTGCCGGAGGCGCCAGGGCGGTTCTCCACCACTACCTGCTGGCCCAGGGCCTTGGACAAGGGCTCGGCGATCAGGCGCGCGGCCAGGTCGGTCGTGCCGCCGGGGGCGGCCGAGGCGATCAGGGTAACCGGACGCTGGGGGTAGGTCTCGGCGCCGACCGGCATGGCGGCAAAGGCGAGCGCGCACGACGAGGCGAGGGCGGCAAGGGCCCGATGAGGCATCGACACGGAAGTCTCCTGTAGGGTTGTTATGGGGAAAGCGGTTGCGGGCGTTCGGTCTCGCCCTGGCCGAAATGGCCGGCCAGCCACGCCGGCTCGGGATGGGTGCGCAGCCGCGGTCCGGCGGCCAGCAACTGGTTGGGCAGCTCGCGCGCCACAACCCGGGGCAGCGTGGCCACGACCTCCAGCAGCGGCGCCAGCGACACACCCGTGTCCACGCCCATGCAGGCGAACATGTGGACCAGCTCTTCGCTGTTGACGTTGCCGCTGGCGCCAGGCGCGTAGGGGCAACCGCCCAGACCGCCTACCGCCGCGTCGAAGCGGCGGATGCCGGTCTGCCATCCGGCCAGCGCATTGGCCAGCGCCATGCCGCGCGTGTTGTGCAGGTGGAGGGTAAGCGGGGCCGTGGCGGGCAGGCTTGCCGCCAGCGACGCGCACAGCTCGGCCACCTGGGTGGGATAGGCCATGCCGGTGGTGTCGCACAGTGTGATGCCGGCCGCGCCCGCCTGCGCGAAGCGGTGGGCCAGCCGTTCGACCTCGGCCGGTGCGATGTCGCCTTCGAATGGGCAGCCGAAAGTGGTGGACAGCGACACATTGCAGGGCACGCCTGCTTGCTGCGCGCGTTCCAGCATGGCCAGCAATTGTGCCGTCGATTGTTCCCGGGTCATGCGCAGGTTCGCGCGGTTGTGCGTCTCGCTGACCGACATCACCAGGTTGAGCTCGTCCGCGCCGCCGTCGAAGGCGCGCTCCATGCCTCGCAGGTTGGGCACCAGGCAGGTATAGACCACGCCGGGCCGGCGCCGGATGCGCTGCATGACGGCCTCGGCGTCCGCGAGTGCGGGAATGGCGCGCGCCGAGGTGAAGCTGGTCACCTCGATACGGGCAAAGCCGCAATCGGACAGGGCGTCCACCAGCGCGACCTTGTCGTCGGTGGCGACGAAGGCGGGTTCGATCTGCAGGCCGTCGCGCGGCCCGACTTCATTGATCTCGATGCGTCCGGGGCCGGCGTTCATGCGATCACTCCCTTCTTGCGCAGCATCTCCAGCGTCGCGTCGTCCAGTCCGGCGTCGCGCAGCACCGCCTCGGTGTGCTCGCCCAGCGTGGGGGCACGGTGACGGATAGCGCCGGGATGGGCGGACAGCTTGGGCACGATACCGGGCATCTCGACCTGGAGCCCGCTGGCCGCCGTGACGGTCTCGATCATGCCCCGGGCGCGGTAATGCGGGTCGGTGGCGATGTCGCGCGCCGTGTAGATGCGGCCGGCAGGCACGTCGGCCTCGCGTAGCGCTTCCAGCACCGTGGCGCTGTCCAGCGTGCGCGTCCAGGCGCCGATGGCCTCGTCGAGCTCGGTGGCACGCTGCGCCCGGCCGTCGTTGCGGGCCAGGCCGGGGTCGTCGGCCAGGTCGTCGCGGCCCATGCGGCGCATCAGCCGCACGAAGATGCCGTCGCCATTGCCCGCGATCAGCACGTATTCGCCGTCGGCGCACTGATAGACGTTCGACGGCGCGATGCCGGGCAGGGCGCCGCCCGCGGGCTGGCGCACCGCGCCGAACACCGAGTATTCCGGGAGCAGGCTCTCGCTCAGGTTGAACACGCTCTCGTACAGCGCGGTATCGATCATCTGCCCCTCGCCGCCGCGCGCGTCGCGGTCGTACAGCGCCAGCAGCACGCCCAGCGCGCCGTGCAGGCCGGCGATCGTATCGCCTAGCGACAGGCCGGCCCGCACCGGCGGGCGGCCCGGCTCGCCGGTCAGGTAGCGCAAGCCCGCCATGGCCTCGCCGATGGCGGCAAAGCCCGGCTCGTCGCGCTTGAGGCCGGTCTGGCCGTAACCCGACACCCGCAGCATGATCAGGCGCGGATTCAGCGCGTGCAGGGTTTCCCAGGACAGGCCCCACTTTTCCATGGCGCCGGGGCGGAAGTTCTCGATCAGCACGTCGGCCTGCGCCGCCAGCTTGCGCACCAGCTCCTGGCCTTCGGGCTGGCGCAGGTCCACACATACCGACTGCTTGCTGCGCGACTGGGCTTCCCACCAGACCGACGTGCCTTCGTGCAACATGCGCCATTTGCGCAGCGGATCGCCTTGGCCGGGCGGTTCGATCTTGATGATCTCGGCGCCGAAGTCGGCCAGGGTCTTGGCGGCGAAGGGGCCGGCGATCAACTGGCCCAGTTCCAGGATGCGGATGCCTTCGAGGATTTGGCGTGGCATGGTGTCTCGTCGTTGTGATCGGAGCGGCATGGGCCGTCCGTCGTCATGGCCGGGCCGATGTGCCGCTGTGGCGACAGTGTGGACGAAACGCGGCCCCGGCGAAATGGGCGATTGGGCAAACGGGGTTTGTCGGATTGCGAAAGCCTGGCTGTTGGAGGTTTGAGTTTTTGACCCGGTCTTGTGCGGTGCGCCGGGGCCGGGCGGGCAGTGGGGCGCAGCGAAGCCGGTCCCGCTGCGCGGGACTTCCCGGCGGGAACAGGGCCGGCGGGGCGGGCGCAGAACTCGGACCGGGATAGCCCACTGGGCTATCCCGACTGCCGTCCTCAAACAGCTGCGCCCTTACCTCCCCGCCGGCCCTGTTCCCGCCGGCGGCTCCGAATGCGCCCCACCGCCCGCCCGGCCCCGGCGCACCGCACAAGACCTGCACCGTTAGGCACGCAGATCAATGGATTTCAGGATGGTCGTCTTTTCGGGTTGATATGGGACCTCGCCATATCCAGCCAGCGATCGTCGCTCATCACCGTCGGAGTCCTTGGCCGGTGTGGCGGGGCGGCCCCCCTCTCGGGGCGCATTCGGAGCCGCCGGAGTTGGCGCGGTCGGCGGGGAAGCAAGGGCGTGCATGTTTGAGCGCGGCAGTAGGGACAGTCCGGGGGACTGTCCCCGCGCGAGTTCACGCCCGCCCCGCCGACCGCGCCAACTCCGGGAAGTCCCGGCGGAGCCGGGACCGGCTTCGCTGCGCCCCGAGAGGGGGCCGCCCCGCCACACCGGCCAAGGACGGATAAAGAACCCAATTCAGGCCCTGAGAAACTTCCCTAGTCCTGCAATCCCCGCAGATGCGCCACCAGCAGGCGGGCGGGCGCGGTGAGCGCGTCGGGCGAGCGCACGCCCAGCAGCAGGCTGCGCCGCGCCCAGGCGTCTTCCAGCGCGACCAGCTTCAGGCCCATGGACTTGGCGTGCGGGGCGGCGGCGATGCGGGGCAGGATGCCTACGCCCATGCCGGTGGCCACCATGCGGCAGATGGCGTCGAAGCTGCGCACCTGGATGCGCAGCCTGAGCGGACGGTCGAGCCGGCTGCTTTCCTCGAGCATGCGGCTGGCCAGCGACGTGGCGTCGGGCAGGCTGACGTACTCATAGGCCAGGGTGTCGCGGAAGGGTACCCCGCGCCGGGCCGCCAGCGGGTGAGCGCGCGGCGCGATCAATACCAGCTCGTCATCGCGATACGGGTAGGTCACCAGCCCGGCGGCCGGCGTGCGGTCGGCGAAGATGCCGACATCGGCGCGGTTCTCGGCCACGGCGGCCACGATGACCGAACTGTTCTGCTCTTCCAGCTCGATGCGTATGTCGGGATGGCTGGCCATGAAGCCCGACAGGTCTTCGGGCAGGAACTGCGTGATGGATGAAGTATTGGCGGCGATGCGCACCTGGCCCTTGGTGCCGCTCGAATAGGCCGACATCATTCCCGCCATCTGTTCCACGTCTTGCAGGATGCGCATGGCGTGCTGCAGGCAGGCCTGCCCGGGCTCGGTCAGCTCCACGCCCGAGGCGCGCCGGTAGAGCAGGGGCGTCTTGACGGCGTCCTCCAGGTCGGCGATGCGGCGGCTGGCGGCGCCCACCGCCAGGTTCAGCTGCCGCGCGCCGGCCGAGATGCTGCCGTGGCGCGCGGTGGCCACGAACAGCGCCAGCGTGACGAGATCGAAGCGCGAGAGATTGATCAAGCGGGACTCTCCGCAAGTGGCGAGGCCTGCGCCCGCTGCCGCCATGGCATCGGAACGCAGGCCCCGGGCAGGAGGGCCCGCGCGAGGCGGGCCCGGGCTTCAGGCCGCCAGCAACTGGCGCAGCACGAAGGGCAGGATGCCGCCGTGGTTGTAGTAGTCCACTTCGATGGGCGTGTCGATGCGCAGCAGCAGCGGAACCTGCTTGCTGGTGCCGTCCTCGTAGTGGATGGTCAGCGTGACGTCCTGCTGTGGCTTGATGCCGTTCTCGAGGCCCGTGATGTCATAGGTCTCGCGACCGGTGATGTTCAGGGACTGGATGCTGTCCGAGCCCTTGAACTGCAGCGGCAGCACGCCCATGCCCACGAGGTTGCTGCGGTGGATGCGCTCGAAGCTGCGCGCGATGACCGCCTTCACGCCCAGCAACTGCGTGCCCTTGGCGGCCCAGTCGCGCGACGAGCCGGTCCCGTATTCCTCGCCGCCGAAGATGACGGTGGGCGTGCCCTCGGCGATGTACTTCATGGCCGCGTCGTAGATCGACAGCTGTTCGCCGCTG
>Ga0180216_1000057_pt1 | contig 145531 bp, 139 predicted proteins | sample eDN3rd37CBELigMG_FD_128879 | JGI IMG/M metagenome (GOLD analysis project Ga0180216, IMG submission 128879) | Enriched Miracle-Growth compost microbial communities from Emeryville, California, USA - eDNA 3rd pass 37_C BE-Lig MG (version 2)... ... | reverse complement strand
GCATTCGGAGCCGCCGGAGTTGGCGCGGTCGGCGGGGAAGCAAGGGCGTGCATGTTTGAGCGCGGCAGTAGGAACAGCCCGGGGGGCTGTTCCCGCGCGAGTTCACGCCCGCCCCGCCGACCGCGCCAACTCCGGGAAGTCCCGCGCAGCGGGACCGGCTTCGCTGCGCTCCACCGCCCGCCCGGCCCGCGCATCGGACAAGACCATGTTAAGAAACCAAACTCCCAACGTAATCGATCACCCCTCCTAGGCGCTTTGCTGCATCGATAGAACCGCCTCCGCCCGCGCCAGGCCGATCGCCTCGCCGACGAGGATGATGGCCGGGCTGCCCAGCCCCGCCTGCCGCGCGTCCACGGCGAGCCGCTCGAGCCGTGTCACCAGCCGGGCTTCTCGCGGTGTCGAGGCCCATTGCACCACTGCCGCAGGGGTCGTGCCGGGCAGGTGCGCCAGCAGGCCGGCCGCCGCTTCCTCGATGCGTTGCATGCCCATGTAGATCACCAGCGTGGTCCGGCTTTGCGCCAGGGCCGCCCAGTTCGGCGGTTCGCCGTCCTGCGTATGGGCGGTGACGAAGCTGACGCCGTGGCAGTGGTCCCGGTGGGTCAGCGAGATGCCGAGAGCGGTGGCGGCCGCGAGTCCCGAGCTGATGCCATTGACCAATTCCACTTCGATGCCGGCCTGTTCCAGGAAGGCGATCTCCTCGCCCGCGCGGCCGAACAGCAGCGCCTCGCCACCCTTGACCCTGACCACGGTCCGGCCCTGCAGCGCGTGGCGTCGCATCAATCGCTGGATGAAGGCCTGCGGCGTGGAGCGACAGCCGCCGCGCTTGCCGACGCGCAGCACGCGCGCTCGCGGCGCCAGCTCGACGATGTCCGGCGCCACCAGTTCGTCGAGCAGCAGCACGTCGGCCGCGGCGAGCGCACGCACCGCCTTGCGGGTCAGCAGTTCCAGGTCGCCGGGGCCGGCGCCCATCAGGATCACTCGTCCTTTGCCCATCTTCATCCTCGTCATTTCCATCATGCTCATGCCGACATTCGCGACGCGCCGCACATCCGCGACAGTTCCGGCACGCAAGAGCCGCACACGGTGCCGCAGCCCAGCGTGGCCTTCAGGGCCGCCACGTCGGCGCCCCGCGCGATGGCGGCGTTGATGGCCGATGCCGCGACGCCCTTGCACTGGCAGACGGTGCGATCGCGGACCACCGGGCCCGCGTCCGGGGTGAACACGCGCAGCCGGGATCCTTCCCACGGCTTGCCCGCCGCAAGGCGCGCCAGCAGCGCTTCCGCCTGTGCCACGTCACCCGCCAGGACGAAGGCAAGCAGGCGGTCGGCCTGCCAGCGTGCGCACTTGCGTACGCCCTGCCGCCGGTCCCGGTAGTCCAGGACGTCGGGGCCGGCGCCCATGTCCAGGGCCTCGGCCAACGCCCCGAGCCAGGCTTCGTCGGGCGCGGCCAGGGCGGCGGTCAACGCCAGCACCGTGCGGTCGCCGGCGGCGCGCAGGCCCAGCGCGGCATAGCCGCATGCCGCCAGCAGCGGCTGCAGCGCCGCGCGCCGGGCCAGAGCTTCTTCCTGCCCGTCCACGTCGATGGCGGCGCGTACCCGCCATCCCAGTTCCGCCTTGTCGATCCTGACCGCGGTGTGCTTGAGCTCCGGCTGGAACGACTTGCCGTCCACCGCCGCGTTGCAGACTTCATTGACACCGCCGCTGTTCATGAACTGGCCGTTCCAATGCATGGCGGCAAACACGGTTCCCGAGGCCAGGTCCTCGGTCAGCCTGAGCGGCAGCACGAGGGCGCCGTCGCGGCTCTCGACCTGCACCAGGTCGCCATCCGACAGGCCGCGGCGCGCGGCGTCCGCCGGATGCATGTCGAGCGTGGGCTCCGGCGCGTGCGAGAATGCTTGCGCGAGGCGGCCGGTGCGGCTCATGCCGTGCCATTGGTCCCGCAGCCGCCCGGTGGTCAGGTGGAAGGGATAGCGCGGGCTCGTCGCCACGGCCACGGGGCGGTAGGAGACGGGCTGGAAGCATGCGCGGCCCGATTCGGTGGCGTAGCGCCGATCGACATAGCGACGGGCCAGGCCCTGCGCGCTGCCGGCCGGGAATGGCCATTGCTGCGGCCCGCGCGCCTCCAGGATGTCGTAGTCCAGCCCGCCGATGTCGAGGTCGCGGCCTTGCGTGAGCGCCCGGTGCTCGTCGAAGATCTCGCGCGGCGTTTGGTAGGGAAACAGGTCGGGGGCGTCCGGCTTGAGCAGGCGTTGCATGCGCCGGCCGATCTCGGCCGCGATGCGCCAGTCGGCCCGCGCCTCGCCCGGTGGCGCGATGGCGGCGCGCACGCGCGATATGCGCCGTTCCGAGTTGGTGACGGTGCCGTCCTTCTCCCCCCAGCTGGCGGCGGGCAGGAGCACGTCGGCGAACGCCACGGTGTCGGTGTCGGCGTAGGCTTCCTGCACCACGACCAGTTCGGCGCGCCGCAGCGCCTGGCGCACGGCTTCGATGCGGGGCAGCGAATGGGCCGGGTTGGTACAGACGATCCACACCGCTTTCACCTTGCCCGCGGCCAGCGCGTCGAACATGTCGACGGCGGCCAGGCCGGGGCGGCCGGATACCGCGTCCACTTTCCAGAACGCCGCCACCTCGGCGCGATGGGCGGCATTGCCGATGTCCCGATGGGCCGCCAGCATGGTCGCCATGCCGCCCACTTCGCGGCCGCCCATGGCGTTGGGCTGGCCCGTCAGCGAGAACGGGCCCGCGCCGGCGCGGCCGATCTGGCCCGTCGCCAGGTGCAGGTTGACCAGCGCGAGGTTCTTGTCGGTGCCGTGGCTGGACTGGTTCAGGCCCATGCAGTAGAGCGACAGCGTGGCCGGGCTGCGCGCAAACCATTCGGCGGCCTGGCACAGGTCCCGCTCGGAAATGCCGCACACCGCCGCGGCGGCGGCCGGCGTGGTGTCGCGCACTATGCGCTTGACCGCATCGAAGCCTTCGGTATGCCCGGCGATGTGGCCGTGGTCGAGCCAGCCTTCCCAGATCAGGTGGTGCAGCATGCCGTTGAACAGCGCGACGTCGGTGCCCGGCTGTATTTGCAGGTGCAGGTCGGCCATGGCCGCGGTGTCGGTGCGGCGCGGATCCACGACGATCCAGCGCGTGCCGGGCTGGGCCTCGCGTGCCGCTTCGAGCCGGCGGTACAGCACCGGGTGGGCGTATGCCATGTTGCTGCCGGCGATCAGCACCGTATGGGCGTGGTCCAGATCTTCGTAGCAGGTGGGCGGCCCGTCGGCGCCCAGCGACAGCTTGTAGCCCGTCACGGCGCTCGACATGCACAGGCGCGAGTTGGTGTCGATGTTGTTGGTGCCCACCAGGCCCTTGGCCAGCTTGTTGAAGATGTAGTAGTCCTCGGTCAGCAGTTGACCCGACACGTAGAAGGCCACCGCATCGGGGCCATGCCGGCGGACGATCTCCGCCAGGCGGGTCGCGACGTGGTCGAAGGCCGACTCCCATTCCACCGGCTGCAGCGGCGCGCCGCGCTGGGGACGCCAGGATGGATGCAGGGCGCGTCCGGCCGTGCTTTGCGCGGTCAGCGCGAGCGACAGCCCCTTCGAGCAGAGCTTGCCGGCATTGGCCGGATGATGGGGGTCGCCCCGGACGCCGACGATGCGATCGCCAACGCTGTCGATCAGGACGCCGCAGCCCACGCCGCAATAGCAGCAGGTCGACGCGGTGGTTCGTGGCTCGCCCATGACGTGCTCCCGCCGTTCAGCTCAGTCCGAGATAGACCACGCCCTTGTCCACGCGCACCGGGAAACGGCGCGCGCACCCCTCGTCGGGCGCCTTGGCCTGCCCGTTCTCCAGGCCGATCTGCCAGCCATGCAGGGGGCAGGTGACCGATTCCCCGTGGACGATGCCTTGCGACAAGGGACCGTTCTTGTGGGGGCAGCGGTCGAGCAGCGCGAAGACCTTGTCCTGGGCGGTACGGAACACCGCCAGGTTGCCGCCCGCGCGTTCCACCACGCGGCTGCCCAGTTTCGGGATGTCGTCCACCTCGCACAGGCGGACCCAGGGATGCGGATCATTGGCACTCATCATGCAACCTCTTCGGACACCAGTTTCAGGGGGATGTATTCGCGCCCGGCCTTGCCCTGCACGCGTTCGGCCCAGGGGTCGCGCAGGCCTTCGAGCGAGTACAGCAGGCGTTCGTAGAGCGCCTTGCGGCCGGGAGCGTCCTCCACGATCTTGCGCTTGACGTAGTCCAGGCCCACGCGCTCGATGTAGTGCACGGTGCGGTCGAGGTAATAGGCCTCCTCCCGGTACAGCTGCAGGAAAGCGCCGGCGTACTCCTTGACCTCTTCGGGCGTCTTGACCTTCACCAGGAATTGCGCGACCTCGGTCTTGATGCCGCCATTGCCGCCCACGTAGAGCTCCCAGCCGCTGTCGACCGCGATCACGCCCACGTCCTTGATGCCCGATTCGGCGCAATTGCGCGGGCAGCCCGACACGGCGAGCTTGACCTTGTGCGGACTCCACATATTGGCCAGCATGGTCTCGAGCTCGATGCCCATCTGCGTGCTGTTCTGGGTGCCGAAGCGGCAGAACTCCATGCCCACGCAGGTCTTCACCGTGCGGATGGACTTGCCGTAGGCATGGCCGGAATTCATTCCCAGGTCGCGCCAGACGGAAACCAGGTCTTCCTTCTTCACGCCCAGCAGGTCGATGCGCTGACCGCCCGTCACCTTGATCATGGGCACGGCGTATTTGTCGGCCACATCGGCGATGCGCCGCAGTTCCGACGGGTTCGTCACGCCGCCCTTCATCTGCGGCACGACCGAGAACGTGCCGTCTTTCTGGATGTTGGCGTGCGCGCGCTCGTTGATGAAGCGGCTTTGCGGATCGTCCACGGCCTCGCGCGGCCAGGTCGAGATCAGGTAGTAGTTGACGGCCGGCCGGCAGGTGGCGCAGCCGTTGGGCGTGCGCCAATCCATGAAGGCATAGACCTCGGCGTGGCTCAGCAGCCTGTGCTCGCGGATGGCCTGGCGCAGCGCCGCATGGCTGTGGTCGGTACAGCCGCATACCGCCTTGGTCTTGGGAGCTTCCTGGAAATTGGAGCCCAGGGTGTTCATCAGGATCTGTTCCACCAGGCCGGTGCACGAGCCGCAGGAACTCGCGGCCTTGGTGTGCTTCTTGACGTCGTCCACGGTGAACAGGCCCTTGTCCTGGATGGCGCGCACGATGGTGCCCTTGCAGACGCCGTTGCAGCCGCAGACCTCGTCGCTGTCCTGCATGGCGGCGGCGCGGCTCTGCCCCTGCACGCCGGCATCGCCCACGCTGGATTCGCCGAACATCAGCCTGTCGCGCAGCTCGCCGATCGCGCGTCCTTCGCGCAGAAGCTTGAAGTACCAGGCGCCGTCCACCGTGTCGCCGTACAGGCAGGCGCCCACCAGCTTGTCGTCCTTGATCACCAGCCGCTTGTAGACGCCGCCGGCCGGATCCGACAGCACGATGTCCTCGGTATCGGCGCCGCCGGCGAAGTCCCCCGCCGAGAACAGGTCGATGCCGGTGACCTTGAGCTTGGTCGACAGTACCGAGCCCTTGTAGCTGCCGTAGCCGAGCTCGGCCAGGTGATTGGCGGCGACCTTGGCCATCTCGAACAGGGGCGCCACCAGGCCGTAGGCGGTGCCGCGATGGTTGACGCATTCGCCCACCGCGTAGATGCGCGGATCGAAGGTCTGCAGCACGTCGTTGACCACGATGCCGTTGCGGCAGTGCAGCCCCGCCGCCTCGGCCAGCGCGGTATTGGGCCGTATGCCCACGGCCATGACGACCAATTCGGCCTCGACTTCCTCGCCGTCCTTGAAGCGCACGCCCCGCACGCGGCCGGCGTCGTCGCCAAGGATCTCGGCGGTCGACCGCCCCAGCAAGAAATCGAGCCCGCGCGCCGCCAGCGAGGCTTCCAGCAGCTTGCCCGCGGTGCGGTCGAGCTGGCGCTCGAGCAGCCAGTCGCCCAGGTGCACCACGCTCACCTCCATCCCGCGCAGCTTCAAGCCGTTGGCGGCCTCCAGTCCGAGCAGGCCTCCGCCGATGACGATCGCCCGCCGCTTGGTCCGGGCCGCGTCGATCATCCGCTGCGTGTCGTGGATGTCGCGATAGGTAATGACGCCGTCCAGGTCCTTGCCGGGTATGGGCAGGATGAAGGGATTGGAACCGGTCGCCAGCAGCAGGCGGTCGTAGGGCGCTTCGCTGCCGTCCTCGGCCACGACCACGCGGCGGCGGCGGTCGATGCGGACCACCGGCTTGCCGGTGTGCAGCGTAATGCCGTTTTCCTCGTACCACGACAGCGGGTTGAGCACGATGTCCTGGAAGTTCTGCTCGCCCGCGAGCACCGGCGACAGCAGGATGCGGTTGTAGTTCGGATGCGGCTCGGCGCCGAAGACCGTGATGTCGTATCGGTCGGGCGCCAGCGCCAGCAGTTCTTCCAGCGTGCGTATGCCGGCCATGCCGTTGCCCACCACAACCAGTTTCGATCTGTTCATCATGTTCGACTCGGTCAGACAGTTCCGGAAACGACAACGGCGTCCCGCCGCAGCCTGGCTGCGAGGGGACGCCGTTGTCCTGGTGCGGGCCGTGGCGATTGCCCCGGCCCTGGTTCGCGCGCCGCATGGGCGCATTCATGATTAAGCAAAGGGCGTGCCGGGCCGCTTGCCGGTGTCGGGAATGCGGTGCGCCAGGGAGTTCGGGGACGAAGCGCCGGCGAGGGCGCCACGGTGGGGGCGGCAGGGCACCAGCCTAGTGCGTCGGGCCAGGCCGGCGCACTGGCGCAGGGCGCGGTCGTCTCGTGCTAGGCCTTGATGTCGAAGCTCCGCGCATAGGCGGCGGCGTCGCCGCCGTCCCAGGTCTTGCCGTCGATGAGCCGGCTCGATCGCCGGGTGGCGTCCGGCACGGCGACGCCCAGCTGCGCCGCCGCTTCGCGATACAGGTCGAGCCGGTGGATGCCCTGCGCGACCGCCTCGTAGTCGGGCTCGTCGCGCAGCATGCCCCAGCGCCGGTATTGCGCGATCAGCCACATCCCGTCTGACAGGTACGGGAAATTGGCCTCGCCGTCGCCGAAGAAACGGATGCCGGGCGTGCTGCCGTCCGCCGCCTTCTCCGGCAGCAGCCGCGACGCGATGACGTCGCGCGGCGCGTCGACGTAGTCCGGCAGCGCCAGCCAGGACGCGGCTTCTTCCCGGTTGGCGGGCACGTCCAGGTAGCGGCAGGCTTCCAGCAGGGCCATGACCAGCGCGCGCGCCGTGTTGGGATGGCGGTCGGCGAAGTCCCGGGTGCAGGCCAGCACCTTCTCGGGGTGATTGGGCCAGACTTCCGAGGTCAGCGCGACGGTAAAACCCTTGCCCTCGCTTTGCGCCAGCGCGTTCCACGGTTCGCCCACGCAGTAGCCGTCGACGTCCCCCCGCCGCAGGCCCTCGGCCATCTGCGGCGGGGGGATCACCACGCTGCGCACGTCGTACAGCGGATGGATGTCGTGCGCCGCCAGCCAGTAATAAAGCAGCATGGCGTGCGAGCCCGTCGGAAAAGTATGGGCGAAGGTGTAGCGCGTCTCGGAACCGTGGACCAGGCGCGCCAGCGAGGCGCCGTCGCGCACCTGGGGAGCCAGCGCCTGCGACAGCGTGATGGCCTGGCCGCCCTGGTTCAGCGACATCAATATCGCCATGTCGTGCTGCGGGCCGCCCAGGCCCAGCTGGATGCCGTAGCCCAGCCCGTACAGCGCGTGCGAGGCGTCGAGCTCGCCGGCCAGCAGCTTGTCGCGCACCGCCGCCCAGGACGGCTGGCGCTGCAGCACGATTTCGAGGCCGTACTTGCGGTCATACCCTTTGGCGACCGCGATGACCAGCGGCGCGCAGTCGGTCAGCGCGATGAAGCCCACGCGCAGCTGGCGCTTCTCCGGCGCATCGGAGCCCGCGACCAGGTGGCCGCCCGGATGCGCCGCGGAAGAAAAGGGAAGGGACATCGGCATCTCCGATCGGTTAGCCAGGCGGGTCGGACATCGACAGCAACTGCCGCGCGACGTCGCCCAGCCGGGCGCCTTGTTTCATGGCCTGGCTGCGCAGGAGTTCGAACGCCTCGGCTTCGCTCAGCCCGTGCCTGTCCATCAGCCAGCCCTTGGCCCGGTCGATGTCCTTGCGGTCCGCCAACTGCTGTTCGACTTCGGCCAGCCGGCGCCGCAGCTTGTCTTCCTCGTCGAAGCGGGCACAGGCGACTTCCAGGATGGGGGCCAGTTTCTCGGGCGCCATGCCATCCACCACATAGGTCGTGACGCCGGCCCGGACCGCCGCGCGGATGATGGACTGGTCGGCCACGTCCGAGAACATGACCACCGGCCGGGGAGCGGCGGCGTTCATGACCGCCAACTGCTCCAGGGTGTCGCGCGTGGGCGATTCGGTATCGATGATGATCACGTCGGGACGCTGCGTTTCCACCGCATGGAGCAGCGCCCGGGCATGCGCCACGTCCGCCATGATCTCGTATCCCGCGCGCTGCAGCGCCTCGCGCAACTCGGCGATGGGCTTGTCGGTATCGTTGACCAGCAGGACTCGGGGCATGGAAGAATGTTACGCCGCCTGGCGCGCCGGATGGCTTTGCTTGCGGTAGAGGAAATCGATGACCGCGGTGCGGCACGCGTGATAGCGCTCGTCGTCGGCCAGCTCGATCCGGCTGCGCGGCCGCGGCAGGCGCACGTCCAGGATCTCGCCTATGGTGGCGGCCGGGCCGTTGGTCAGCATCACGATCCGGTCCGACAGCAGCACCGCCTCGTCCACGTCATGCGTGACCATGATGACGGAGCTCTGCGTCTTGGCGACGATTTCCAGCAGCTCGTCCTGCAAGTGGGCGCGGGTCAGCGCATCGAGCGCGCCGAAGGGTTCGTCCATCAGCAGCACGTCGGGTTCGATCGCCAGGGCGCGGGCGATGCCCACGCGCTGCTTCATGCCGCCCGATATCTCGTGCGGCAGCTTGTGCTCCGCATGCGCCAGCCCCACCAGCTGCAGCGCCGCCAACGTACGCTCGCGCAGCCTGGCCTTGCTCTCGGTGGCGCCGAATACGCGCTCCACGCCGAGATGGATGTTCTTGTAGCAGCTGAACCAGGGCAGCAGCGAGTGGTTCTGGAAGACCACGGCGCGTTCGGGCCCTGGCCCGTCGATCTCCCGGCCGGCGCAGATGAGCGCGCCGGACGTGGGGCGTGTCAGGCCCGCCACCAGGTTGAGCAGTGTCGACTTGCCGCATCCGGAATGGCCGATCAGCGAGATGAACTCGCCCTTGGCGACGGTCAGGTTGATGTCGCGCAGGGCAATGAAGTCTCCCTTGCGGGTCTTGAAGACCTGGCCCACGTTTTCGATGCTGAGGAACTTGTCCACGATGCGCTCCTTGCGCGTGTCAGTCGGCGTAGGTGAAGCGCCGGACCAGCTGGGTCAGCAAGACTTCCAGGACCAGGCCGACGATGCCGATCACGAAGATGGCGATGACGATGTGTTCCACCTTCAGGTTGTTCCATTCGTCCCACAGCCAGAAGCCGATGCCCACGCCGCCGGTCAGCATCTCGGCCGCGACGATCACCAGCCAGGCCGTGCTGATGGACAGCCGCACGCCGGTCAGCATGTAGGGCAGGACGGCCGGGAACAGCACCCGCGTCATGATCTTCCATTCCGACAGCTTCAGCACTCGCGCCACGTTCATGTAGTCCTGCGGCACGCGCGTCACGCCGACCGCGGTATTGATGATCATCGGCCAGATCGAGCAGATGAAGATGGCCCATACCGCGGCCAGGTTGGCGGACTTGAACAGCAGCAGTCCCAGCGGCAGCCAGGCCAGCGGCGACACCGGACGCAGCAGGCTGATGAGAGGGGAGAGCACCGCACTGACCGCCGCGAAGCGTCCGATGACGAAACCCGCCGGGATGCCGACCAGCGCCGCCAGCCCGAAACCGATGGCCACGCGCCGCAGGGACGAAAGCAGGTTCCAGCCTATGCCCTGGTCGTTGGGGCCGTTGTCGTAGAACGGGTCGGAGAACAGCGCCACCGCCGCTCGCCCGGTCACGCCCGGCGAAGGAATCTCCGGGATGGTGTCGGCCACCAGTTGCCAGCCCAGGATCAGCAGCGCGAAACCCAGGCATGGGCCGGCCACTGCCTTGACGAAGGTTTCCCAGGCGCTGCGCCAGTCCACGCGCGCCAGCAGCGGCGGGCGCGGCGCCGTGGCCGCGGGCGCTGCGGGGGCGTGGGCGCCTGCGGCGTGCAGGTCGATGACCTCCGCAACGGGCGGGGAGGCGGCAGGACCGGCGTTGAAGGAGCGAGCCGTGGCGGTCATGATGGAGACTCCTGGTGCGATGCTTAGGAAACGTTGACCTTGAAGCCGTCGGCATAGGCGGCCGGGTTCTTGCCATCCCAGACCACGCCGTCGACGAGCCTGGACGTGCGCATGTCCGACTTGGGCACCGCCACGCCCGCCGCGCTCGCGGCCTGCTTGTAGACGTCGATGCGGTTGACCTGCCTGGCGACCGCCAGGTAGTCGGGATGGCTCTTGAGCAGCCCCCAGCGCTTGTGCTGGGTGAGGAACCACATGCCGTCCGACAGGTAGGGGAAGTTGGCGCCGCCGTCGTTGAAGAACTTCATCGCGTTCGGGTCGTCCCAGGTCTTGCCCAGGCCGTCGGTATAGCGGCCGAGCATCCGGTCCAGGATCACGTCCATGTCCGTGTTGACGTAGGACTTGGCGGCGATGGTCTCCGCGGTCTTGCGGCGGTTGGAAGCCGACGCGTCGATGAACTTGCCCGCTTCCAGCACCGCCGCCGTCACGGCGCGCGCCGTATTCGGATAGCGCTGCACGAACTCGGCGGTCGTGCCCAGCACCTTCTCCGGATGATCGGTCCAGATTGCCTGCGTGGTGGTGGCGGTAAAGCCGATGTTGTCCATGATGGCGCGCGCGTTCCAAGGCTCGCCCACGCAGAACCCGTCCATGTTGCCGACCCGCATGTTCGCCACCATCTGGGGCGGCGGCACGGTAATAACCTTGGCATCGCGCATCGGATTGATGCCATGGGCGGCCAGCCAGTAATAGATCCACATGGCGTGGGTGCCGGTCGGGAAGGTCTGGGCGAAGGTGTATTCGGCCTTCTCGCTTTTCATCAGCTTGGCCAGCGACGCGCCATCGCGCGCGCCCTTGTCCCGGAGCTTGTTGGATATCGTGATGGCCTGGCCGTTGTTGTTCAGGTTCATCAGCACCGCCATGTCCTTGCGCGGGCCGCCTATGCCCAGCTGCACGCCGTAGACCAGACCGTACAGCACGTGGGCGAGATCCAGTTCGCCGTTGACCAGCTTGTCGCGCACGCCCGGCCAGGAGGCTTCCTTGACGGGCGTGATCTTCACGCCGTATTTCTTGTCCAGGCCCAGCGTCGCCGCCATCACGACGGAGGCGCAGTCGGTCAGCGGAATGAAGCCGATCCTGACCTCGGGCTTCTCGGGAGCGTCCGAGCCGGCCGCCCACGCTCCCGCGCGCACCATGGGATCCACCAGGCTCATGATGCCCGCGGCCGCTCCGGCCCCCAGCAGCCTGCGGCGCTGGGCGTCCGGGCCGGACGAGGTGGCGGCGGTGGCCGCCGGGGGGCAAGAGTCAGGCGAGGTATTCAGTTTCATCCGGCGCTCCAGGCGAAAAAAAGCGTCCCGCGCAACGAAGGCTTCGCCTTGGTCACTGCGGAACGCCGTTGTTCCTACCGCTCAGTCGTGTCGCCGGCCTGCGTTGGCCGGCAAGCCTTTCAAGCAATAGCTGTGCCATGGGTGGGACGGTCTTCGCTGGCGCAGGAAAACCGCTTATGGAACAAGGGGTTGAAGCTGGGGTGGGGCCGGCGTCGCCGCGCCTGGCTGGCGCTTGCGCCCCATGGCGCGTGCCCAATCTTGTGCGCCGCACCAAGCGGGTGCTTCCGCATTTCCGAAGCCTGGCCGCTCTTGGACGGCCGGCTCGCCACGTGCGGACACGGTAAACTGCGGGCCATGCGCATACGTCCCGACTCCGCGGCATTCGTCCTGCTCCTGGCTTCCCTGTCCGCGTTGCCGGCTCTCTCCACCGACATGGCGCTGCCCGCGCTGGCGGCCATCGGCCTGGATCTCCACGTCCCGCCGTCCAGCGCCGCCTTGACCCTGAGCCTGTTCCTGGCCGGATTCGCCATCGCGCCCCTGGCGTACGGTCCGCTGGCCGACCGCTACGGCAGGCGGCCCATCGTGCTGTTCGGCGGCGTGCTGTTCTCGCTGGCGAGCGCCGCCTGCGCGCTGGCGCCCAACCTGGGTTCGCTGCTGGTGTTCCGTGTCCTGCAGGGCGTCGGCGCCGGGGCGGGATCGGTGATGTCGCTCACCATCGTGCGCGACCTTTTCCAGGGCCACGTCGCGCGCGCCCGCCTGTCGTATGTCGCCAGCATGCGCATCGTCGCGCCTATGATCGCCCCCACGCTGGGCAGCTGGGTGATGTATTTCGCCGGATGGCGCTCGATCTACGGGGTGATGGCGCTGGCCGGCGTGGCGACGACCGTGGCGGTGTACCTGGGCATGGCCGAGACCCGTCCGTCCGCCACGATCGCCGCGCGCCCCACGGCGGGTGCGCTGATGCGGGCCTATGCGCGCGTGCTGGGCAATCCCGTGTGCCTGGGCAACACGCTGGTCAATGCGCTGACCTTCGGGTGCCAGTTCGCCTACATCACCGGCTCGCCGCTGCTGATGATGCAGCTGCTGGGCATGTCGCCCCAGGCCTTCGGCCTGGTCTTCGCCATGACCGCCTTCGGCATCATGGCGGCCTCGCTCATCAACGGCCGCCTCAATGCCCGCGGCATCGCCCCGCACAAGCTGCTGTGGACCGGCCTGGCGCTGTCGAGCTCGACCAGCGTGCTGCTGGCGATACTGGGGTTCGCCGACGCCTTGTCGGCCTGGACCCTGGTGCCCCTGTTGATGATCAATACTTTTTCGTTCGGCATGATCGCGCCGAACGCCTCGCATGCGGCGGTGGAGCCGCTGCCCGAAGTGGCCGGCGTGGCCTCGGCCGTGGTGAGCTGCGTGATGATGGCCACGGGCGCGCTGTCGGGATCCCTCGTGACCTTCCTCTACGACGGCCACAGCGCCCGGGCCATCACCGGCGTGATGGCGGCGTGCACGCTGTCGGCGCTGGCCATCTACGCCTTCTGGGTGCGGCGCCTGCCGGCGCCCGCCCCCAGGCAGGCCTGATCAGCGCAGCACGAAGCCGCCGACCTTGCCGTCCTGCAGGTTCAGCGTGCCGACCAGATCGTCGCCGCCGTCCTTGAAGGTGATCTTCCACAGCGAGAACTCGTAGGCCTGCTGGCGGTAGTCGCCCAGGCGCTGCACCTGGTAGCCCGCCTTCAGCCGCGGCCCGAGCTGCGTCGCCACGGCGTCGAACTGCGCCCGGTCCAGCTTGGCGAAATCGTTGCTGCCGGCGGCCACGAATTGCTGGTAGTCGTTGGATTCGATCGCGCCCAGCAGCGTCCTGAGCATCTGCGTCTCGGTCGCGATGTCGGCGGCGAGCGCCAGCGGGGCATGCAGGGCGGCGGCAAGCGCCAGGCCCAGGATCGCTTTGCGCGGAAAGTTCATGGGGACTCCGGAAATGAGGGGGCGGGCGCATGCGCCGCGGCGATGCCACGCAGGCAGGCTTCCGGCCCGCCATGGACCACCGTGGCGCTGCACGCCAGCATCAGGTTCAGGGTCAGGCCGAAGTCCTCGACCCGGTAACCGCGGTCGTCCACGGGTTCGCCGTCCGCGCCGCGGCCCGCGGCGAGGCGCTGCGCGAGCGGGCGGTCTTCGTCAGTGTAGGCCCAGACCGGCTTGCCGCAGGCGGCCGCATAGCCGACTTCGAAGGCGGTGCCCGAATCCGGCTCCTGTCCGCGGAAAGGCGCCAGGTTGGCCATCACCAGGTCGGCCTCGCCCAGCAGGGCGATGTTGGCGCGATAGATGGCACGGGCCGCTTCGGCGCCGGCCTCGCGCGGCGCGGGGGCATCGAGCGGAAACAGGCCCTGGAAGCCGTGGCGCGCGCAGAGTTGCTTGAGCCGCTCGCCATGGGCCTGGGCGTCGGGCCGGAACACGTCCGGCCCGGCAAGGTAGATCTTCATGGCGCGCCGGCGGGACGCCTCAGGCCAGTACGCCGGCGTCCGCCAGCAACTGCTTGAGCTCGCCCGTTTCGTGCAGCTCGGCCAGGATGTCCGAGCCGCCGATGAATTCGCCCTTGATGTAGAGCTGCGGAATGGTCGGCCAGTTCGAGTATTCCTTGATGCCCTGGCGCACCTCGTCGTCTTCCAGCACGTTGACGGTGGTCACCTGGCGCACGCCATTGGCCTTCAGCAACTGGATGGCGCGGCCCGAGAAGCCGCATTGCGGGAACTGGGCAGTGCCCTTCATGAACAGCACGACAGGGTTTTCGGTAACGGTCTGCCGGATGAAATCTTGCACGTCGCTCATGGCGATCCTCGTACAGGGTGAAAGGTGATGAAGTCGATTATAGGGACCCGCCGGAAATCCGCTCGATGCCGGCCAGGTCGCGGCGGCTCGTGGCGCCGCCGAAGCCGGCGGCCCGCAGCAAATCCCGCACCCGCCCGGCCTGGTCCCAGCCATGTTCCATCCACAGCGCGCCGCCGGGCTTGAGCCATGCCGGGGCGCCGCGGACGATGGCGCGCAGGGCCTCGAGGCCGTCTGAGCGGTCCGTCAGCGCCATGCCCGGCTCGTGGCGCAGGTCCCCCTGCGACAAATGCGGATCGCCGGCGGCGATATACGGCGGGTTGGAAACGATCACGTCATAGATGGGTGCCGCGGCGCCGCCGTTCAAGGCCCCGTACCAGTCGCCCTCGTGCAGCGCCACCACGGCGCCAAGGCGCCTGGCGTTGTCACCGGCCACCTCCAGGGCCTGCGGACTGAGGTCCGTGGCGTCCACCCGCGCATCGGGCCGGGCCAGCGCAATCGAGACGGCGATGGCACCGCTGCCCGTGCCCAGGTCCAGCACGCGCGGGGCCGGAATGTCCCGGACGTGCGCGAGCGCGGTTTCCACCAGCAGCTCCGTCTCGGGGCGCGGGATCAGCACCGCGGGCGATACGTGGAAGAGATGGCCCATGAACTCGCGCTCGCCCAGCAGGTAAGCCATGGGCTCGCCTCGCCGGCGCCGCGCCGCCCAGTCCTGGAAGACCGCCACCTGCGCATCCGGCAGCGCCTCGTCGTCATGGGCGATGAGCCAGGTCCGGCTCGCGCCCAGTGCACGCTCGAGCAGCATGCGCGCCTCCAGCAGCGGCAGCCCGCTGCCGGCGATCAGCTCGCGCGCGCAGGCCGCCATGGCGTTCAGTCGTCGCCCAGCGCGGCCAGCAGCTCGGCCTGGTGTTCCGAGGCCAGGGCGGAGATCAGCTCCTCCAGGTCGCCGTCCAGCACGTTCTGCAGCTTGTACAGGGTCAGGTTGATGCGGTGGTCGGTCACCCGGCCCTGCGGGAAGTTATAGGTGCGGATGCGCTCGGAACGGTCACCCGAGCCGACCAGGCTCTTGCGGTGCGCCGCTTCCTTGGCGTGGCGCTCGCGCTGCTCCTTGTCCTTGATGCGGGCGGCCAGCACCTTCATCGCCTTGTCGCGGTTGCGGTGCTGCGATCGGTCGTCCTGGCATTCGACCACGATGCCCGTGGGCAGGTGGGTGATGCGCACGGCCGAATCGGTCTTGTTGATGTGCTGCCCGCCCGCGCCGCTGGCGCGGAAAGTGTCGATGCGCAGGTCGGCGGGATTGATCTGCACCTCGGCCACCTCGTCCGCTTCCGGCATGATGGCCACCGTGCAGGCGGACGTATGGATGCGGCCTTGCGTTTCGGTGGCCGGCACGCGCTGCACGCGATGGCCGCCCGATTCGAACTTGAGCTTGCCGTAGGCGCCGTCGCCCGCGATGCGCGCGATCACTTCCTTGTAGCCGCCAAGCTCCGATTCGCTCATCGACATGATCTCAACCTGCCAGCGATTGCGCTCGGCATAGCGGGTATACATGCGCAGCAGGTCGCCCGCGAACAGCGCGCTCTCGTCGCCGCCCGTGCCCGCCCGGATTTCCAGGAACAGGCTGCGGTTGTCGTCCGGGTCGCGCGGCAGCAGCAGGATGCGCAGCTCGCCTTCCAGTTCGTCCAGCCGGTCCCGGCCCGCGCGCAGCTCTTCCTCGGCCATCGCCTTCATGTCGGGATCGCCCAGCATCTCCTGGGCCGTCTCGATGTCCGCCTCGGTGCCTTCGTACTGCTTGAAGCCATTGGCGACCGGTTCGATCTCCGAGCGCTCCCGGGACAGCTTGCGGAAAGTGTCCATGTCGCTGGCGGTCTCGGGGGCCGCGAGCAACGCGTCCAGTTCGGCGAGGCGTCGAGTCAATTGCTCGAGCCGGGCCCGCATCGATGCTTTCATGAAAGGCTAGTGGTTGCGCTCAGAGCGCGACGAGAACAGGCGCGGCAACCAGGCCAGCAGCTGCTGGCGGTCGGCGCCTTCGCTATGGTTGAGGGCGGACAGCGGACCGTGCAGGTACTTCTGCGTCAGGCCATGCGCCAATTGTTCCAGGACTTGCTCCGGCGCATCGCCCCGGGCCAGCGCCTTGCGGGCGCGATCCAGTTCGGCCTGCCGCATCGCGTCGGCCGCCTGGTGCAGGTCACGGATGACCGGCACGATGGTGCGCGTATCCATCCAGTGCATGAAATTCTGTACCCGGGTCTCGATGATGGCCTCGGCCTGCACCACCGCCGCCTTGCGCGCGTCGGACGCGTTCTGCACCAGGCGGCCCAGGTCGTCCACCGAATACAGGTAGACGTCGTCCAGCCGGCCGACCTCGGGTTCGATGTCGCGCGGCACTGCCAGGTCGATCATCACCATCGGCCGGTGGCGCCGCGTCTTGGTGGCGCGTTCCACCATGCCCAGCCCCAGGATGGGCAGCGAACTCGCGGTGCTGGACACCACCACGTCGAAATCCGCCAGCTTCTCGGGCAGTTCCGACAGCCGCATCGCACCGGCCGAGAACTTCGAGGCCAGCGTCTCGGCCCGTTCCACCGTGCGATTGGCCACCACCATCTTCTTCGGATGATGCGCGGCCAGGTGCGTCGCACAGAGCTCGATCATCTCGCCCGCGCCGATCAGCAGCACATTGACCTCGGCCAGGTCGCCGAACACCCGCTCGGCCAGCCGCGCCGCCGCCGCGGCCATCGACACCGACTGCGCGCCGATCGCGGTCTGCGAACGGACCTCCTTGGCCACCGAGAACGTGCGCTGGAACAACTGGTGCAGCAGCGTGCCCATCGCCCCGGCTTCCTCGGCGGCGCGCACGGCGTCCTTCATCTGCCCGAGGATTTGCGGCTCGCCCAGCACCATCGAATCCAGCCCGCTGGCCACGCGGAACGCGTGCCGGACGGCGTCGTGATGGATATGCCGATACAAATGCGGCTGCAGCGACCGGTTGTCGAACTGGCGATAGTCCGCCAGCCAGGCCGGCAGATGCTCGGCCACACCCGGTTCGGCCGCACAGTAGATCTCGGTGCGATTACAGGTGGACAGGATGGCCGCTTCGCGCACCGCGCCCCCGAACGCCGACCGCAACCCCGCCAGCGCCGGGCGAACCAGCTCCAGCGGTAGCGACACCCGTTCCCGCACCGAGACCGGGGCGGAGACGTGGTTCAGGCCGAATGTAAGGACGTCGACGGACATGGGCAGGAAAAAGGGCCCGGATGAGGAGGGCCACCCGCCATTATAAAGGGTCGGGGCGGGGGAGGGTGCGACGGGCGGTCGCATAGGGCCGAGCGCTTTGCCAAGCGGGAAAAAAGTGTGTAATATCCTGCGTTCTTTACGGGACGCGCTTAATTTCGCGTAGCCGTAAAGCGTTTCGTTGCAGCGCTCGTTGCGACACTGGCCTGGTAGCTCAGTTGGTAGAGCAGCGGATTGAAAATCCGCGTGTCGGTGGTTCGATTCCGCCCCAGGCCACCAACATTCCATGCCCAACCCTCATCGGTTGGGCATTTTCATTTCCGGATTCCGCGAAGCAACGCGGGGCTGCGGGCCGTTCTGCGTGTGCCGCCGGTTGCCAACTTCAGCGCCCGAACGCGCCCGGTTCGACTCTCTCTTGCTCTCTCTTCTCTCAAAACCTGCGCCAACCTCTTCGCCGGAGCACACGCACCTGGTCTTTCCGCGCCGCGACTTGCACGTGTGTCACTGCCATTGGTTGTCCGCCGCGCATGGATCACCAGCGCGTCAAGCTAACGCGGCGCTCGGGTTTGCCGCGCACGGCATCGAGTACAGACCTTGGCGCTTCTGCGTGACCACGAGGGCGCGGTAGGCGGCCAACGGTCCCTCGGCCTCGGGCTTTCCCTTGTCGCGCGGCTTGACCTTGAACAGGTCGATCAACTTGTCGCTGTCCAAGCCGGCGCGCTGCATGATCCGCTCCGCGGTCATGGGCTCGCCCTTGAACGACCACAGTGACTTGAACACCGCGGCCTGTCCATCGGTGCAGCGGATGGGCCCATGCGGCCATTCGGACACAGTCACCCACCGGAAGTCCGCCGAGAACGGACCGTGGACTGGCGCAGTCGGATCGATCATCGGCGCTGGTTCGCGTACAACCGGGGCCGACGGGATGTACGCGATGCCGCCGCCGTAGAACGTGAACCGCTCCTCCAGCGGCAGCCACTCGAAGTCGTGGCCGGACAGCGCGACGTAGGCATGCCTCGGCCTCGGCGCGACCACGCGGACATTCGCCCCCGGCACCCGCACACGAGCGAGTAGCTCCGGCTCGCGCCAGATCCGGGTCAGATCGCTGGCGAGCAACACCGGTGCCCGCCGCGCCTCGCCCAATCGCCAAACGTTCCCGCCGAGGTCGTCGATGCCGTCGCGGCTCTCGATCTCCAGCGCGAGTCGCAGTTTCTGGCGCAGCCAATCCTCGTCCAACATGAGCGCGGCGACGTCGTCGGCCGCGACGGCCACCGGCCCGCACTCCGGGCAATGGCAAGTGCGACCACCGCGTCCGTCACCCAAGACCTGCGCCCGATGCTGGTTGCAGTAGGGACACAGGACAAAGCGCTGATCCAGGGCCGCAGGCTTCACCGCCCGCCCGAGGGCAGACAAGGCATCGATCTCGCGCGGTGACAGCGCGGTGCGCAGGACCGGCGTGCCGCCCGCGAACAGCCGGCATACCAGTGCCCAGGCGTCGTGCGCCGCCATCGATCAGTTCTCGTAGACCGGTTGCGGATTGACCATGTCCGGCTCCGGGGACGCCTCCTGCGCGTTCAGCGTCTGGCCCGGCTGCAGGATGCCGAGCGATACCAGATAGCTCTCCAACTGTGCCTGGAGTGCGGCGTCGAACTTGTGCAGGTTCAGGCGGCCGCGGCGGGTCACCTCGACCGTGATGACCTTCGAGCGCACCTTGCCCGGCTCGGGCGGGTAGTAGAGGTTGATGCGCGCAGCCGTTACCAGCCAGCCATGGGCCAGCGGGTTCTCGTTCGGAAGTTTCTCCTGCATCAGCTCGGTCACGCAGCGCTGCTCGCTGGACGCCATCGCGGTGCAGTCCAGCTTCAGGGTGGTGTCCGGGCTCAGCACCGAGATCGACTTCACCTGCAGCGCCACGAAGCCGTCGGCTACCGCCTGGGGTACATCGAAGCCCAGCTTAAGCACCGACAAATCCAGCGTCGGTGGCTTGATGCGGTGCGGCTCCACCTTGACGACGAGCAGGTGCTCGGCGAACGCATCGACGAGCATCTGGTGGTACTTGGCGCCGCCGCGCACGAGGGTACGGACGACGCCGGTGGCGACGGCGTACTCCAGCACCATGTGGATGTTCGGGTTGCCGACGCGGCGCGTGAGGTTCGCGCCTTCGAACTCGAGGCGAAGCATCGCGAGATCCTTGACGTGGACGGTCAGCAGGAACACGCCGGGGCTGCGCTCGACGAGGTACGCCGCGCTGCCGTCGCCACACTGCAGCTCGCGCTGGTAGAAGGCCGCGATGGCCTGACGCAGAGCAGCCAATGCGGCGTCCGAGGTGTTTGGCTGACGCTTCACGCCGAGGTCATGCTGCTGGGCCTGCGAGCCGTGGCGCTCCAGGTAGTCGAACTCGCATGCGCGCTCGAACAGCGCCGGGTGGTTGGCGTACAGCCAGAAGGAGCGGTGGGCGTCGCTCTGGCAGGCGACCAGACCCACCAACGCGGTGCCGTCACCGGCGGCGGCCTGGAACATAGCCTGTTTGCCGGCCGCGTCGCCCAACTGGACGCTGGCCATGAGGTTGCCGATCAGGCGGTCGCGGGCGGCGACGTCGGGCCAGGCACGCACAGCTTCTACCAGCGCCTTCGAGGTCTCAGGCGCGTCGTCCCAGGAAAAGTCGTCGGCCACAGGCAGGCCGTGGGCCGTCAGGAAGGTGCGCAGCGATCCATCCACCGGCAGTTCGAGCAGCACATCGACAAAGGTCTTCTTCATCTTCTCGGTCCTTTCCGAAGAGGTGTCGGAGGCTGCGGACCGATGAGTCGGGTGCGCGGGCCGGCGACTTGGTTACTAAACAGCGATCCCGCAAGAGTAAAGTAGCGAGATACAGCGGAATTGTGTCCCGCTGTATCTCGCTTGTCAATCAACTCGGTACATCTGGCGCGTTCCTGTATCTCGCAGCTATACTGACAGTCTTGGATTCATTCACTGGCTGTTTAGCCACAACAGGAGCATCGCCATGGCTTCGGCGTTTGGAGTACGCCTGCGGCGCTTGCGCGAGGCGAAGAAGTTGACCCTGCAGCAGGTCGCCGACGCGGTCGGCTGCACCAAGGCCTATATCTGGGAACTAGAGATGAAAGAGGGGCAGCGCCCCTCGGCCGAGCGGGTCCACGCCCTGGCCAAGGTGCTGGGCGTGACGATGGAAGACTTGATGGGTGAAGGGGTGGCCCAAGTGCCGCAGGCCAGTCCCGAAGATGTGGTGTTCTTTCGCGAGTACGCCGGTATGAGCGACGAAGAAAAGCAGCGTTATCGCCAGGCCATGAAGCTGATGTTTGGCACCCGCACGGAAGGCGGAGCCAAGGAGTGAGCTCGCCAGCTCTCAACGGCTTCACGGCCGCTGCGACGGTATTGAAGTGGTTGCGCGCATGGCATGGCGAGGACATGCCGGAGGCCACCGATCTCGACGTCGTGCGGCAGATGCTGCCGAGCACGCCTTATGGCAAGGGTGTACGGGAGATCAAGGCGCCGATGGCGTTGGACGTCGACAGCTGCGAAGGCATGCTGGTGCGCAACCCGGACGATGCCGCCGAGTGGGGCATCTTCTACAACGGCAAGGCAAGTCCAGAGCGCCGCCGCTTCACAGTCGCGCACGAACTGGGGCACTTCATCCTCCATCGCGGTCAGCAGGACCGGTTCAACTGCGACAAGGAGAGCGTCTACTCGGGCGTCGAGACCATGCGCGCCATCGAGCGCGACGCCGACGACTTCGCTGGCAATCTGCTGATGCCGGGCGACGTGCTGCGCGATCAGCTGGCTGGCCAGCGTGTCGACCTCCACTGCCTCAGTGCCCTCGCCAAGCGCTTCAAGGTCTCGTTCGAGGCACTGTGCATCCGTTTCATCAAGTACACCGAGCAGCGTGCGATCCTGGTCTACTGGGACAACGGCTTCCTGAAGTACGAATGGCGTAGCAAAAGCGCCGTCCTGACCCGCGCCAAGGTTCGCCGTACATCCGACCCGCAAGAGCCGCTGGCCGGAACGCTGGCCGCCGACGCCAGCGTCGAGCAGGAGTGGGACGGCGTTGAGCTGCCAGCGTCGATCTGGTGCGCCGAGGAAGCGGCGTACATGAAGCTGCGCGAGTTCAAGCACAGCTACGGCGCGCGAGACCGTGTCCTCACGCTGCTCCTGCTCGAAGGCGCCGAACCCCGCCGCTGGGATCGATCCTGGCAGGACGGCGAAAGCTTCGACAGCTACGACCAGTTCATCTCCACGGGCCAGCACCCGGTCCGATGACGCAGGGCGCAGTAGCCCGCGCATCTCCGCCAAAACGCGTTACGCGAAGTCCCCTCGATTCCTAGCATGAACGGCGTTTTCCAAAGGAACGCCTGCCATGCTCGAACTCGAACCTTGCTCCATCCCCGCCGACGCCGACAGGCCGCGGCACGCGCACCAAGAAATCACTGACCTGCTCGCCGCGGCGCTCCTGCGGTTGCGTGCCTGCGGGTCGCCTCAACCCGAAGCACAGATCAGCAACGATAGCGACACCGTTGGCCTTGGCTTCGTCGGCCAGGAGCGCGTGAATGCGAACCCGGATCACACAAGAGGAGTTCGCCAATGACAACACACGCACCCCTGCTCGACGCGGCCTCGATCGCCGCCCGCGTCGCCCAGCTTCCCCACTTGCCGATGGACAGCCTCTGGGCGCTGTGGGACGAGTACTTCGACGAGCGGCCCAATCATCACCATCGCACCTGGCTGGAGAGCCGGCTCGCCTACAAGATCCAGGAGCGCGCCTTCGGCGGCCTGAAGGCATCGCTGCGCAAGAAGCTCGAGGACATCGGCGAGACCGGCATCCTGCCCCGGCAGTTGCGCCGCGACGGCAATCGCCTGCTGCCCGGCACCGTCATCACGCGCATGTACGACGACGTCGAGCATCGCGTCCTGGTGCGCGGCCCCGGTGACTTCGAGTACCAGGGACAGCGCTTCAAGAGCCTGTCGGCGATTGCCTGTCACATCACGGGCAGCCATTGGTCCGGCCCGGTCTTCTTCGGCCTGAAATCCGGCGACAAGAAAAAGGACGTGGCATGAGATCGCAGCGACGAACGACAGCAATACCAAGCGCGCCCACGCCGACTCCAATCACGCCGAAGAAGCGCTGTGCCGTCTACACCCGCAAGTCCACCGACGAGGGGCTGGACCAGGAGTACAACAGCCTAAAGGCGCAGCGCGACGCGGGGTTGGCCTACATCGCCAGCCAGCGCCATGAAGGGTGGATCGCGGTCGAAGACGGCTATGACGACGGTGGCTACTCCGGCGGCAACATGGACCGACCCGCGCTGCGCCGGCTGCTGGCCGACATCGAAGCCGGCAAGGTCGACATCGTGGTCGTCTACAAGATCGACCGACTCACCCGCAGCCTGCCCGACTTCGCCAAACTAGTGGAAGTGTTCGACCGCAACGGCGTCTCCTTCGTCTCGGTCACACAGCAGTTCAACACGACGACCTCGATGGGGCGCCTCACGCTCAACATCCTGCTGTCGTTCGCGCAGTTCGAGCGCGAGGTCACAGGCGAGCGCATCCGCGACAAGATCGCCGCCAGCAAGGCCAAGGGCATGTGGATGGGTGGCATGCCGCCGCTCGGCTACGACGTCGTCGAACGCAAGCTGGTCATCAACGAACGCGAGGCGGCCTTGGTGCGCAACATCTTCCGCCGGTATGCCGAGCACGGATCGGCGGCGCAACTGGTGCGCGAGCTGGCGGTCGAGGGCCACACCACCAAGTCGTGGGTCACGCAGGGCGGGCGGCACCGGACGGGGCGCCCCATCGACCAGCAGTACATCTTCGCGCTGCTGCGCAACCGGATCTACCTGGGCGAACTCTCCAACAACGGGCAGCGTTTCCAGGGTCAGCATGAACCGATCGTGCCGCAGGAGCTGTGGGAAGCCGCGCATGCTTTCATTGAACGTCGCAAGCAGGCGCCGCGCGAGCACCGGGCCAAGCATCCGGCGCTGCTCGCCGGCCTGCTCTTCGCACCGGACGGCCAGCGCATGCTGCACACCTTCGTCAAGAAGAAGAACGGACGGCAGTACCGCTACTACGTGCCCTACCTGCATAAGCGCCGCAATGCCGGCGCGACGCTGTTGCCGGGGGCGCCGGATGTCGGTCATCTGCCGGCGGCCGAGATCGAGAACGCGGTCCTCGCGCAGATCCACGCGGCACTCTCGGCGCCGGAGGTGCTCATCGGCACCTGGCGCGCCTGCCAACGCCACCCCGCTGGCGCGGCGCTCGACGAGGCGCAGGTGGTCGTGGCGATGCGACGCATCGGCGCCGTGTGGGAGCAGTTGTTCCCCGCCGAGCAGCAGCGCATCACCCGCTTGCTCATCGAGCGGGTGCAACTGCACGAACAGGGGCTCGACATCATCTGGCGCGAGGACGGATGGCTCGGCCTCGGGCCCGATACTGGCGCGCATCCGCTGGTCGAGGAATGCGGTGGAGAGGTCGAGGAGGCGCTGGCATGAACAACGACTCTCACGATGCGGCCGCCAATCCCCGCAGACGCGTGGTCCGGGTTGAGGTGGGAAGCGATGCCCGCAGCTACGTCAGCGACGGCCAGCGAGTCACGCTGGTCCCGCTGACGGTCAAGCGCCGGCACAACCGCAAGCTGTTGATCCCGCCGACACCGCAATCTGCTGTCGCGATGGCCGGTGGCCTCGACGTGCCGATGATCAAGACCCTCGGCAAAGCGTTTCATTGGAAACGCCAGATCGACGAAGGTCGCTACGCGACGGCGACCGATCTGGCCAGGGCCCTGAAGCTGGAGCCGGGCTGGGTCGCTGAGGTCCTGCGGCTCACGCTGCTGGCTCCCGACATCATCGAAGCCATCCTCGACGGGCGCCAGCCCCGGCATCTGAACCTGCAGACCTTGCGCGGCCGCCCCGACCTGCTCCCGCGCGACTGGGCCGAGCAGCGCAAGACGCTCGGCTTTCCCAGCCCCGGCAAGTGACCGCTGATCCTCCTCACAACGGCGAGCCGCGTGCTCGCCGTTCGTGCTTGTGGCCATCGGCGAACCAGAAGTTCCTGCGTGGTTCGCCATTCGGTCCCTCAAAGGTTCGCCACCCGAAGCCTGGAATGACACCTGTTCCTCAACAGCGTCATAGGAGGCTTCCATGCCGACAACGGCAAGCACCATCACCCGGTCGCCGCACCAGGCGATCAACAGTCTGTCCCCCGGCGACCGTCGGGTTCTCAATGAGAACGAGCTCGCGCAGCGCTGGGGCTTGAGCCCCAAGACCCTGCAGCGTTGGCGCAGCGAAGGTCGCGGCCCCCGCTACCTGAAGCTGTCCAAGCGCGTCAGCTACCCCCTGGACGCGGTCATCGAGTTCGAGCGCTGCGCCCTGCACGACTCGACGTCCGAGCGCGCGATGCGCTGAGGAGAGATGCGATGAACGATCTGACCATCTTTCCCGCCGACCTCGCCGAGATGTCCGTCGGCCAGCTGGCCTCGCTGCCGCCGGCGCAGAAGCAGGAGATCAGCCGCAACCTCGACGAAGCCCTCGACTGGCTCAAGAAGGCGCGCGCCAAGTTCGACGCGGCGCTCGATGCCGCCTATGGCGAACGGGCCAAGGCCGCGCGCATTGAGGCCGGCAAGGACTTCGGCGTCATCCACCTCAACGACGGCCCGCTGCGCGTGACCGTCGACCAACCCAAGCGCGTGTCCTGGGACCAGGAGCAACTCGCGGCCATCGCCCGGCGCATTGCCGCCTCCGGCGAACGGGTCGAGGACTACGTCGACATCGAGTTCTCCGTCTCGGAATCCCGCTTCAACAACTGGCCTCCGGCGCTGCGTGCCCAGTTCGAGGCCGCCCGCACCGTCAAGCCTGGCAAGCCCTCGTTCCGGCTGGCCCTCACCGCGGAGGAATGACCATGACCGCCATCATCCCCTTCCAGTTCGAAGCGCACGCCGTGCGCGTGCAGGTCGATGACGACGGCCAGCCCTGGTTCAACGCCAGCGACGTCTGCGAGGCGCTGGAGCTGGGCAACCCGTCCCAGGCGATCAAGTCCCACGTCGATGCCGATGACCTCCAGAAACTGGAGATCATCGATGCGCTCGGCCGCCCGCAGCGCGCCAACCACGTCAACGAGTCGGGGCTCTACGCCCTGATCCTCGGCAGCACCAAGGATGCGGCCAAGCGCTTCAAGCGCTGGGTGACCAGCGAAGTGCTGCCGGCGATCCGCAAGACCGGCGCCTACGCCGTGCGCGGCGTGCAGCCGGCGCTCCCCGCGCCGACGCAGGACCGCGTGTCGTCGATCCTGTTGATCGGCGACGCGGTCGCGAAGGTTCCGGGCGTGAAAGCCGGCATCGTGATGGCGGCGACGCTCACCTGCATCCAGGAGAACACCGGCATCCAGGTCGAGACGCTGCGCCGCGCGCTGCCCGCCGCCAATGCACCGATCTGCTCGCTCAATGCGACCCAGCTCGGCAAGCTGCTCAGCCTCTCGGCCAAAGCCACCAATCTGCGCCTGGCCAACCACGGTCTGCAGTTCCGCAACGAGCGCGACGAGTGGGAGCTCACCGAGGCGGGCGAAGCCTGGGCCGAGGCCATGCCGTACTCGCGCAACGGCCACAGCGGCTACCAGATCCTCTGGAATCCGGCGGTCGCCGAGCAGCTGAAGGAGGTGGCGTGATGGCGCTCCCCATCATCACCGCCGACCAGCGGCTCGCTGAAAAGCAAGGCGTCAAGCTGGTGCTGCTTGGCAAGAGCGGCATCGGCAAGACCACCCAGCTCAAGACCTTGCCCGAGGCCTCGACGCTGTTCGTCGATCTCGAGGCCGGCGACCTCGCGGTGAAGGACTGGCGCGGGGACTGTGTGCGCCCGACCACCTGGCCCGAATTCCGCGACCTCGTGGTGTTCCTCGCCGGCCCGAACCCGGCGCTGCCTGCCGATGTGCCGTTCTCGGAGGCGCACTACCGCCACGTGTGCGAGCGCTACGGCGATCCCGCCCAGCTGGCCAAGTACGACACCTACTTCGTCGACAGCATCACGGTGCTCGCGCGCCTGGCCCTGATCTGGGCCAAGACCCAGCCGCAGGCCTTCAGCGAGCGCACCGGCAAGCCTGACACCCGCGGCGCCTACGGCCTGCTGGGCACCGAGATGCTGACCGCGCTCACGCACCTGCAGCACGCGCGCGGCAAGCACGTCGTGTTCGTGGCCATCCTCGACGAGCGCATCGACGACTTCAACCGCAAGGTGTTCGTGCCGCAGATCGAGGGCGCCAAGACCGCAGCCGAGTTGCCCGGCATCGTCGATGAGGTCGTGACGCTGGCCGAGATAAAGGCCGAGGACGGCAGCGCGTACCGCGCCTTCGTTACCCACACCCTGAATCCCTACGGCTACCCGGCCAAGGACCGCTCCGGCCAGCTCGAGCTGCTGGAGCCGCCGAACCTGCGCGCGCTGATCGACAAGTGCGCCGCCGCCACCCGAATCCCGACTTCCAAGGAGTAAGCCATGACCGCATGGAACGATTTCAACGACGCCGAACAACAACAGAGCTTCGACCTCATCCCCAAAGGCACCGTCGCCAAGGTGCGAATGACCATCAAACCCGGTGCCTATGATGATCCGGCCCAAGGCTGGGCCGGCGGCTATGCCACGCAGAGTTTCGACACCGGCTCGATCTATCTCGCCTGCGAGTTCGTGGTGCTGGAGGGCGAGTACGCGAAACGCAAGCTGTGGTCGAACGTGGGGCTGCACAGCCCCAAGGGCCAGACCTGGGCGAGCATGGGCCGCAGCTTCATCCGCGCCGCACTGAACAGCGCGCGCAATGTGCTGCCGCAGGACAACTCGCCGCAAGCCGCCGCCGCACGGCGCATCCAAGGCTTCCACGAGCTGGATGGCATCGAGTTCGTCGCCCGCATCGACATCGAGAAGGATGCTCGGGGCGATCTGAGGAATGTCGTCAAGCTGGCGGTCGAGCCCGATCAACCCGACTACGCGCGTGTAATGGGCCTGCCGACCAAGACGCCTGGGGGTAGCTCCGGCGCACCGGCCGCCGCCATTCCGTCGCGTGCGATGCCCGCCGCTGCGGCCGCCCAACGACCCGCCGTGCCGGGCAAGCCGGCCTGGGCGCAGTGACGGGGGGGCTATGAAATGCTGGGTCTGCAAGCGACAGGCCCGGGGCTTCGGCCACACCGACAACCGCCACGGTGTCGGCGATCCCCGGCGCTACCCCATCGACTGGGTGTTCTGCTCGCGGCGCTGCCAGGAGGCGTTCCACGCGCTCTATGGCAACTGGCTGCGGGTGAAGGAAGGCCGTGCGGACATCGAGGAGGTCGCCATGATCGATCCGTCTGATGTCGAGCTGGCCGCGATGAAGAAGTGCCTCAAGGCCTTCGGCGAGGCGGCCGGCGAGATCGGCTTCGGCAAGCCCCTGGGCGACTACTCCGAGGCCGAAGCGCTGCAGGTCATCGACGCCATCGTCACCTGCTACACGGAAGCGATGGTCGCGCACCACGAGGCGACCAAGTACCCGCCGGTGCGGGGGCTCACGAACCCGGTCAGCGATCCCTTCGCCGACATGAAGGACGATCTGCCGTGGGAGGTGAAGCCGTGATGGACTTCAACTCCTCGGCCAGCCTGTCCGGCCAGGTCACAGCGCTGGTGGACCTCGGGATGCAGCTTGCGCGCTCCCTCCAAGGCACGCGGCAATACCTCGGCGCCTCGCGGCTGGGCGCCAGCTGCGAGCGCGCGCTGCAGTACGAGTACGCGCAGGCGCCGGTCGACCCCGGCCGGGAAACCGAAGGCCGGATGCTGCGCATCTTCGAGCGCGGCCACGTCATCGAGGATTGCATGGTGACGTGGTTGCGTGATGCCGGCTTCGACTTGCGCACGCGCAAGGCCGACGGCGAGCAGTTCGGCTTCATCGCGCTGGACGGCCGACTGCAGGGTCACGTCGACGGCGTCATCGTCGGCGGCCCCGAGGGCTTCGGCTACCCGGCACTGTGGGAGAACAAGTGCCTGGGCGCGAAGTCCTGGCGCGAGCTGGAGAAGAACCGGCTCGCGGTCGCCAAGCCGATCTACGCCGCGCAGGTCGCGCTCTACCAGGCCTATCTCGAACTGCACGAGCACCCAGCACTGTTCACGGCGGTGAACGCCGACACGATGGAGATCTACGCCGAGCTCGTGCCCTTCGACGCCGAGCTCGCGCAGCGCATGTCCGACCGCGCTGTGAAGGTCATCTCCGCGACCGAAGCCGGCGAGCTGCTACCGCGCTCGTTCTCCGAACCCACCCATTTCGAATGCCGGATGTGCCCGTGGCAGGACCGGTGCTGGAGGACTGTGTCATGAGCCACTTACCACTGGCACAGGTGCTCGGGGAGCGCCTGATCGATGCGCGCGAGGCTGCGCTGAGTCTCAACCTGCCGATGTACTGGCTCACGCATGCAAAGGAGCGCCAGCGTCTTGGCCTGCCGCACTACCGCGTCGGCAAGCTCGTGCGCTTCAAGCTGAACGAGCTCGTCGCGTGGATCGATGCCCAGCAACCGCAGGCGCCGGAAGCGGCGCGGAAGGAGGAGGCGGATGCTGGACTTCAATGACACCGCACTTTCCGAGGAGCCCGCATCGACCGCCGAGCGCGATGTCGTTCGCGCCGAACTGATCTCGCGGCTGGAATCAGTCCTGTCCGCGCTGTTCCCCGCGGGCAAGAAGCGCAGGGGCAAGTTCCTCATCGGTGACGTGCTCGGCAGCCCAGGCGATAGCCTGGAGGTCGTGCTCGATGGCGAAAAGGCCGGGCTTTGGACGGATCGCGCCACCGGGGACGGCGGGGATATCTTCGACCTGATCGCGACATCCCTGGGCGTGAGCGTCCAGGCCGACTTCCCTCGCGTGCTGCGACACGCCGCCGAGCTGATTGGCCGCGCACCCTCGATGCCGGTGCGCAAGGGCAAGAAGGAAGCGCCCGTCGACGATCTCGGGCCGGCCACGGCGAAGTGGGACTACTTCGATGCCGCCGGCAAGCTGATCGCTGTCGTCTACCGCTACGACCCACCCGGGCGCAAGAAGGAGTTCCGCCCGTGGGATGCCAAGCGCCGCAAGATGGCGCCGCCCGAGCCTCGCCCGCTCTACAACCAGCCTGGTGTGACCGCAGCCAGCCGCGTCGTCCTGGTCGAGGGCGAGAAGTGCGCGCAGGTACTGATCGAGATCGGCGTGGCGGCCACCACCGCGATGCACGGCGCGAACGCGCCCGTGGACAAGACCGACTGGTCGCCGCTGGCGGGCAAGGCCGTCTTGGTCTGGCCTGACCGCGACAAGCCGGGCTGGGAGTACGCGATGGCGGCCGCGCAGGCGGTGTTGTCCGTCGGCGCAAGCTCGTGCGACGTGCTGCTGCCCCCGGACGACAAGCCGGATGGCTGGGATGCCGCTGATGCACTGGCGGAGGGTTTCGACGTCGGCGCTTTCCTCGCATCAGGCCCCCGCATGTGCATCAAGCCGTCGAACGCGGTGTGCTCGCAGGAGGCCACGGTCTGGGCGACCGACGACGCGCTGGCGCTGGCCTTCACCGCGCGCTACGCGGACGACTGGCGCTACTGCGCGGCTTGGGGCAAGTGGCTCGTCTGGACGGGCACGCATTGGCAGCCCGATGAAACCTTGCTGGCCCACCACCTGATCCGCTCGATCTGCCGCGAGGCGGCCGTGAAGGTCGACTCGCACCGGCTGGCCGCCAAACTGCTGGCCAGCAGCACCGTGGGCGGCGTGGATCGGCTCGCCCGCTCGGATCGCCGGCATGCGTCTACCTCCGACGAGTGGGACGCGGACCTGTTCGCGCTCAACACGCCGGGTGGTGTCGTCGATCTGCGCACCGGCCGGCTGCGCCCGCATGAACGAGCCGACCGGATGACCAAGCTCGCGACGGCCACCCCAGGCGGGACATGCCCGCGCTGGCTGGCCTTCCTGGCCGACGTCACCGGTGGCGACACGGATCTGCAGGCCTATCTGCAGCGCATGGTCGGCTACTGCCTGACCGGGGCAACCACCGCACACGCGCTGTTCTTCCTCTACGGCACCGGCGCCAATGGCAAGTCGGTGTTCGTGAACACGCTGGCCACGATCCTCGGCGACTACGCCACGAGCGCCCCGATGGACACCTTCATGGAGGCCCGCGGCGACCGCCACCCGACCGATCTGGCCGGGCTGCGCGGCGCGCGTTTCGTCGCGTCCATCGAGACCGAGCAGGGGCGGCGCTGGAACGAATCGAAGGTCAAGGCCATCACCGGCGGCGACAAGGTGTCCGCCCGCTTCATGCGGCAGGACTTCTTCGAGTACGTGCCGCAGTTCAAGTTGGTGATCGCCGGCAACCACAAGCCCTCGATCCGCAACGTGGACGAGGCGATGAAACGGCGCCTGCACCTGATCCCGTTCACCGTGACCGTGCCGCCCGAGCGGCGCGACGGCCGGTTGACGGAGCGCTTGCTGGCCGAGCGCGACGGCATCTTGGCCTGGGCGGTGGAGGGCTGCATCGCCTGGCAGCGCGAAGGCCTCGATCCGCCTGCCTGCGTGGTGTCGGCCACCGAGGAGTACTTCGAAGCCGAGGACGCGCTCGGGCAGTGGATCGAGGAGCGCTGCGTCCTGGCCAAGACCCACCGCGAGGGCGTGTCCGAGCTGTTCGCCGACTGGCGCGAATGGGCCGAGCGAGCGGGCGAGTACGTGGGCTCCGTCAAGCGCTTCTCCGAGCTGATGGCGACGCGCAAGTTCGAGAAGTGCCGCCTGCATGGAGGTGCCCGCGCCCTGGCCGGCATCAGCCTCAGGCCCAAGCCTTATGGTGGCGGTTATCCCTACCGAGACGACTGACGAGAGGTTGGGTGACGGATTTGACAGGTCCACTGACTAACCCCTCACGCGTGCGCGCGCACGCACGATAGGGAGATATCCGGCAGACCTGTCGCATCCGTCAGCGTTGCTTGGATATCGTCTTTGAGCGCCTTGAAAACGCCAAGGATGTCTTGTGTCGTGAGTGGAGTCGGCATACGAGTTGGTTCTTGTTCTTGACAAGGCAATCATTTTCCTGGCATGCAAGATGCCGGTCAATTGCAGGCCTAGATGGCAGCGGACAGATCGTCTTCACATCCCTGCCCATATCGCCTTGGATGCCGTCACCAAGCTCCGCGCGCTGGTGGCTCCAGTGGCCGCCGAGCGAAACCGCTGGCAAGCGCAAGCCTAGCCTCGCTCCGTGGCAAGCCCCTCCTCGAATGTCCGTGACCGTCCACTACGCAAGCTTGGCGCCGACCTCTTCGCAGACGCGCTCGACCACAGCCGCCACTTCGTGCAGGAAGGAATTGCGATCCGGCGAGGGGGTGACGTCAGGAATCGGCGCAGCCCGCTCGTAGATGCGCTCGCCAATGATCGACGCGCGCGCGTAGCTGGAACCACGCCCAGACTGGTTGAATGCCGACTGCCACTCCGGCATTCGCTCGGCCCGAACGCGGCGAGTAGCGAGGTCCAGCGTCTTGGCGGATAGCGCGTTTGCTAGGCCGTCAAAGACCTGCTGCTTGTGTGCGTCGTCGGTTGGCTCAGCAGGGTCCCACCGGAGCGGGTTTTGCAGCAGCACATAGAGCCGATCCTGAAGCTGCTTGCGCAGATCCGCGACCGGCTTGAGGTTGTCGTACTCGTCGCCAAGGCCCGGTGTGCTGAGTCGTCGGCTCAACGCCCAGATGCGCTTCCAGTGCTCCTTGCTTACGCCGGGTTTATATTCAAGACCCAAGCGCGGTCGCCACGCATCGTGGAAGCTCTCGGCGGCGTTCTTCACGGCCAGGACGAGATTCATCCGGTCGTACACCGGCTTCGCGAGCACGGGCTCGGGCTTCTCGACGATGGCATCGATAGCCGCGAGAAGCGCCTGCAGTTGTCCGATGGTCCGCTTGTGGGTCTTTTTCGTGGCGTCCAGGTCTTCGTCGATCCCGCCGACGAAGAAGCAGGCGTCCTTCAGACGGCCGCGAAGCGCTCGTTCCGCGAACGGACCCAGTTCCTCACCAATGGAGGCGAGTACGTTTTCGGCGGAAGCCAGGACATGCTGCTCCTTGGCCGCTGCGTTGGGCAGGTTGTCGCCTTTGACCTCGTCGAAGTGCGTGAACACGAGCAGTAGCTTGCTGGCGCTGCCCGATGTGATCATCTCCTTCATGGCCGCAACCGGCGCGGCCTGCATCGGCTGCACGGCGTTGTCGACGAGCACGATGGCATCCGTCGACTCGATGCGCCGCGTCAGCGAGGTCGAGATGGCAGCTACCGACTTGGGCGTGTGGCCCAGGCCTTCACCGTCGAGCAGCACCAGCTTGGGCTGCCGGCCGCCGTTCCACGCGGGCAGGAACGCACCGGACACGCGGACTCCGTTCACCAGCGGCGTCAGCAGGCGCCCGAAGCGTGAGGAGTGGTTGCTGGAGAAGCGCGTGACCGTCTTGATGAAGGTCGCACGGTCGTCGGTCTCCCACGACCACGATTGCGGCCAGCCTTGCTTGTTGCGACGCACCGTGCCATCGGTGAGCAGCGAGAAACGTAGCTCGATCTCGTCCATCAGCTCGTCACTGATGCGGTGGAACTCATCGTCTTCACGCAGCCGGCGATCAAGCTCCTCCTCGAACAACTCGTCGACGACCCGCTGATCCTTTTCGTCGGTGGCGCCCAGCTCGGCCTTGAGTTGATCGCCGTGGCGGGCGGCGATGGCTCGCAACGCTGTCAGCGTCTTCGTCAGCAGCGCATTGGTGGCGTCGAGATCGATCACGCCGTCAGCAGCCGTCTCCTCGGTCGGCTCCGTGGCGTCGTCCTCATCATCCTCATCGTCGTCGGTGCCGACCGACTGAGGCCCGTTACCAAGCACGTAGTTGAAGCGGAACCGTTGGTTCACATGCATCAGCAGCTTACGCAGCACTTCACCGTCGCCGTCGCCCCGGTAGGCGGACAGCACGGCCTCCGAGATGCACTCGTTCAGGTGCTCGCGAACCTCGTCGATGGGGAAGAAAGTGACCACAGCCTTGTAAGGGCCTGGCGCAAGCACGACCTCGGTCTCATGCACCGTGGTCTTCGCCGTCGATGTCGACGGAAAGCGCTCGGTCTCCGGGTCCGTGCCGATCAACTGCCGAAGCAGTGTCGTCTTGCCGGCGCCAGTCGTCCCGAGGAGCAGCGCCCGCCGATAGTCGGAATCCTTTGATGTCGGCAGCGGAATGATCGACTCGCGGATCGCGCCGAAGTCGCTCTGCTCAGGTTCCATGCCGTGATAGAAGATCTCGACGACCCGGCGATGGAACCGCTTTTCAGCCTCCGCCCTGGCCGGCAAGCTCCAGAAGCTCTCCTCTGCCAGTAGCTGGTTGAGTTGATCCTTCAGATCATTGGCCTCGGCCTCGTCGGACGTTCCGAGCCCCTGGCGGACTCTCAAGCCCGGCTTGCCAGTGTTCGGGTCGACCCGAACCGGATGGCGGAAGATCACCGCCCATGCACTGCGACCCTGCGACCGGCTCAGGGTCGCCGCAAAACGCTTTTCCATGCCGCACCTCGTTGTTCAGTTGTTGTTCCATGCCGGATCATAGTTGCGCCGATATGGGTGGTCAAGCGAAATTGGAACAACGACGGAACAACGATGGTGCAGCTTGAAGTACGGAGACTACTGCGCACGAACCTTCTGGCATTCGCGTCAACCAAAGTGTAAACTGACAACTGATATGTCAACCAAGAAAAGATCGGAGCCTACCAGTGAGCGAGAGGATGTCGAACGCGCCGGTGTACTACGCGCTCGCGCAAGCGCACTTCAACCCTGTTGCCGCGATGGCCAAGTACGTCGACCAGATCCAGGATCGTCTGCGGCGCGAGGGATATCCGTTGTTCGAGCCGCAACAGGTCACGCACCTGGTTGTGCCGGCTCCAGGCCAGACGCAGCAAGCAGAGCCGCAGATTACGCATACGGTCTCTTGGCTCATCACGCGCAGCGACCGTACGGCCGGGTTCATCCTGGCGCCGTCGGCCATCACGTACCACACGACCCACTACGACACGCACAACGAGTTCATCCCGGAGCTGCTGCGCGGCTTGGCGGCCGTGCACGAGGTGGCAACCCTCGATCACGTCAGTCGGTTGGGCCTTCGCTATCTTGATGCCGTGTTGCCTCGCGCCGGTGAGAGCGTGGAGCAGTATCTCGTCGGTGGATTGCACGGCATTGAGTTCAATGCCACGCCGCGGTACAGGCTGACGGAATCGGTCTTTGGGACGGACACCGGCCCACTGGTGCCGACAGGGACGCTCGTGACCCGGGTGCATAGGATGACCGCGCCGCTGGGGTTTCCGCCGGATATGCAGCCCAACGGCTTGATGATCAATCCGAAATTCGAGGTGAAGGAGCCTCGGGCGCATGCGGTCATCGATACGGACCACTTTGTCGAAGGTCGCATGCCGATCGACATGGGCAAGCTGGGTGAGCAGGTGCTCTCGCTGCATGCGACCATCAAGTCTGTCTTCGGAGCAACGACGACGGATCATGCGCGCGACGCGTGGGCCTGAACCGGAATAACCAGACGCCATGTACACCGCGACCCTACCTACCTATCGACCGAAGCCGTTCGCCGCGCCGATTGGCGCTGCAGCCACCGCAGCCTTCGCGTTGCTTGGTTCGGCCCTTGCGGTCGGTGGCACGGGCAGCGTCTTCGACATCTCTCGCGCAGGGGACTGGCGCAGGATGTTGGAGGCGCGAGTTCCCTTCCACGTCGACGTCGGGATGGCTGATGACAGCCAGGAGCAACGCCCCGATCTTCGATCAGCATCTGACCACCTCGGCAACATCCGCCAGGTGTTGAATCCGGCCATCGCGGATCTGGCCACGGTGTTCGGCGTCTCCAGACAGGCAATCTACAAGTGGATCGGCGGAGAAGCGACGCCCGAGCCTGACAAGTTCGAGCGGATTCGCGCCCTGAGCCATGCAGCTGACGCTTTCCGAGACGCTGGCATCACTCGTGCGTCTTCCATGCTGAAGATGAAGGCATTTGAGGGCCGGTCCTTGATGGACCTCGCTGCTGCCGGTCAACTCTTGCCGTCGCACATCCAGTCCCTGATCGCCGAAGCCCAGGCGATGGATGCGGCTTACGACCGATCAGGCTTGGCGAAGTCGAAAGCGAAGCCCTCGGAAGATTGGCGTACCGAGGTGTCCATTCCCGGGTCCCCCGAGCGATAGGTCGGGGGGCGATGGATGCTGGCGCGCGATACGGACTGGCGACAGGGTGATCTTCTAACTTGCGAGGCCGCTGCTGCATTGGGTTTGGTCGGCGCGACCGACCAAGGACACCGCGTAATCGTCATCACCCATGACTGCGACTTGCCGCATGAAAGCGAGAACTGCGTCGAGGTCATCGTCGCCGAGTTGGTTGTCAAGGACCCCAAGCCTGACCCGCAGCTCTCCTACGCCAAGAACCCGCGACGACTCCACCTCGCCTACGAGGGCGCCGACGCTGCGCCGTTAATTCTTGAGCTCCGGCATGGGTGTCGCCGCAGCGTACCGAAAGGTGACTTCGTCGAGCGCGCAGTCAAAGACAACAGCCTCGCGCTGCCGGTTGACGCGAAGCGTGCCCTGAAGCAGTGGCTTGCCGCGCGATACGGCCGACCGGCCTTCCCCAATGCTTTCGAGGAGCGGCTGCGCAAACTCTCTGGCAAGCGCACAGTCGAGCAGCTGATCGCCAAGATTCTGGAGCCCGACGCGAAGTACCTGGTCGGGCTGTTCTTCGATCTGGGTGAGCAGCGAGGCGCAGAAGTGGGCGAAGGGGAGCCCTATGCGCTTTCAGTGTCCGTTGTCTACGACGTCACCGAGGGTGGCACCGAAGCGAGGATGTCGGCTGAGCGGGTCGCCGGGCAGCTGCGCGATCTGTTCGAAAAGACCTACGGCAAGCCCGACGTTGCCACGGAGATCGCGCTCGACGCTTGCGAAGCCGTGGCAGACACGCGCCTGACGCTGGCTAATCTGCGCCGCGTGGATCAGTGGCGCCTGGAGTACATCAGCCTGCGAGATGACGATCAAGGCGACTTCTTTCCGGTCGGTGAAATGCCGGCGTAGGGGCCAGGATGGGGTTGTCTGAATTTTTGTGTGAGGGCCACTGAGACTTGTCCACGGCGGCGGGCGTCGCTTGCGACGAACGACCGACGCGGTGGGCAAGTCGGCGCCGCATCTTAAGCGGCCGCCTTCGTGAAGCGATCTTCGTACAGGATCGCGAATTGGTTCATCGCCTCTTTCCACTCTTTCGACGCCCGGCCCCAATCGGCCGTGATGTTCCTCAGCGCCAGCCAGATCAGTTTCGTGGCCGCATCGTCGCTGGGGAAGTGGCCGCGGCTCTTGATGATCTTGCGCAGCTGCGCGTGGATGCTTTCGATCGCGTTGGTCGTGTAGATCACGCGGCGGATCGCCGGCGGGAAGGCGAAGAAGGGAATCACGTGGCTCCACGCCCTGCGCCAGGAGGCCACGACCGTCGGGAATTTGTGGCCCCAAGGGCCCCGCTCGAAGGCGTCCAGCTCGGCCAAGGCAGCCTCGGCACTGGCAGCCGTGTAGATCGGCTTCAGGGCCGCTGCCAGCGCCCGGCGATCCTTCCAGCTGGCGAAGTCCAGGCTGTTGCGGATCAGGTGGACGATGCAGGTCTGAAGCGTGGTGGCCGCAGACACCGCGCCCAGCGCCTCGGGCATGCCCTTCAGGCCGTCGGTGACGGCGATCAGGATGTCGTTGACCCCGCGCGTCTTCAGGTCGTTGAACACCTTCATCCAGAACTTGGCACCCTCGGTGCCTTCGATCCAAAGCCCCAGGATGTCGCGGCAGCCGTCGCGCTGCACGCCCAAGGCCAGGTAGATCGCCTTGTTGCGAACGACGGCGTCTTCCTTGATCTTCACGCGCAGGGCGTCGAAGAACACCACCGGGTACATCGGCTCCAGCGGGCGCGACTGCCAGGCGGTCACTTCGGCCATGACCGCTTCGGTCACCGAGCTGATGAACTCGGGCGAGACGTCCACGCCGTAGGACTCCAGCAGCAAGCCCTGGATCTCGCGCATGGTCATGCCGCGCGCGTACATGGCGATGATCTTGTCGTCAAAGCCGGTGAAGCGCCGCTCGTGCTTGCGGATCAGCAGCGGCTCGAAACTGCCGTTGCGGTCGCGCGGGATGTCCACCCGCACCGGGCCCTCGCCGGTGATCACTGTCTTGGCGCTGCTGCCGTTGCGGTGGTTGCCGGATTCGAGGTCCGGCTGTCCGAGGTGGTGGCCCAACTCGGCGCCCATCACCCGCTCGATCAGCGCCTTCTTGAACGCCAACGTCGCGGCGTTGACCTCCTCGCCGGTCATCGGCCCGGCGACGATCTGGTCCATCAGTTCCTTGGGAATCTTCGGGAGGGCGGCGCTTCTGGCGGCAATCTCCGCGTTCTTCTGCTTCGTTCTGCTTGGCATAAATGCTCCTGGTCGGTCATGTTATGCCTCACACAAAATTCAGGACAGGCTCGCGCCAGGATTGCCGCGCAATCGCGATGGATTCCGCCCAAGCCCGCACTGGTTGTAGATGCCGGTTTTCTTTTTGGGTAAAGTCCACCACCAATATATAAAGGTCAACAGTTCGCTGTTGGCCTTTTTTCTTGCGCATCCCCGCGTGTTTGCGGGGACTCTCGCGGATTCCTGCGGACTTCCTTTCCCGGCCGTCTCGCCCACCTCGGGCCGCATTTCGCTCTCTCCGCGCCGTCTTTCTCTCCGGCCTCGCTCCCCGGCGAAGGGGCGAAGTCCGCAAGGGCCGTCGGTGACTCCAATCAATATCAACAAGTTACGTGCTGACCGTTCAAGCGGTTGGATGACAGCATTGCCCGGCCGAAGGAAACAACCTCACATGAAGCGGGATGTCTCGACGTTTCGTTATGTCGGTCATTGTTGACAACTGCCTGCGTAACGGAACATCATGCCGGCATGGAAACGAGCCCCCAAGCCATCCTCGATCTCGCACGCAAACGCGGCCTCATCCGGCCACGCGACCTGGAGCCGCTGGGCCTGCCCAGGGTCACGCTGACGCGTCTCGTCCGCCAGGGTGCGCTCACTCGGGTCGCGCGAGGTCTCTACGCGCTTCCGGACAGGTCTATCTCGGAACACACGGCGCTGGCAGAGGTGGCGCGCAAACATCCTCAAGCGATCGTGTGCCTGCTCTCGGCGCTGCGTTTCCACGAGCTCACCATCCAGTCGCCCTTCGAGGTCTGGCTCGCCATCCCCAACAAGGCCCGCGCGCCCCGGATCGACTATCCGCCGCTGCGCATCGTCCGCTTCTCCGGTCCTCTACTGAGCGAAGGCGTCGAGGAGCACCCGATCGACGGCGTTCCGGTACGCATCACCGGCGTCGCGAGGACGGTGGCCGACTGCTTCAAGTACCGCAACAAGATCGGTCTGGACGTCGCCTTGGAAGCGCTTCGTGAGGCATGGAGTGAGAAGCGGGTTAGCATGGACGAGGTGTGGCGGTACGCGCGGATGTGCCGGGTAGCCAACGTCATGCGTCCCTACCTGGAGAGCCTGACGTGAGCAACCGAAACACTGCCGCGTCGGTCCTTGCGCGACTGCTTGCCAAGGCCTGCACCGAATGGCCATCCTGAGAATCGACATCGAAAGGGCTCTCGATGAGCTCGCCTCCCAGGAGGAGGGGATGCGTTTTCAGGGGCTGGCGGTAGTACTCGGCAAGAAGCGCTGGCCCGAACTCATCGCCCGCCAGCGCAAGAAGGATCTTGGCCTCGATGCCTACGCGCCCGCAAGCCTGACGCCTGAGAGGATCGGCAAGGGACTCGCCGCCTCGATCACGCCAACGTTGAAGAAGATTTCTGACGACGCAGAGACCGCCAAGAACAACTTTCCTGACCTGAGGGCGCTCCTCTTCGTGACGTCCGCCAAAGTTGGCAACGCCGACCGAAAGCGGTGGGAAGATGCAATTCAGAAAGCCCACGGCGTCGAACTTCACATCATCGAGCGCGAGGAGATCATCACGCAGATGATGTTGCCGGAGAACGCCTCTCTCCGTGCGAGCTTCCTCCGCCTCGACATCGACGTCGAACCGCAGATCACAGACCTCATTGACAGAACAAGGCGCGCGGCCGCCGCTGTCACGCGGGCCTGGGCTGGCAAGACAAAAGGACATCCGCTCATCGATCTCGCGGCAGTGCGCCTTGACCCGAATGGCGCGGAGTCTGCCGACGTGCTGTCGCTTGAGCAAATCGACCAGGCGCTGTCGCAGAGCCGCCGCATCGTTCTCGAAGGGCCCGCCGGCCGCGGAAAAACCACGACTCTGATACAGCTCGCGCAACGCGCGCGCGCCGCCGGAACAGCGTTCATAGTCGAACTTCCAGCGTGGACGTCCTCACGCCGAAGAATTCTCGAATACATTGCCGGCATGCCTGCGTTCCAGGCCGAAGGTCTCACGCCCGCCGACCTCGCGCGGGTGCAGCAGACGGAGCCTTTCCTGTTGTTGTTAAACGGGTGGAACGAAATTGCGGAGTCGAATTCCGCGCAGGCGAATGACGCTCTCCGGGAGCTCGAACGGGATTTTCCGAGCGCGGGCATCATCGTCGCAACCCGAACGCACCACTTGACGCCGCCGCTTCCAGGTGCGTTGCGACTGAGGTTGTTGCGCCTTCGGCGCGTGCAGCGGGCAGCCTATCTGACGGCCCGCCTTGGTGCGCAATGCGCCGAACTCCGCACCCGCATCGATGCTGATCCGTCGCTCGACGCACTGACCCGCACGCCGTTCATCCTCTCGGAAGTCGCGTCGCTGTTTGAAAGCGGCGCCGAAATCCCCTCCACGAAGATCGGTATTCTGGCCCAGGTTCTTCGCCTGCAAGAACAACGAGACGAACACAGAAACGCACTGCAAACAGCCCCGATCTTCGGCGAGAATACGGAGTACCTGAAAGCCCTTGCAACTGAGATGACCCGCCGCGGTGCGGTGGCATTGCCCGAGGCTGATGCCCGCGCTGTCGTTGCTGCCGTCGCACGAGAGCTTTCGCACTTTGGCCAGATCGAGCCGGTGGGAGCGCCGGCGGTCCTCGCGACGCTCACGGCGCACCACGTTCTTGAGCGCGTCGACTACCCGCAAACGGCGTTTCAATTCGAGCATCAGCAGCTTCAGGAGTACTACGCTGCGCTCGACGTCCGCGCACGGCTTCTTGACCTTCGGAACGATGACCACGACGCGACCAGCCGCTTCACAGCCGACTACGTGAACGATCCGGCATGGGCCGAACCGCTGCGCATGATCGCCGAGACGTTTGCCGAGCAGACCGGCGACGGCGAAACCGACAGGAGAGACACCAGCGCCGGCGGGAAGCTGGTGGCGATGGCGCTCGCCGTCGACCTCGTATTCGCCGGCGAGCTCGCGCGGCTTTGCGGCACAGCCGTCTGGAATGAAGTTCGCGCGGCCGTCGGCGAGCGCATCCGCACCGTCTACGCGATCCGCGACGGCAACTTTCGGCAGTATGCCATCGCCGCCATGCTCGCCACCGGCGCGGACGACTTCAGCGACATCATCGTGCCGCTTCTGTCGGGACAAGACCAGCAAACGCGGCTTCGCACGTACCGGCTCTGGCCGGACATCCAGGTCTCGTTGCTTGGACCGAACTGGCGCGAACAGGTGAGCGGCTGGAGCGAAGAGGCCCGAACGGATTTCGTCTCCGAATTGCTTCATCATCGTGTCGATGGCGAGGTCGCGGCCTTCGCTGCGGAGGACGACAGTATCGCGGTGAAGAAGGCGGCGGTCTCCGGCCTCATGTGGACCGGGTCTGACGACGCGCTGACCCGCGTCCTCGAGTCGATGGATGCACAGACATTTGAGGAGGTCGCGCGCAAGAACGCCGACCAACTGCCCGCGGCGCTCAGACCCAAGACGATCGCCGCGATGCGCAATTTCATCGAGACCACCACCGACCATCCCGCGCGCCTGCGAACCGCGCTCAATCTGATCGAGCTCGGCGAGACAGGCCTGGACGGCGTCGTCAAGGATGCGATGGCGGCGCTGTCCGGCGGCGACATGCGCAATCTGGGTTCGCACTATATTCAGCCGGCGCTCGAGTATCTGCGCCGAATCGATCCTGCCTGGGCGAGCGAGTGGGTGGCTACCCAGGTTGCCGAAGGCGTCCTCTACGAGCACGAGTATTGGTTGCCGTTTGCGACCGCCATTCCAGACGGCCTCATCGAGAAATACTTGCAACGCATCGAGACCGAAGACCTCAAGAACGGGCACTTCGGCGGCATGATTTCCATCATTGCCGCGCGCGCAGACGCCAATCTTGCGGCGCGCGTGTTTGCGAAGCTGCGCGAGCTTCGGCGCGGGGTGGATGCGGAGCCTGGCGTGCGACACGAACTCGAGTGGCAGATAATGCGCCAACTGGAAGCCGTGTTCCGCGACCTTCCCGACGACATCGCCGCGGCTGGCATTCTCTCGTCCGTCACCAGCGGCGATCCGCTCGACATCAAAGTCGCAGCCGGCCTTCTGAGCAGGGTCGCCAGGTCCGACGTGGAACCGCTGCGCATCGCCGACGATGACCTGAGGGCACGCCTTCGCGCCTACCTGAAAAGTAGCGTCGATGTCGTCCTGCGCCAAGACGACTTCAACGGCGAGGAGAAAGCCAACCTGGCCTCGTCGATCGCCCAAGTCGGAAAGCCCGAAGACATGGCGGACCTGGTGAGGCTCATCCGCGCCGACATCGAGCGGGTACGCCGCGGCCGGGCCGCGCGTGCAGCCGGCGACCGCGGACCTCTCGGCAATGGTGGCGCCATGAGCTACGCCGGCTGGCACATCGCCGCCGTCATGCACCTTGACGTGGCCGGTGCCGAGCAGGTGCTCATTGACCTGCTTCCCGAGCCGGAATACCGCTCCGAGGCCGCCGCCGCGATGGCGCGCGACTTCGTGCCAAAATCGGAGCGTTCCTTCGACCGGACGTTCCGCTACGACTTGATGCGGGCCGCACGCGAAGATCGCACTCCGCCGCCCGGCGACGACCAGCAGCGCACACGGTTCGCCGCCGCACTCCATGCCGAAATCAAGCGCCTGCGAGAGCAGAACCAAGACGGGAAACCCGCTGCAGGGCTGAAAGATCTCGCAAAGGCCCTTGCCGCAATTGATGGCCGCGGTTCCGCGCCAGCGGTGCTCGACGTGATTGCCATGCCCGGCAAATGGGACCAATACACCTGTCTCGACGCCGCCGAGCGCCTGTTGATGGCGGGTGTCGTCTTGCCCGCGACCACCGCGTTCGCTCTGGTCGATTCCGTACTCGAGCGGACAGAGAAATGGATGCAGGATTCAGACAGGTATCTTTTGCGTCGCGTCCTCGCGCTCTGCCCCTTCGTCGACGATCCTGCGGCAGGGATCGCCAAGATGCGTGACGTGCTCGGCAAGCGGCGGCTCTGGGGATACGAACTGCGCGAGCTCATCACCGCTCTCGGCGAGAGCCGCTCCGATGCCGCCATCGACCTTCTGTACGAGCTGGCCTCCGATGCGAAGACGTTCGAGCAATGCGAGGACAATTTCATCGATGCCTTCGCTGCACTCGACACGTCGCGCGCGCACGAGCTGCTCCTGGGTTTTCTCGATCCGGATATTCGCGGCATCGCGCTGACGCGCCGTCCTCACCGCGAGGACGTGCTGGTCGCGCGGCTCGCGGAGATGGCCCAGCGCACGCCCGAGGTGGCCGCGCGGCTGCGGGAATTGTGCGAACGCGACCTGCCGGAACTCAATCGGCACGTGCTCTCGAAGGTAATGGGCTGGCTCGGAACGCCCGAAGCCCTCGCCGCAAGTCTGAACCTGATTGATGACGCTAAGCCATCGCCGGTTCCGCGAGGCATTTGGGACCAACTCGAAACCGCTTTCGTCGAGCGACGACCCTATGGGCAAAGTCCCAACGTCTTCACGCAACACGCACGGGCGTCAAACGAACTGCGCGTCCGGCTGTTCAGAATGGCGATTGGGGACGAGAAACGACGGAAGTCTGCCTTCATTCTTCTCGGTCAAATCGAGGAATGGCGCTTGGAGCATGGCAGGCCGACGGGTGAACCGCGTCACCCCGATCTCGCATCCGGCCAATCTTGGCCGCCCGAGGAGTCCTGACCCTTATCCTGAACCCAAAGGGGCAGTACCTGGTCGCGCCTATCCTGGCGGAGCATCGAATTGGCCACCAGGTGCCACAAAGGTAGGCGATGTGCCCGACCGGAGACGGTCATGAGCGACCGCTGTGAGTCGAAACGAGTCATCTGCCCGTTTCAAGCAATTTCCGCTGCTCCTCCCACAACAACGGCGTCCCCGACGCCAGATCGAACAACGTCACCTCCGACGGCAGGGTCTCGTCGAGGATGGCGGCGACGATGTCCGGCGCCAGGGTGGTGAGGTTTACCATCCGGCTCACATAGGCCCGATCCATCCCCTCGCGCTCGGCCACCTCGGATAGCGTGCGCGCCTCGCCGGACTCCACCATCGCCAGCCAACGGTGGCCGCGGGCGAGCGCAAGCTGGATCGGCGTCGGCGTGTCGTCCCAGGGACGGGGTTGCACGGCGCCGCCGTCCGGCAGGGTTACGGCCTTGCGGCTGCCGCGGCGCTTGATCCGGATCGGCATGGTGACGGTGAGGCTGCCGTCGCTGGCGGTGATCACCTCGGCCTGGCCGGTCTTGTCGATCAAGATCTCATTCATGCCACGGCCTCCTCAACGGTTTCCGGGGTGGGCTCGGGGCGCAGATCCAGGGCGAGCACCTCGATGCCGTTGGGCCGGAACCGCACCTCTATGTCGTTCGGCGAGACGATTACCTTGTCGATGAGGAGCCGCACGATGCGCTGCTGCTCGGCCGGGAAGAGCTGATCCCAAATCGCATCCAGCCGGGTCATGGCCACCGTGACCTGGGCCTCGTCCAAAGAGGGGTCGAGCCGGGCGGCGCGCTCGGCCACCCCGGCGACCATGTCCGGTGCGCGCAGCACCCGGCGCATCTGCTCCAGCACCGCGGCCTCCAGCTCACCGGCCGGCAGGCGCGGCAGCCCGGAAGCGCCGGCATGCTCCTTGTTCTCCCGCGTCGGCAGGTAGTAGCGGTAGATGCGCCCGTTCTTCTTGCGCGTGGACCAGGGCGTGAGCGCCCGGCCATCGATCCCCACGACGATCCCCTTGAGCAGGAACGGCACCCGGGCGCGGGTGTTGTTGCCTCGCACCCGCGAGTTCTGCGCGAGGATCGCCTGGACGGCGTCCCACAGCCTGCGCTCGACGATGGTCGGGTGTTCGCCCGGATACCACTGGTCGCGGTGGCGGATCTCGCCCAGGTAGACCCGGTTGTTGATAATCTTATAGACGAGGCTCTTGTCGATGAGCTTGCCCTCGCGCACCCGCCCGTCCTGGGTAGTCCAGGCCTTGGAGGTCACGCCGTCGAGGCGCAGCTCCTTCACGAGCATGGTCGAGGAGCCGAGTTCGACGAAGCGCTGGAAGATGTGGCGGACGATCTTGGCCTCGCGCTCGTTGGGCACCAACCTCCGGTTCTCGACGTCGTAGCCGAGCGGCGGCACGCCGCCCATCCACATGCCCTTGCGCTTGCTGGCGGCGATCTTGTCGCGGATGCGCTCGCCGGTCACCTCGCGCTCGAACTGGGCGAAGGAGAGCAGGATGTTGAGCATCAACCGCCCCATCGAGGTGGTGGTGTTGAACTGCTGGGTGACCGAGACGAAGGAGACGCCGTGGCGCTCGAAGACGTCGATCATGCGCGAGAAGTCGGTGAGGGAGCGCGTGAGGCGGTCGATCTTGTAGACGACCACGATGTCGATCCTGCCGGCTTCGATGTCGGCGAGCAGCCGCTTGAGCGCGGGCCGGTCCATGTTGCCGCCCGAGAACGCGGGGTCGTCGTAGTCGTCAGCCACCGGAATCCAGCCCTCGGCGCGCTGGCTGGCGATGTAGGCAAGGCCGGCGTCGCGTTGGGCGTCGATGGAGTTGTACTCCTGGTCGAGCCCCTCGTCGGTGGACTTCCGGGTGTAGACGGCGCAGTGCAGGCGCCGCTTCAGGGCTTCGCTCATCGCCGGCCTCCCTGCTTCTTCGGATTCTTCGCCTTGGCCGGGGCCTTCACACCGAAGAAGAGCGGACCGGACCAGCGCGTGCCGGTGATCTCACGGGCGATCATGGACAGGCTCGGGTACCCTGTCCGCCGCCTATGCATTGCGTGGACAAGGCATAGCGTCCCTTGGTGCGCTGGAGCAGGCTTGCTGCCTTGCCCGTGATCCGGGCGCCCGTGGCGCCCAGGGGATGGCCGATGGCGAGCCCGCCGCCATCGACGTTGATGGCGTGATCGGGCATCCGGAGTTCCCGGATGCACGCCAATGCCTGGGCCGAGAACGCTTCGTTGATTTCGATGATGTCCAAGTCCTCGATGCGAATATTCGCGCGTTCGAGCGCCTTGCGGGTCGCGGGAATCGGGCCCATCCCCATGTAGGCGGGGTCGACCCCGGCTGTCGTCATCGAACGGATGCGGGCGAGCGGTGCCAGGCCGGATCGCTGGGCGTATGCTTCGCTCGTCACCAGAACGGCCGAGGCGCCGTCGGTCAGCGGAGACGAGGTTCCCGCGGTGACGACCCCGTCGGGCCGGAACGCGGTCCGGAGAGCGGCAAGCGCCTCGAGCGATGTCCCGGGCCGAATGCATCCGTCCTTGGAGACCACCTGGCCGTCGGGCAGCGTGACCGGAACGATTTCCTCGTCGAAGTGACCCGCAGCCTGGGCCGCGGCGGCCTTCTGGTGCGACTGGAGCGCGAACCGCTCCTGGTCCGCGCGGGAGACCCGATATCGCGCCGCAACGTTCTCGGCCGTCTCGCCCATCGGGATGTAGGTGTCGGTGTGCTCGAAAAGGTCCGGGTTCGGCGAGAATGTCAGCCCGCCCTGGGGCACCATAGTCATCGACTCGACGCCGACGCACAGAAATGCGTCGCCGATGCCGGCCTCTATTTGCGCGGCCGCCATGTGAACCGCGGACATCGATGAGCCGCAGAACCGGTTGATCGTCATGCCGGGTACCGAGAAGGGCAGGCCCGCCAGAAGCGCCGCGATTCGGGCAATGTTGTTGCCCTGTGGGCCTTCCGGATAGGCGCATCCCGCAATCACATCATCGAGCGATCCGGGATCGATGGACGTTCGCTTGAGCACTTCCTTGATGACCTCGGCGGCCAACGTGTCCGGGCGGACATTCGCTAGGGCGCCTTTCTTCGCGAAGTGGAAGGGCGTACGCGCAAAGGCGGAGATAACGGCTTTCATGAGCGGTCCTTGGTGCGGGAGTCGGTACGCGATGGCGTCGGGAAACAGAAAGCGGTCAGTCGCCGGCGGCTGCCGGGACGGGGCTGAGGTAGACGCCAGTGCCCAGCGCCTGCTTCAACTGGGCACTGGTGGCGTCCGCGAGGACTTCGGACTCGCCTCTTTCGATACCCTCGACAGCCGCGCGGGCCACTTCTTCCGGATCCGCCTTCTGGACGGGAAGGGCTCGGGTCATGTCCGTATCCATGAAGCCAACGTGCAGTGCGACGACTTGCGTGCCTTGGCCGCTGAGCGCGTGGCGAAGTCCATTGGTCAACGACCATGCCGCCGACTTGGTCGCAGAGTAGGTTTCTACGCCGGCCAGGCTGATCCAACTGAGGGCGGACAGGACATTGAGGATCGCGCCGCCGCCGTTGGCGGCGAGGACGGGCGCGAACGCCTGGGCCAGCGCGAGCGGGCCGAGGACATTGGTTTCGGCCTCCTGCCGCAGCGATTCCAGGCTGGCCGGGTCCAGGATGCTGGGCGAGCGAATGATGATGCCAGCGTTGTTGACGAGGATATTGACGTCGCGGAGTTCGTTCGCCAGTGCGCGGACATTCGACGGATCGATGACATCGAGCCGTACGGGGACAACGCCTTCGCTCGTCGAGATCGTGGACGGTTCGCGCGCCGCCGCATAGACCTTGGCCGCGCCGGCGTTCCGCAATGCCTGTACAAGCGCCTTGCCAAGCCCGCGGTTCCCGCCGGTGACGAGTGCCACACTGTTCTTGATCTGCATGTTGTCATTCCTGTGAAAGGGCCGCGCATCCCGCCGTGGATGGCATCCGGCATGTTTATATGATGATCATCATATAATGACGATGAGCCCCGGCGCAAGCCGCCTCCGCTCGAGGGGCCGACAGTAAAATTCCCGGAAGCACCGAGAAAAGCAGAGCCATGCGCTACGACCCCGAACACAAGCAACGCACGCGAAGACTGGTCCTGAAGCAGGCCGCCGCGGCCATTCGGCAGGATGGGCCGGACAAGGTCGCGGTGGCGGCGCTGATGGCCAAGGCCGGGCTGACCCACGGTGGTTTCTATGCGCACTTCAAGTCCAAGGACGAACTGGTCGGCCAAGCCATTGCGACCATGTTCGAGACGCAGCTCGGCGTCCTGGAAGAGACCACCCATGCGCTGCCGCCGGATCGAGGTTTGGTCGCCTACGTCGAGAAGTACCTGAGTGTGAAGCACCGGGACCATCGCGAGCAGGGTTGCCCGGTGGCCGCGCTGTCCAGCGATGTCGCGCGAATGGACGAAACCGCGCGCAAATATTTCGATGCGGGCCTGGATGGCATGATCGACCGATTGGCCGGCCTGATTGGCGCGCTTCCTCGCGACAATGCGCGGGAGCTGGCTATTTCCGTGTTCTCGGAGATGGTCGGCGCCATGGGGATGGCCCGCTCCGTCACCGATCCCGGTTTCTCGGAGAAGATCCTGAAGGTCGCCAAGAAGAACGTACTTGGCCGCCTGGGCCTGGGCTGAGCGCCCAGGCGGCGCAGGATTGCTACGCTACTTGCCCCGGCTGGCCTTGCTCACATACAGCGCCAGGGCTTCGATATCGGCATCGCTCATGGTGGCCTTGAACGACGGCATGCTGCCTATGCCGTCGCGCAACGCACGGGCGACGCGTGCCGCGTCGGGCTGCAGCTCGTCGAGCACGGGGCCGATGGTGCCTTCGGCGCCGGCGTCCTTGAGCGTGTGGCAGACGGCGCAGGCCGGGGTGGCGGTGGCGAACAGCTTCTTGCCGCGCGCCAACTGCGCGGCTTCGTCGGCGTGGGCCGGGGTGGCGGCCAGGGCCGAGAAGGCGAACGTACAGAAGTAGAGGAGTTTCTTCATCTCGATGGGGAGTTGCGTGATGGAAAGCGCGCTCGCGGGCCGACTGCCGCGAGCGTGCCGCTGTTCAGGCGACGGTAATGGTGACGGCGTGGTCGGCCCAGCTGGTGTTGTTGTAGCCGCTCTGGTTCTCGCCGCGCGTCTCGGGCTGCACATTGCCCTGGTCGTCGATGGCGCGGCTGGCCAGCACGTGTTTGCCCTTGGGCAGCGTGGCCTGCAGCACGAACTGGCGCCAGGCGTACTTGCCCATGTCCGGGCCCACCAGCCGCGCAGGGCGCCAGGTCTTGCCGCCGTCGAGCGAGACCTCCACTCCCTTGACGCCGTGCAGGCCGCCGAAGGCCACGCCGTGGATCTGCACGGTGCCGGGCGCCACGGGGCCATCCTCGGGCACGGGGCCGTTGATCCAGGACTTGACGCTCATTTCCTGGACCGAGGGCTGGCTCGGATCGCCCTTGCCGCCGGGGGGCGTGATGCGATAGCCGTGCGACATGATGCGGGCGTCGCTTTCCTTGGGCGTGAAGGCGAGCTGCTTGATGTACTTGATGTTGTTGACGCCGGTGTAGCCGGGCACGATCAGGCGCAGCGGGCCGCCGTGCGCGAGCGGGATGGGCTCGCCGTTCAGTTCCCACGCCAGGAGCGCGTCCTGCATGGCGGCGACGGGCACGGAGCGCTCGACGATCACGCTCTTGGGGTCGATGCCGGCGGGCAGCACTTCGCCGCCGGTGCCGGTCATGTAGGGCACGCCGTCGATCAGGCCGCCCAGGGCCTGGACGACGTCGCGCACGGGCACGCCGCTCCAGGTCACGCAACCGGCCGCGCCGACCGTCCACGGGGTGCCGCTGGGCTTGCTGGGGAAGAAGCCGCGGCCGTTGCCCGAGCACTGCAGGACCATGGTCACGGTCTCCAGGCCCAGGGTCTTGAGCTCGCGCAGGCTCAGCGTCCGCGGCTGCTTGACGCCCGTGACCTGCAGTTGCCAGGCGTCGCGGTCGGCCACGATGGATTCGGAGGGCGTGGGCAGGTTGTTGCGCACGTAGAGCTGGTTGGTGGGCGTGACCACGCTGGTGCCGAAGGCGCTGCGCTTGGTCTCGATCGTGGTGCTGCTGTGCACGATGACGGCGTCGGCGTTCTTCCATCCGGCGTAGCCGGGCAGGGGCTTGGACGCGGGCGCGGCGGCGGCTTGCGCCAGCGCCTGGCCTTGCAGGCCCGCGAGCCCGGCGGTGGCGGCAACGGTGGCGCCGCCCGCGAGCAGGCGGCGGCGTGGCAGGGAGGTGGGGGTGGCGTCTTGCATGGTCTCTCCTTGTTGTTGTGGATGAGAACGGGAAGTCAGGATGCTGGGGAGGCTTCGGGCTGCCCCAGCGCGCGGGAGGCCACGGCCAGGGCCTGTTTTTTCTGGGCGATGAGTATCAGCGGGCGTCCTTCGTGCGAACGCACGACCTTCCAGTAGGTGTTGGCCCACCAGCCTTCGCCGTCCGGAATCTGCTGGAATTGTTCGAAGGACAGCACGGTGACGATGCCGCCTTTTTCGAAGAAGGTGGTCAGGTGGTAGGCGCGTTCGCGGCCGATGTCGCAGGGGCGCATCAGCTGGACGTAGCCGGGCAGCGCCTGCTGCGCCGGCAGGTCCAGGTGGCGCGCCATGTCGGTGGCGGATATGAAGCTGCCGCGCAGCGTGCGCTCGTAGTATTCATGCTCGATTGCCGAGCGCACCAGTTCGGGCGGACGCATGGAGAAGACCGCGGCCGCCACGGAACCGCCGACCAGCAATACGGCCAGCATGCCGCGCAGGCCGCGCCGCGCGTGCCAAGGGGTATGGCGCAGCAGATGCGCAGGGGGATCGCCGGGCTCGAACGCCAGGGCCAGTTCGGCGCGGGCGCGCAAGTCGAACTCCGTGTCTTGGGGACGGTCGTTGCTGTTCATGGGGTCTGTTTTCGCAGCGGTATCACACTGGCGGCAGCCGTTTCGGGCGCCGTGGGACGTGTGGGGCCCTGGAGGGCGGCTTTCAGCGCTTCGCGGGCGCGCGCCAGGCGCGACAGGACCGTGCCGGGCGCGATATCCAGCGCTTCCGCCATCAGGGCCGTCGGCATGTCATCGAAGTAATACAGCACCAGGACTTCACGGTGGATGGGGGCGATGCGGGCGAGGGCCTTGACCACGTCCAGCTGCTGGTCCAGCGCATCATGGCGGGGGTCGGCGGCTTCCTCGACCTGTTCGTCTGCCAGCGCAGGCCCGGGGGCCGGGTCGATATTGCGGAACGCGTGGCGCCGCATGATCTGGAACAGCCAGGCGCGCGCCATGGCCGGATCGCGCAGCTGGTCGCGAAAGCGCCAGGCGCTGGTAAAGCAGTCCTGCACCACGTCTTCGGCGATTGCCCTGGAACCCGTCAGGGCCCAGGCGCTGCGCAGCAGGAAGCGGTAGTGTTCGCGCACCCATTGGTTGTAGCGCGACTCGGCGGAAGAGATCATATTGTTCATGAGCGCCTGGAGCGGCGTTTCATTCCATCCAGCATTCGATCAAGGGTATTCCCCTAGATTGGCCCGGCCGATCGGGGGAGTGCGGGCATGGCGCTTGCGGAGAGGCGCGCTCTTTTCCAAGGAGCACGACATGCCAGCGAAGTCCAAAGCCCAGCAGATGGCGGCCGGCGCCGCGCTGTCGGCCAAGCGCGGCGAACGCAAGGCCGGCGAGCTGCAAGGGGCCTCCAAGTCCATGTACAAATCCATGAGCGAGAAAGAGCTGCAGGATATGGCGGCGACCAAGCGCAAGGGGAAGCCTGGACACAAGCATTAGCCCCCGTGGCCAGCGTATCCGGCAGCGCTTCCCAAGGACGGCGGGCCGTCGCGGTCCTGAAGCGGACACGCGTCAGGACGGCATCAGGCCCCGGGGGGCGCGGCGAGGAGCCGCTCGATGCCGGAACGGGCAAAGCGGATGAATGCCGCAATCCGGTCGGCGCCCGCCGGCCCGGCGTCTTCGTCGGCGCCTAGATACGCCGCCCGTGCGGACGACAATACCGGCCGGTGCTCGGCCGGCAACCGCTCGAGCAGCCAGGCGGCCGCCACGTCTTTGGGGGCGATCCGCCCGGTGGCGGCGCTGTACCAGACGCGCGCGAGCGCGAGGATGATGTTTCGCTCATCCCCTTCCCAGTCCGCTTCCGTATTCCATTGGGCGACGATATCCCGCAGCGCGGCGGAGAAGTCCCGCTGCGGAACCGGGTCGAACAAGGCTTCGGCCGGCGGACCTGAGAGCGCGAGACTGTGCTGCCTCGCCTTGGTCAGCAGGATGGCGAGATCGTGGTCGGGACCCGGCGGCTCGAAAACGCCGGCGGCCAGGTCCTGGCGCAGCCATTCGCCGAACTGCAGTTCGCGCCGTGGCGGATAGCGCCAGGGCACGAGTTCCCGCCGCACGACTACCGTGACCTCCAGCGGCCGCCAGGGCGCGGCGCTTCCCGGCGGGGCGGATACCGCCAGCAGGTCCTGCATCAATGCCCGCCGCAGCGGCTCGTCCAGCCGCCCGGTCACGGTCACCAGCAGGTCGATGTCGCTGTGCGGCTTCAAGCCGCCGTCGAGCGCGGACCCGAACAGGTGGATGGCCAGCAGCGCGGTGTCCAGATGCCGTTCGATCGTGGCGCGGGCGAGGCAGACCTGCCGTGAGATTTCGGTGGGGATTGAAGTGTTCGTCATGTGCAGTGATGGCTGGCCGTGGTCCTGCCGCTGCCGGCATCGGTCTTGCGCCGATCCGCTGGCAGCGACTGCATGTCGCGGAACGGGACGAGTCCCGCGTCGAGGCGGGCCGTCAGTCCAGCTTCCTGGCGAAACCTCGCTGCACGGCGGGCCGCTCCATCAACGCCGCGTACCAGCGTGCCACGTTGGGGTAGCACGCAAGATCGACTTGATGGCGTTCGTGCCGCCAGGCCCAGCCCAGGATGGCGAAGTCGGCGATGGACATCGCGCCGGCCACGTACTCGTGCGAGGACAGGCGGGCGTCCAGCACGCCATAGAGCCGGTGCGTCTCGGCGCTGAACCGCTGCAGGCCGTAGCGGCGGTCGGTCTCGTCCTCCACCGCCCTGAAGTGATGGACTTGCCCGGGTATGGGGCCGAAGCCGCCCATCTGCCACATCAGCCATTCCATGACCGCAGTCTGCGCACGCAGGTCGGCCGGCAGGAATTTGCCGGTCTTGCGCGCGAGATAGAACAGGATGGCCCCGGATTCGAACACGCTGATCGGCTCGCCGCCCGGTCCGTCGTGGTCGATGATGGCGGGGATCTTGTTGTTGGGGCTGATCCGCAGGAAGGATGCCTCGAATTGCTGCCCGTTGCGTATATCGACGGGCACCACTTCGTAGGGCAGTTCCATTTCTTCCAGGGCCACGCTGATCTTGCGGCCGTTGGGCGTGTTCCAGGCGTGGAGCTCGATGGTCATGGGCGCCGGTATCGGTTGGTGGAGGTTCGGGCCATTATCCTCCACCCGAGGCGTGGACTCTACCGGCCGTCCGGGCTGGAGAACCGCTCATCCCGCCACTTGAACGCCGCCTTGAGCCCTTCCTTGGCCGCCATGTCGAAGAATTCCCGCTTCTCCGCGGAGTCCAGCAAGTGGATGAGCGCGAACATCTCGGCTCCGTGGTCGATGGCCGCCTGGAAGCCGCGCGCCTCGTAGCTGCGATTGATGGTCTGCTTGTTCATGCGCATCACGTCGGGCGCGATCATCGCGAACTTCAGGGCCAGTTTGCGCGCTTCTTCCAGCAGCGAGGCGGCGGGCACCACCCGGTTGGCGAGTCCGATGGCGCAGGCTTCCTGCGCGCCGATCCGTTCGCCCGTGAGCATCAGTTCCTTGGTCTTTTTCATGCCCAGCACCCAGGGCATGATGGCCAGGGGCGGGGCGGACTGGAACTGGATCTCGGGTTCGCCGAATTGCGCGTCGTCGGCCGCCAGGGTGATGTCGCACGCCATCGATAGCTCGCAGCCGCCGCCCAGGCAGTAGCCGTTGACGGCCGCGATGACGGGCAGCCTGGAGCGCCAGATCTTCAGGCAGGTGTCGTTGCCCAGGCGCGCGTGCTCGCGCCAGTCCTGCACGGTGGTGAAGGGCTGTTCGCGCGGGCTCAGGTCGAAGCCGGAACTGAAGGCGCGTCCCGAGCCGGTGATGATGGCGGCCCGGATGCCGGGGTCGGCCTCCAGGCGGTCGAGCGCATGCTGGACCTCGATCAGCAGTTCGTCGCTCAGGGCGTTCATCTTGTCCGGCATGGACAGGGTGACGGTCGCGACCCAGCGGTCGATGTCGAGGCGGATGGAGCGGTAGGCGGAGGATGCGGAAGCGTGGAGGGTCATGGCGGATCAGGTCCGGAGGTTGTGGAGGGTGCGGGGAACGATCAGCGCGTCGAGCACGCATGCGCCCTGGCCCTTGGGGAGCACGGCGACGGGATTGAGGTCGATGGCCTCGATGACGTCGGCATAGGCTTCGGCGATTTCGGCCAGGCGAACGACGACGGCTTCCAGGGCCTCCCGATCGGCCGCGGGACTGCCGCGATAGCCATCGAGCAGGGCCGAGGCGCGCGTCCGGCCGACCAGCGCCCGGGCTTCGGGTGCGCCCAGGGGGGCCAGGGCGAAGGCGCTGTCCTGCATCAGCTCGACCAGCACGCCGCCGGCGCCCACTACGATGCCGCGGCCGAAGGGCGGGTGCTGCGCCGAGCCGATGATGACCTCGATGCCGCCGGCGACCATCTCCTGCACGACGACACCCTGAATGGCCGCCTCGGGGCGGTGGCGGCGGACGCTGGACAGGATCTCTCCAAAGGCGCCTTCGACGGCCTGCGCGTTGCGCAGGGCAAGCCTGACCCCGCCGACCTCGCTCTTGTGCGGGATGTCCGCGGAGTCCACCTTGAGCACGACAGGAAAGCCGATCTCCCCGGCGGCGCGCATCGCCGCTTCGGCGGTGGCGGCGGGGATCTCGCGCGTCGTGCGTATGCCATGGTCCTGGAGGAAACGCTTGGCTTCGTTCTCGGTCAGGGCCTTGCCGCTGGCCAGGCGGCTGCGCCATGCCGGATGCACGCGGCAGCCCGTCGCGGCCTTGCCGCCCGGGAGCTGCCACCGATGCCAGTCGAGATACGCGCGGATCGCTATGAGCGATGGACGGGCGCCCTGCAGGACGGGAACGTCGCCATCTTGCAGCGGCGCGATGGTCGCCGGATGCAGCGGACCTGCGACGTTGCTGTAGAAGACGACGGGCTTGGCCGCTGTCCGTGCGACCTGGGCGGTGACTTCCGCCAGGCGCCGGTATCCATGGGCTGCGTCCTCGCTCAGGCCCGCGGGGCAGTCCTGCGAGACCGCGACCAGGCCGATGCCGGGATCCGCCAGGAGCGCCTGCACGGCTCGTTGGTAGATGCCGGTGTCCGATAGTGCGGCGCTGGTCGCGTCCAGCGGATTGGCCGGGGTGGCGAAGCCCGGCAGGGTCGCGCGCAGTGCTTCCCGCGTGGCGCCATCGAGCGCAGGCAGCTCGATGCGCAACTCCTGAGCCAGGTCGCAGGTGAGGGCGACTTCGCCGCCGCTGATGTTGATGACGCCGAGGCCATGGCTGGTCGGCGCCCTGCGCAGCATATTGAAGGCGGCGCAGGCTTCGACCAGTTCGTCGAGATCCTCGACGACTACGATTCCCGCCTGCCGGAAGAACTCGCTGGCGGCGGCATGCGAGCTCGCGAGCGATCCCGTATGGGCCGCGGAGGCGGCGGCGCCCATGGCCGTCCGTCCCACTTTCAGGGCCACCACGGGCTTGCCGGCGGCGCGCATGCGGGCCGCCGCGGCGGCCAGGCGGTCGGGTCGCCGCACCGTCTCCAGGAAGAGGCAGGCCACCCTGGTATGCTCGTCGTCGACGAAGTAGTCCAGGTAGTCGTCTACATCCAGGGCGGCGGCATTGCCCATCGAGATCACGTGGCTGAGGCCGAAGCGGCCGGTGCCGCTGAGCGCGACGCAGGCCGAGCCCGAGTGGGCGGCAATCGAGACGCCGCCGCGCGGGGGGCGGGCGGATACGGGCGCGCTGTACAAGGCGAAGTCCGCGTGGACATTGCGCACGCCCAGCACGTTCGGTCCGCAAACCTTCATGCCGCTGCCGCGGCAGAAATCGGCCAGCGATTGCTGGAGCCGTTCGCCCGCCTCGCCCGTTTCGGAAAAGCCGCTCGCAAATACCACGGCCGCCTTGGACCCACGCGCCGCAGCCTGTTCCAGCGCGGGCAGCACTTTGTCCGCGCCGAGCGCGATGCCGACGCATTCCGGCGCTTCGGGCAGGTCGTCCAGGCTGGAATAGCAGCGCAACTCGCCGATCCGGGGTTCGCTCGGGTGGACCGGATAGATGGCCCCCTTGAACCCCGTACGCAACAGGTTGTCCAGTACCCGGCTGCCCAGCGCGCCCGGGCGCGGCGAGGCACCGACGATGGCGACCGAGGAAGGGTCGAGCAATGCCTTCAGGCTCATCATCCCTTCCCGTTCACGCGTTCACGTTGACGATGGTCCTGCCGCGGACCTCCCCTGCCAGCAGCCGGGGGGCGAGCTCCAGCGCGCCCTGCAGGCCCACTTCGTGCGACAGCAGCGCCAGCAAATCGCGATCGGTCTCGTCGGCCAGGCGCTGCCAGGCCTCCTTGCGCACCGCGGGCGGGGCCATGACCGAGTCCACGCCCGCGAGGGTGACGCCGCGCAGGATGAACGGCGCGACCGTCATGGGCAGGTCCATGCCCTGGGCCAGCCCGCAGGCCGCCACTACGCCGCCGTACCGGGTCGACGCGCAGGCGTTGGCCAGGGTGTGGCTTCCGACCGAATCCACGACGGCGGCCCAGCGTTCGCGCTCCAGGGGCTTGCCGCGTTCCGAGAGGGTCTTGCGGTCGATGATGTCCGAGGCGCCGAGCCGCTTGAGGTAGGGCGCCTCGGCCTGCCTGCCGGTGCTGGCCACGACCGTGTAGCCGCGGCCCGCGAGCAGGCTGATGGCGACGCTGCCGACACCGCCCGCGGCGCCGGTCACCAGAACTTCGCCGTCGCCGGGCTTGACGCCGTGCCGCTCCAGCTTGAGCACGCACAGCATCGCGGTGTAGCCGGCGGTGCCCAGGGCCATCGCGCTGCGGCTGTCCAATTGCTCGGGCAAGGGAACGAGCCAGTCGGCCATCGCGCCGGCCGACTGCGCCAGGCAGCCCCACCGGCGTTCGCCGACGCCCCAGCCGTTGAGAATGACGCGATCGCCCGGCTTGACCTGGGCGTGCGTGCTGCTTTCGACGATGCCCGCGCCGTCTATCCCCGGCACCATGGGCCACTGCCGCACGACCGGTTCGCCGCGCACGATGGCGAGCGCATCCTTGTAGTTCAGCGACGAGTACTCGACGCGCAGCCGGACTTCGGCTTCGGGAAAATCCGCTGCGGCCAGCTCCCGCACCGCGGCATCGACCTTGTCGCCGCTTTTCTCCAGCACAATGGCCTTGGGCACTGTGATCTCCTCTCAATCGCGGAACCTCCGCGCCAGAGGAAATCTAGGCCCAGGACCTTCCAGCGCCAAGCATCGATTTGGCGCGGATGCGTTCTCTTATCGAGAACGAAAGGAGAGGGGGGCCTTCAGCCCGGCGCCAGCCGCGATTCCAGCGCGGCAGAAATCTCCTTGATCATGGCGGTGCTGGCGATGGACAGCGTCCGGCCGCGCCGGGTGCAGCAGGCAAGCACCTGGGGCGAGATGCCGCTATCCCGGAGCGGAACATAGACGACCGGCGAGGATGGGGAGCTGGGGTCGAAGAGCTGCTGGGTGAGGATGGCGATGCCGATCGCCGCTTCTGCAGCCGAGCGCATGACCTCGTAGGAGTTGGTCGTCAACACCGCGCGGGGCGCCACGCCCGCCTGGGAGAACATCTTGTCGAGCGTGGCGCGCAGCGCCAGCGATTCGTCGGGCATGACGAGTTCGTACTGCGCGCAATCGCTCAGCAGGACCGAGCGGTACGAGGCAAGCGGATGGTTGCGCGGCACCATGACGCAGGCGCCGATGCTGTGCTTGGTCGCGAAAGCCAGACCGTCATGAGGCGTGGGGTTGAAGGCGACCGCGAAGTCCACCTCGTCGGCCAGCACCATGTCGACCAGGCGAGGCGAGTTCGCGGCGACCACGTGGTAGTCGATGCCCGGATGATTGCTCCGGAATGCGGTGAGGACGCCCGGCAGCACGTCGCGCCAGATGCCCTCGTTGACGCCAAAATTCACGGTGCCGCGCTTGAGCCCGCGCAGCGAATCGACCTCGGTGTAGGCGGCGCCCAGTTCGGCCATCGCGCGCTTGACGCGATGAAGGAGGATCTCGCCGGCGGCGGTCAGCCGCAGTCCTTCGCGGCCGCGTCCCCGCTCGAACAGCGGCGCGCCCATTTCCTCTTCCAGGTACTTGACGTGCCGGTTGATGGCGGAAGCGGCGACGTGGACTTGTTCGGATGCCTTGCGGAAGGAGCCCGCCTTGGCGACTTCGAAGAAGTAGCGCAGCGAGAGCGGATGCTTGAGCGGGATAAAGGATTCGCGTGGCATAGGAACCGTGGAGCGAGCACTGCGACTTGTGTTCGCATAGCGAGAACGCAAATGTGCTGATTCAATGATTGTCGCGATGATGCCGCAGGTCTAGATTCTGCCACACGCCGGTAACGTGAACGAAGGGCGGCGCGCGGACGGTGATGCGCGGATGGGAAGCAGTCGGACTCATGCGGGCCTCGATCCCGGGTTAACCCGGGCGTTCGCGACATGGATCAGGTCCGGGCCCTTCTACAGATTGCAAGGAGCAGGCTGTGGTTGCAGAGATATCTTCTCGCCGTAGGCGCCACCTGATGGGCGCCGCAATGCTCTTGCCGGCCGCGGCGCGGGCCCAGAAGGAGACATGGCCGGCGCGGCCGGTCCGGTTCATCGTCGCGTGGCCGCCCGGCGGCAGCGCCGATGTGACGGCCAGGCTGCTGGCGGAACAGCTTGGCAGGAAGATCGGCGTGCCCGTCGTCGTCGAGAACCGTCCCGGTGCCGGCGGCCGGATCGGCGCGCAGCTCGTGGCTCGTGCGGACCCGGATGGCTACACCCTCCTGTTCGGCGCGCCCTCCGAGCTGACCATCGCGGCGGCGACGGTACGGTCGCTGCCCTACGATCCGGTCAAGGATTTCCAGCCCGTGACCCAGGTGGTGTCCGGCGCGTTCATGCTGGTCGTCGATGCCAACTTCGGGCCAGGCACGGTGGCCGAGCTCATCGCCTATGCAAAGGCGAATCCGGGCAAGATCAACTACGCGTCCTATGGGAACAATACGACCAACCACATCTACGGCGCGCAATTCTGCGCGGCAACCGGCATCCAGGCGGCCCACGTGCCCTACAAGGGCGGCGCGCCCGCGTGGAACGACCTGATGGCGGGACAGGTCCAGTTCATGTTCGACAACGCCGCGGTCGTGATGCCACTGGTGCGTTCGGGCAAGCTCAAGGCCGTCGCGGTGCTTTCGCCGGACCGCATCCGGCTCTCGCCCGACACGCCGACCATGGCCGAAGCGGGATACCCCCACATCGGCTTGCGCTCCTGGCTCGGCCTGCTTGCGCCGGCAAAGACGCCCGGCGACATTGTGGATCACCTGCACGACGAAATCGCCGCCGTCCTGAAGATGCCCGAGTTCGCCAGGCAGCTGGACGAACGCGGCATGCCGGCGAACAGCAGCACGCCGGCGGAGTTCGGGCGGGTGCTGCGGGCCGAAATCGCCATGTTGAAGTCTCTTGTCCACGAACTGGGCCTGCAGCTCGAATAGGGACCTATGAACGGAGCCGAGGCATTGCTGCGCACGCTGTGCGCTGCGGGAGTCGATACGTGTTTTGGCAATCCCGGCACCAGCGAGATGCACTTCGTGGCGGCGCTGGACCGGGTGCAGGGCATGCGCGCGGTGCTGGCGCTCGCCGAAGGCGTCGCCACCGGCGCGGCGGACGGCTACGGCCGCATCGCCAGGCGGCCGGCCGCCACGCTGCTGCATTGCGGGCCGGGACTGGCCAACGGCCTCGCCAATCTTCACAACGCGCGCCGGGCGCGTTCGCCCATCGTCAACTTGATCGGCGACCTGTCGCACAGCCACAAGCCGGCCGATCCGCCGCTCGCCGCCGACATCGAGGCCCTGGCGCGCACGGTGTCCTCATGGACGCGCACCACGCTGGATGCGCATTCGGTCGCGGCCGACGGCGCCGCCGCCGTGGCGGCGGCCATGGCGCCGGGCATTGCGAGCCTCATCCTGCCCTCCGACGTCTGCTGGTCCGACGGCGCGCATCCCGCGGTCCCTCGGCCGGTGGCGGCGCCGGCCTCCGTGGAGGATGGCGCGGTCGTGCGCGCGGCGGACTGGATCCGCCATGGCGGCACGACCGTGCTGTTGCTGGGAGGCGATGCGTTGCTCGGGCCAAGCCTGCGGCTAGCCGGCGCCATCGCGGTTCGCACCGGGGTACGGTTGATGGCCGAGAGTTCCATCGCGCGCATGGAGCGGGGGCGAGGCCGCCCGGATGTGCAGCGCGTTCCCTACGCGCCCGGCGCCGCTGTCCAGGCGCTGTCGACGGCGCAGCGGATGCTGCTGGTGGGGGCCCGGCGGCCGGTATTCTCGTTCGCCGGACCCGATGGCCGGTCGCGGCCGGAGCCGCCGGGCCTGCAGACCGCCGTCCTGGCGGGCCCCGAAGAGAACGTCCAGGATGCGTTGGCCCGCCTGGCCGAAGACCTGGGCTGCGGGGCAAGTGCATCGCCCGAAGCCGGCGAATCGCCTGTCGGCGCGGCCGCCGGCGAGGTGACCCCCCGGGCATTCGCCCAGTCCCTGGCCGCGCTCCTGCCGGAAGAGAGCATCGTGGTGGACGAGGGCGTCACTTTCGGGCGGGACGTCTACGCGCAGATGGGCCGGGCCGCTCCCCATGACTGGATGCAGCTCACTGGGGGCGCGATCGGCTCCGGCATGCCGATGGCCACCGGCGCCTCGATCGCCGCGCCCGGCCGCCGCGTGGTGAATCTCGAGGCCGACGGTTCGGCGCTCTATACGGCCCAGGCCTTATGGACGCAGGCCAGGGAGCGGCTGGACGTGACCACCGTCATTTTTTCGAATCGTCGCTATGCGATCCTGTTCGATGAGATGAAGCGTGTGGGTGCCCTGCCGGGCGAAGGCGCCCACACGCTGTTGACCCTGGACCAGCCGGCCATCGACTGGGTCCGCATCGCCGAAGGCTTCGGCGCGCAAGCCGAGCGAGCCGACAGCATGGAGGCGTTCAACGCGGCGTTCGCGCGCTCGGTGCGCACGCCGGGGCCGTATCTGATCGAGCTCATGATCTAGCGCCCGGGCGGAAATGCGCCCATGCCGCGCTTGGTCCTGGATCGTGAGGGCGATGAATCCCGCGAAAGATGCCTGTTCGTCCAGCGTAACCGGACCGGCAGTCCGAGGCGGCGGGTGATCTACAGGCGCGCCGCCGCGCTGGCGTCGGCCAGTGTCCGGCCCAGCTTCGCGGCTTCCGCGTTCAGCATGGCCACCACTTCGTCGCGCCTGTTCCCCACCAGCCGGTTATTCAGCGCCACGATGCTCAACGCTGCGTAATGGCTGCCCAATAGCGTCGGCACCACGACGCCGATGCCCGTCACCTCGGGCAGGATCTGGCCATCGTTGAGCGCATAGCCCAGCCGGCATGCGCGCTCGACCATGTGGTTCAGCAATTCCTCCGACAGCTTCCCGTAGCGGTTCAGCCGATGGCGGTTCTTGCGGATCACGTCCTCGCGCTCGGCTTCGGGCATGGCCGCCAGCAAGGCCAGGCCGCCGGCGGTGCTGCCCAGCGGCCGTCGTTCGCCGACCATTTGCGTCAGCACCTTCACGGGATAGCTGCCCTCCACGCGTTCGATGACCACGCTGTCGGTGCCGCTGCGGGTGGTCAGGAAAACGGTGTCGCCGGTGGCGCGCGCAAGCCGGTTCAGGACGGGGCTGCACAGCTCGCGCAGGGTGAAGTGGCAATTGGCGGCCAGCCCCAGTTCGTAAGCCAGCATACCGAGGAAGTACTCGCGCTTGGGCCCCCGCTGCATCAGCAGTCCCTGCTCGGTCAGGCAGGCCAGGATGCGATGGGCCGTGGGCGACTTGAGTCCCGTTTCCCGAGCGATTTCCGCCAGCGTGATGCCTGCCGTGTTGCGGGATGCCACCTTCTTCAGGATCTGGATGGTCCGCTCGATGCTTTGCGTTCCCTTGGGAGAGGATTCATTTTCCATATTGTGGATGCGTATTGACACCAAAGTTTGGGTGAAAACACACTTGGACGACTCGAGCCGATGAAAGGAAGGGAATTCTATTCCATATTATGGAGTGAGTGATTCATCGAGTCCAGGACCTCTAACAGCCAGTATCGATGGAGACAAAGATGGCGCAGAAACTCAACCACGCACGCTACGACGTCGTGGTGCTGGGCGGCGGGGCCGCCGGCGTGGCCGCCGCGGCCGCCGCGGCCAAGAACGGCCGCAAGACCTTGATCGTCGAGGCCAACCCCATGCTGGGCGGCGAGTTGCTCAGCGGCATGTCGCTGGATGGCGTGCTGAACGCGCGTGGCGAGTACGTGGTGGGCGGCATTTCGGACGAACTGTTCGAGGAATGCCGGCGCATGAACGGATTCATCGGGCCGGTGCACGACTACCGGCTTATCTGCTATGTGTGCGTCGATCCCGAAATCATGAAGATCGCCGTCATGCGCGTACTCGAGCGCTACGGCGTGACGTGCTGGGTCAATTCGTTCGCCGAGGACGTCGTGGCGCGCGATGGCGTGGTCACGGGGATGATCGTGGTCAACAAGAACGGCCGTACGCTGGTGACGGCCGATCATTTCCTGGATTGTTCCGGCGACGGCGACCTTGCCGTGCAGGCGGGAGCGCCGTTCGAGATGAGCGATGCCAGCGGCGACCTGCAGCCGGTATCGCTGATGTTCCGCGTGGGCAACGTCGACAGCGCCACGCTGCTGCGGTTCGCGCGCGAGAATCCGGCGTCGATGGCGCTGGGCGAGAGCGATTACATCCGCGGCGACAGGACCGACGAGCAGCTGCTGGACCTGCTGGTCGAGCAAGGCCAGCCGTCGCTGTTTTTCAAGAGCGAAGGGCCGTTCCTGGGCGATGCCATCCGCCGCGGCGACCTGGCGCCGACCGCATTGATCATGATCCAGCCGACCTCCGAGGCGCGCAAGGAAGTGTGCGTCAACGCGACCCGCGTCGGCGGCAACATCGACGGCACCGACACGGCCGCCGTCAGCGCCACCGTGGGAACCTTGATGGAGCAGGTCTGGCAAACCTTCGGTTTCGTCAAGCGCCATCTGCCCGGTTTCGAGAACGCGGTGTTCGCCGGCATGGCGCCTCGCGTGGGGGTGCGGGAAACGCGTCGGGTGATGGGCGATTACCTGCTGACCAAGGAGGACGTGGTATCGGGCCGCAAGCAGCCGGACAGCGTGATCGCCAAGGGGGCGCAGCACGTCGACATCCACCAGTCGGGCACGACCCAGATCCGCATACCCATCGCCAACGGCGGCTCCTATGACATCCCGTTCGGCTGCCTGTTGCCCAGGGGGTTGAAGAACGTCATGGTGGCCGGCCGCTGCCTGTCGGCCACGCGCGAAGGCATGGGCACGGCGCGGACCATGGGCCCGTGCATGGCCATGGGCCAGGCCGTGGGCACCGCGGCCGCGATGTGCGCGGAACGCGGCGAGCCCGATCCGCGCAAGCTGCCGGTCACGGAACTCCAGGCAAGGCTGCGCGCGCAAGGCGCCGTCATCGACGGCGTGTACTGAGCAACGAGCAACCCGGCGCCACCATCCGGGTACAAGCGATGGGGGCCGGGTACCCGATGGACAACGAGGAAGGAGACAGATCATGCATCGATACCTCGCCACGCTTTGCCTGGCCCTGCTGGCCAACGTCCCGCTCCTGGCACGCGCGGGCGCCTATCCCGACCGGCCGCTCAAGATGGTCGTGCCCTTTGCCGCCGGCGCCTCGAGCGACATGCTGGCCCGGACGGTAGCCGAAGGCCTGGGCGCCCGGCTGGGCCAGCCGGTGGTCGTCGAGAACCGCGCCGGCGCGGGCGGCAACATCGGCGCCGACGTCGTGGCCAAGGCTGCGCCGGACGGCTATACGCTGGGCATAGGCTCGATCGGCACGCACGCCACCAATGGCCTGATCTATGCGGCCATGCCTTACGACACCATCAAGGACTTCGCGCCCATCACGCTGGTGGCGGCGGTGTCGCTCGTCCTGGTCGTGCATCCCTCGGTGCCGGCGCATGATGTCCGCGAACTCATCGCCTACCTGAAGGAGCGGCCCGGCAAGATCAGCTACGCGTCGGGCGGCGTCGGCGCGTCCCAGCATCTGGCCGGGGAGCTCTTCAAGTATCTCGCCAAGGTCGACATGGTCCACGTGCCGTACAAGGGCAGCGCTGGCTCCGTCCCCGACCTGATCAGCGGTCGCGTGCCGGTCATGTTCGCCGACCTGCCGCTGGTGCTGTCCTACATCCAGAACGGTTCATTGCGGGCGCTGGCGGTGGGCGACCGCGAACGCAGCCCGGTGTTGCCGGCGGTACCCACGCTGGCCGAGTCGGGCTTGCCCGATTACCAGGCCAACGCCTGGTACGGCCTGTTCGCGCCTGCCGGAACGCCGCCCGACATCGTGGCGCGCCTGCAGCGCGAGGTGGCCGCCATTCTCGGCCAGCCGGACGTTCGCAAGCGCCTGGTGGCGCAGGGCGCCAACCCCAGCGGCATGGCGCCGGACGCGTTCAAGGCGTACCAGCGCAAGGAGATAGACCGCTGGAAGACCGTGGTCCAGGCTGCGCACATCAAGATGGACTGAACAAGGAGCCGTTTCAGGGCCGGTGCACCATCAGGAGCTCATGCAACAGTCCGACCAGTTCGCTTTGGCGGCGCGTGCCGGTCTTTTCCATGATGCTGCGCAGCTGCGTACGTACCGTATTCAACGCCGTGCCGTGCGCCGTGGCGATCTGCTTCACGTTCTTTCCCGCCAATAGCGCAAGCGCCACGCGGGCCTCGGCCGAGCCGAGGTGGAACAGCGAGCGGAGCAGGTCCACGGCGAAGGCTTCGTTTACCTCGAGCGCGGCGAATGCCAGCAGGGCCAGGGGCGGCCAGGCCCGGACCACGCCGGCACGCCGGGGGTCTCTCAGCGGCACCGCGATCAGGCGCAGCGGATGCGGCGACGAGGGCGCCAACAGGCGATGCCCGGCAATACCGCGGCAAGCCTGGTCCAGCAGTGCGGCAAACGGCTCTTGCTCCTTGACCGAGACGGGCAGCAACCGGCCATGGGCCAGCGTCAGCCGATCCTGCTTGCGCAGCAGGTCCTCGGCCGCGGCGTTGGCGTAGTGGAGGCGTCCGTCGCTTTCGACGATGGCCGCGCCGAAGGCCAGCGCGTCCAGTGCCGCCGCCCCGTAGAAACTCCGCAGGCCCAGGTCGCGCACGTGCTGTTGCAGGACGATGGCGCGGCTGAGGTGCGGCGTCAGGGCGGCCACCCGTGCCAGTTCCTCGGGGCCGAAGGGCGCCCGGCCCGGTTCGCGGAAGAAACCCAGGTAGCAGGGCGTGGAGCCGTCCCGCAGCAAGCCGCCCATGCTGTAGCGGATGCCGTGGGGAAGAAGGTGGTCGATGAAGATTTCGCTATTGGCCACGTCGCGCTCGGTCAGCAGGTTGGCGCACGTGAACCAATCGCCGGGCGCCATGTGCCTGGACCAGGCCAGCCGGGGGTCGATGTGGCGGTAATAGCTGTTGTAGTCGTCGCAGGCCTTGGCGATGTCCTGCGTCGAACCGCCCAGGCTCCAGGTGACGCGGTCGGATAGAGCGTCCATGCTGAACAGGTGCCAGGCCCATGCCCCGACCCCCGAAGAGACGCGGTCCAGGACGTCGTTCCATGCCGAGGGGTCGAGCACGGTATCGTATAGGCGGCCAAGGAGTTGATCCGCTCCGCTCCTGTCCTGTCTTGACGGGGATGGCCGCTGCATGGCGATACCGGAATTGGGGTATTCAACTGGATCGATTTTGTAACGAAAACGGCACCGGCTGTGAAGCCCCCCGCCTTGAGCGCGCTGTTCCGGTTCGTGGGCAAAATCAGCATCGGCCGCCACTTTGCGCCGGGACAGATGTCGGTGCCGCCAATGGTCCGGCTCGTGCTTGCCTCCTGGCCGGGGCGGCGCGGGCGTCAGTCGCGCCAATCGGAGAAAATGCTTTATCATCGACCGGCTTTCGACGCTGCACCGGACATGCCGAGCCATTCGGCTGCGTTTCGCGTCTTCCGCCGGCCATGCCCGGCGCTCACACCCGGATCGGACGGTGCCCTGGTGACTCCAACAGGGAGACCCGCGAGGCTTGCGGGTCAATGCGGCGCGCACCATGGTAGATCCGATCAGCCTTCTCTTCGTCACGATTTTTTCCGCGGTCATGAGCATGGCCGTGCTCGGTTCGCTGCTTCCCGCCGCGATTCCGGGAGTCCGGCGCTGGCTCGCCGCCAGCATCGTGTCCATTCTGGCGCTGGCGCTATTCTCCGCGCAGGGGCACGGTCCCCGCTGGCTGACCATTCTCGCCGCCAACGAATTGCTTGCGGTCGCGGTATTGATGATCCTGCAAGGCTGCCGCCAGTTTCTTGGCCGGCGTCCCGTTTTGCTGGCCGAGTACGTAGCCTGCCTGCTGCTGCTGGCGGGACTGGCCTACTGGACGTACGTTGCGCCGGACATAAACGTGCGGATCGCTCTCGTATCGGCCTTTCATGCCTACGTCTATGCCTCCATCGGCTGGGTCATCCACCTGGCGCGGCCATATGCCCGCCGGCAGTACGCCTACCGGTTCGCCAGCATCGGCGCATTCCTGGGCGCATTCGGACACGCCGGACGCGGGACGATATACGCAATCGGGCTGGCGCGGCAGACCGAGCTGATGCAGTCCACGCCCATCAATATCGCCTTCCTCGCGGTGGGTATTCTTGCGCTGCCATGGCTGTCGATAGGGATGGTGATGCTGGCCCATGATCGCCTGGCGCATCGTCTCGAGCGTCTTGCCTATATGGACGAGCTCACCGGCATTCTGGCCCGCCGGGCCTTCCTGGCCCATGCCGAGGCCGCGGTCAGGACGGCTCAGCGTACCGGACGGCCGCTGTCGATCGCGATCATCGATCTCGATCACTTCAAGGCCATCAACGACGGATACGGCCATGCGGGCGGCGACAAGGTACTCGCGCATTTCGCCTCCATGGTGGCGAAGAACCTGCGTTCGAGCGACACCTTCGGGCGCCTGGGAGGAGAAGAGTTCGCCATTCTGTGTCCGGACACCACCCGTTCGGAAGCCGTCGTGCTGTTGAACAGGCTGCGCGCCAAAGTGGCCGAATCGCCGTGTCCCATCAACGGCGAGTCGATGCTGTGCACGTTCAGTGTGGGCGTGGACGAATACTTCAAAGGCGAAACGCTGGCGGGTCTGATGGCCAGGGCCGATACGGCGCTGTACGCGGCCAAGGCCATGGGCCGCAACCGCGTGGTGATGGCGACGCCTCTGGAAGACCGGCCGGTGGAAAACGATATCGAATAGAGGCGGTGTCCGGCCGTGGGCCGGCTAAAAAACGAATAAGGAAAGTTGTATTAATTCGTTCTGATTGATCAGGCGAAATTATAGAGTCCAGCTTTCCTTCTTCGCCTGCATCGTCGCCATGTTCGTTCCCCGCGCGCGTCTTGCGCTTGCCTTGTCCATCGGCGCGGCCGTGGCCGCTCCCGCCCTTGCCGACGGCTATCCCACGAAACCGATCCAGATCGTCGTGCCCGCCGCGCCGGGCGGTAGTCCGGACATCCTGGCCCGCCTGATCGGGCCGGCGCTCAGTGCTCGTCTGGGGCAGCCCGTAAGCGTCGACAACCGGCCCGGCGGAGCCGGCAACATCGCCGCGCAGCACGTTGCCCGAGCCGCGCCGGACGGCTATACGCTGTTCGTCGCGACCGACATCGTGTCCATCAACCAGACGCTCTTCAAGGACCTGCCCTTCGACGCGCGGACCAGTTTCGCTCCCATCGTGCACGCCATTTCGTCCCCGCAGGTGTTCGCCGTCAATGCGGCGGTGCCCGCCAGGAGCGTGCAGGAATTCGTCGGTCTGGCCCGCAGCCAGCCGGAAAAGTATGCGCTGGCGTCGCCCGCCATCGGCACGACGGGCCAACTGGGCGTGCTGCTGCTGCAGAGCCAGGCGCAGATCAAGGTCAAGCCGGTGGTCTACCGCAGCGCGCAGCCCGCTCTGACCGATGTTCTGGGCGGGCATGCCGACGGCATCATCGTGACGATCGCGCCGGCCTTGCCGTTCATCCGGGAAGGCAGGCTGCGCGCGCTGGGCGTGTCCACCGCCACCCGGTCGGCGGCGCTGCCGGACGTGCCCACTTTCGTCGAACAAGGCCTGCCGGACTTCAACTTCGGTTCCTGGCAGGGCTTCGTCGCGCCGGCCGGCACGCCGCAGCCGGTCGTCGATCGCCTGAACAAGGAGATCAACGCGGTGCTGAACGATCCCGACATACGCGCGAAATTGCTGGCGCAGGCGTTCGAGCCGGAGGGCGGATCGCCGGCGGCATTCGGGAAAGTCATCGACGACGCCATCGTGACCTGGGAAAAAGTCATCCGGGCGCACGATATCCGCGTCGAATAGGGAAACGCGAAGGAAACGCGAGGAAATCGTCATGAGCACATCGGCCGATACGAGCAGGCTCAACCGCATCTGGTACACCCGTTGCCCGGTGCCTACCGCCTCCGGCATAGCCATTCACCACGGTTGGCTGGACGCGGAATTCGCGCCCGACGGCATCGCCGTGTCGTCGCTGCGGGCGTCGCCCGACCGGGCCGTCAGGGAATCGCACTTCGATCACCGGCAGGCCGATTCGTTCAGGCAGGGCGGCAACGCGCCGCCGATCTGGTCGCGGTCGGAAGGCCAGGACACCGTGGTGGTGGGGCTGACCTGGCTGCCGCAGTACCAGTCCATCCTCGCCCTGCCGGAGTCGGGCATCCGGTCGGTCGCCGATCTGAAAGGCAAGCGCCTGGCGCTGCCGCGCCGGGTGAACGAAAAGATCGATTTCTGGCGGGCTTCCGCACTGCAGGGGTATTTGCAGGCGCTCGCGGCCGAAGGGCTTTCCGCGGCCGACGTGACGTTCGTCGATCTGCCCATCGAGGAACCGTACATCGGCGACGTGACGGCATCGGCGTCGGGCCCCTTGTTCGATGCCAGGCAAACCGCGCGGTCGGCGCGCGCCGAAACGTTCGCGCTGATCCGCGGGCAGGCCGACGCGCTCTACCACTATGGGGCCGCGGGCCCGGCGCTGCAGGAATCCCTGGGCGCCAGCGTGGTGGCGGACATCAACCATCATGCCGACCAGCGGGTCGCCGTCAACAACGGTACGCCCAACGTGCTGACCGTGAGCGGAACGCTGGTCAGGGAGCACCCGCAGATCGTGGCGCGCTATCTGGCCCAGGTTCTGCGCGCCGCCCGGTGGGCCAAGGCGAACCGCGCCGAAGCGGCCGGCATCATCGCCCGCGAGGTCTCGGTGGCCGACGAGTGGCTGCCCGATGCGTTCGACGACTCGCTGTACGACAATCTGGAACCCAGTCTGCGGCCGGAGCTGGTGGATGCCTTGAAGACCCGCAAGGATTTCCTGCTGCGGCACGGTTTCATCCGCCAGGACTTTTCCGTGGACGACTGGATCGCCCCGGGGCCGCTCGCCGCCGCGCACGAATTGCTGGCCCGCGGCGATGCAGGCCGGCGCGCCGCTTGAGCGCGCCGGCATACGGAACGCGCGCCGGCCAGGGATCCCCGTGCATATGCCGCTTTCGTCCGTCGGCCCGGGTGCTCTGGAGGCACTGAACGCGCGCGTGGCCGACGATCTGACGTATCTGGACTATCCGCGCGACAAGGCCTGGACCCTGCCTCGTTCGGTCGATGGCCTGCCGGTGCTGGACGTGCTGATCGTCGGCGGCGGGCAGACCGGTCTTTCGACTGCCTTCGCGTTGCGGCGCGAGCGGATAGGCAGCGTCCTGATCCTGGACCGGAATCCCGAAGGTTACGAAGGACCATGGCGCACCTACGCGCGCATGCACGATCTGCGCACGCCGAAGAACGTGACGGGTCCGGATCTGGGCATACCGAGCCTGACGCCGCGCGCATGGTTCGAGGCCAGGTATGGCGCCGCCCGATGGGAGGCCATCGACTCGATATCGCGCGAGGACTGGGCCGCCTATCTCTGCTGGCTGCGCGCGGTGCTGGCGCTGGACGTCCGCAACCGGTGCGCCGTGGAACAGATCGTGCCCGCCGGCCAGTATCTGCGCGTGAACTGCCAAAGCGGAGGTTCCACGCATTCGATGCTGGCCCGCAAAGTGGTGCTGGCGACCGGTTTCGCCGGCAGCGGCGTGCTGAATGTGCCGGAAGTGGTGCGGTCCGGGCTGCCGGCGCGCAAGTTCGCCCATTCCGCGCAGCCCATCGATTTCAACGCGCTGCGCGGCCGTCGCGTCGCCGTCATCGGGGCGGGCGCAGCGGCCTTCGAAAGCGCGGCGGTCGCACTGGAAACGGGGGCCGCGCGGGTCGAGCTGTTCGTCCGGCGCCCGCAGGTGCCGCGCGTCAACGCCTTCCATTGGACCGATTTCGCCGGCGTGATGGGCCATTTCGCCGAACTGCCCGATCTGTATCGGTGGCGTTTCAGCAAACGCCTGCTCGAGGCCGGCCATCCTCCGCCGGCGGGTTCGCTGCAGCGTTGCGTGCCGTTCTCCAATTTCGGCGTCAGGGCGGGCGAACCGTGGCTGGAAGTGGAGGACCGGCCGGAGGGCTTCCGGGTCAGGACGCCGAAGGGGTGGAGCGGCTTCGATTTCGTCATCTGCGGTACGGGCAATGCGCCCGATGCGAGGAAGTTTCCGCCATTGGCCGCTTTCGCCGACCAGATCGCCACGTGGGCCGACCGTTTCACGCCGCCCGCCGGAGAAGAGAGCCCGCATCTGGCCGCCTACCCGTATCTGGGGCCGGCTTTCGAGTTCATCGAAAAGACGCCCGGCGCGGCGCCATTGCTGCGCCATATCCATAGTCCCAATTATTGCGCCCAGGTCAGCATGGGAAATTCCGCCGGCGCTCCCGGTTTGCGGTTCAGCATCCCGCGTCTGGTGTCCGGCCTGGTCAGGGACTTGTTCGTGGACGACGCGGACGCCTATTACCGCCAGTTCCTGGAGTTCAAGGCGCCCGAACCGGAAAGCATCGCCTTTCTGAACGGATGAACGATCGCCGATGAGTCACTTTGTTTCCCTGCTCGGGCGCTGGCGGCGCCGATTCTGGCTGATGCCGGTGCTGGCGCTGGTCGTCGTGCTGCTGTTGTGGCCGGCCGCCATGCTGGCGGTCGGCGCTTTCCGCACTTCGCCGCCCGGCATGCCGGGCCAGTGGAGCTGGCGCGCATTCGCCGCGCTCGCATCGCAGGACGGCATCTGGACGGCGGCGCGCAATTCGGCCGTGCTGGCCGTGACGACCACCGCACTGGCTCTGCTGCTGGCGCCGGCGTTCGCGTTCCTTTCGCAGCGGACCGGCATCCGGCTCAGGCGGGTCATCACGCCGATGATGATGATCGTCTTCGCCACGCCGTCGCTGTTCTACGCGATGGCCTACAGCCTGATGGGCAACCGCTTCAACGGCTATGCCAACGCGCTGCTGCGGATCTTGATGGGGGACGAGGCTCCGGTGTTCGACGTCGAGTCGTGGGCGGGGCTGCTGGGCGTGACGACGCTGCGCGCAACGGCGTTCATCTACCTGTTCATCGCTCCCGCCTTCGCCGCGCTGGACCGCGCGCACGAGGACGCTTCGCTGGTGTCGGGCAGGGGCAAGGCGGGCACGTTCCTGCGCGTCAGTCTTCCCATTCTGGCGCCGGCCATCACCGGGGCCGCCATCCTGGGGCTGGTGGCCGGATTGCACGCTTTCGACACGGTGCTGATCCTGGGAGAACCCGCCGGCATCCGCGTCCTGGCCACCGAGATATACGACATGCTCGTGCATGCGTATCCGCCGGCCTATGCCGAAGCGAGTCTGGTGTCGCTGCTGCTGGTGCTGCTGGTGGGCGCGCTGTGCATCGCGCAGTTCCTGCTGCTGGGGCGGCGCGGCTATGTCACCGTAACGGGCAGGCAAGGCGCCCGGCGTCCGCATGATCTGGGCGGGTGGCGGTGGCTGGCCGGCGGACTCGTCTGCGTTTATTTCGTCCTCGGCGTGGCCGCCCCCTTCGGCGCCTTGGTGTACGGCGCTTTCCAGCCGTTCCCGGGCGTGCACGGCGCGTTGACCTGGCTGCATTTCGAACGGGTGTTCACGCGTCCGGGAGTGCTGCAGGCCGTATGGACGACCGGACTGCTGGCGGTGGGCGTGGGGGCGCTCGCGATGGTCTTCGGCGTTGCGCTGGCGCTGGCCAATACGCATCTCGGCCCCCGGGGCCGGACGTTCGTGCGGTTCGCGGCGCTGGTTCCGTACGCCATGCCGGGCATCGTCGCGGCGCTGGCGGTGACATGGGCCTACGTCAGCGTGCCCGGCCTGAGACAGATCTACGGGACCCCCTGGATGCTGGTGGTGGCCTTCATCGTGGTCGTGATGCCGTTCGCGATGCAGGCGGCGCAAGCGGCCGTGGCGCAGCTCTCGCCTGATCTGGCCGCGGCGGCGCGGGTATCCGGGGCGTCCGCGCTGCGCGCCAACGTCGGCATCGTCGGCCGGCTGATCCTGCCGAGCTTTCTTGCCGGATGGTTCTTCGTGGCCATCATCATCGCCGGCAATCTGGACGTGCCGCTGCTGCTGGGGACCCCGACGCTTTCCACCGTGGCGTCGCAGATCTTCATTCTGCAGTCCCAAGGGCAGATGGGCGACGCGGCGGCATTGGTGGTGAGCAGCATATTCGGCGTCCTGCTGCTGGGGCCGGCCGCGCTGCTGCTGCGCAGGGCCGTGCGCGCGCGGCGGTCTCGCCTGCGTTCGCCCGGAACCGGGCGCGTGTCCGCCGGCGCGGCCGTCCGTCTTCAAGGAGAATTATCGTGAGCGGCATACGCATCGAGGCGCTGCGCAAGCACTATGGCGCCGCGCGCGGCATCGAGCATCTCGACCTGGAGGTCGAGGAGGGCGAGTTCTTCGTTCTGCTGGGTCCCAGCGGCTGCGGCAAGACGACGGCGCTGCGCTGCATCGCGGGGCTGGAGGAGCCCGATGCCGGCACCATACGAATCGGTGCGACGACGGTGGTGGCGCCGGCGCGCGGCGTGTTCGTGCCGCCCAACCGCCGCGATCTGGGCATGGTGTTCCAGAGCTATGCGCTCTGGCCGCACATGACGGTCGAGCAGAACGTCGGCTATCCGCTGCGCGCGCGGGGATGGCCGCGCGACCGCGCCCGCGCGGCCATCGCCCGCGCGCTGGCCCTGGTGGATCTGGGCGGACTCGGCAACCGCTATCCGGGCGAACTCTCCGGCGGCCAGCAGCAGCGCGTGGCGCTGGCCCGGGCGGTGGTGGCCGCGCCCAAGCTGATTCTGTTCGACGAACCGCTGTCCAACCTGGACGCCCAGTTGCGGGCGCGGCTGCGCCAGGATCTGCGCCGGGTGCATCGCGAGACGGGCCATACCGCCGTCTACGTGACCCACGATCAGGTCGAGGCGCTGGCGCTGGCCGATCGCGTCGCCGTGATGCGCGAAGGCAGGGTGGAGCAACTGGGCCGCCCCGACGACATCTTTCTATCTCCGGCGACGCGCTTCGTGGCCGAATTCGTCGGCTACGACAATCTTTTCGAGGCGACGGTCGAGCAGTCCGGCACCGACGGCGTCCGGGTCGCGCTCGGAGGCCGCTGCGCGCCGCTGTCCGCCCGCAGCTCGGCCCGGCTTGCTCCCGGTTCGCCGGTGCATCTGGCGGTCCGCTCCAATCGCATCCGCCTGGGCAAGGGCGCCGCCGCCGACCGCCGCAACAGCCTGGACGTACGGGTGCTGGACGCCGCTTATCTGGGGGACAGTTACCAGTGCACGGTGCAGTGGCCGGGCGGCCGGCCGTTGCTGGCCCAGGTTCCCGCCGATCTATGGAAGCAGGAAGGCGCCGCCTTGATGGGCGGTCCGGCCCATGCGTTCTTTCCGCAAGACGAATTGGTGGCTTTGCCCGCGGGGGACGGCGGGCGGCAGTAAGCGATACGCCGCGCCCGGCCGGCAGCGGCCCGCGGCGGACGATTTCAACGACTCTTCAAGGAAATGTCATGAGACAGTGGTTCAAGAAATGGATGGCGGCCGCCGCCGTCGCCGGTGTCGCGGGCGCAGCGCACGGCGCCGACGGCGGGGACGCGCTCAAGGCTCTGTACGACCAGGCCCGCGCCGCCCGGCAGACCCAGGTCGTCGTCTATACGCCCTACGGCAATCTTCAGCCAGTGTGGAACAAGTTCGCCGGCACCTATCCCGGCATCACCGTGCAGCCGGCGGTCATCTCGGGAGGCGGCGCGCCGCTGCTGGCGCGCACCCGGGCCGAGGCGGCCAGCGGCAACTACATCGGCGACATCGTGCTGAGCGGTCTGGGCGACATCAATACGCTGATCGCCGAAGACCGGCTCGAACGCGACGAGCCGCCGCAGGCCGCCACGCTGGATGCGCAATTCAAGGATCCGGCGGGACGCTACCAGATCCCGTTCCATACGTTGTTCACCATCGTCTACAACCCGAACCTGATCAAGGAGTCGGAACTGCCGGCCAGCTTCGACGAAGCGATAGGGTCCAAGTGGGCCGGCCGCTACGGCCATGCGCGCTTCACCGGCGCTGCGGCGCCGGATCTGGTCGGCACCATCCTGTCGTACAACAATGCCCTCACCGACGATCAGCTTCGCCAGCTCAAGGCCAATGCGCAGGTCAGCCCGACCGCCATCGCGCTGCTGACCAATGTGGCGCAGGGGCGCGTGGCCTTCGGCCTGTGGGGACCGACCCAGAACGTGCGTCGCCTGCAGCAGGACGGGGCGCCTTTAAAGATCCATTTCCTGCCGGATTCCGCCGTCGTCATGGGGCCCGGGCTGGCGTTGCTGAAGAATGCTCCGAATCAGCATGCGGCCCGTCTGCTCAAGGCCTGGCTGCTTAGCGAGGCGGGGCAGGCGGCGCTGGGGCAGGAAGCGTCCAGCTACGGCACGCAGCCGACGGCGCCGACGCCCGAGGGGCTGCCGGACATCGGCGGATACCGGTTCAAGGGCGTGCCGCTGGCCGAATACGACGCGGCGCTGAAAGCCTTCCGCGAACGCACCGTCGCCATCTGGGGCCGGTAGCGGGGCACGACGTTCAAGACTGCGGATTCGTATCCATGACCACCCGCCAGATGCATCTCAATTTTCACGGCAACAGCTCGGGCGAGCATCTTGCCGCATGGAGCCGCGCCGGCGCCGGAGATCCGGCCGTCTTCGTGCTGGACTATTACCTGCAGATCGCCACGATCGCCGAACGGGGCCTGTTCGACGCGGTGTTCTTCGCGGCCGGGCTGGCGTTGCCGGACGACGGCCGGCCGGCGCGTCCGGTGCTCGATCCGGTCGTGCTGATCGCCGCGCTGGCGGCGCAGACGCGGCGGATCGGCTTCGTCGCGACGATGTCCACGACGTTCACCGAACCCTATAACGTCGCCCGCACCTTTTCTTCGCTCGACCACATTAGCCGGGGCCGTGTCGGCTGGAACATCGTCACGACCTACGACGAACTGGCATCCAGGAACTTCGGTCTGTCGCAGTTGCCGGAACGCCGGCACCGATATGCGCGCGCCGACGAGTTCGTCGGTGTCGTGCGCGCGCTGTGGGATAGCTGGGACGACGAGGCCGTGGTCGCTCTGGAGAACGGCGAGGTCGATATCGATGCCGCGCGCATTCATCCGATCCGCCACGAAGGCCGATTCTTCCGTGTCCACGGGCCGCTGCAGACGCCCCGCACGCCCCAGGGCCGGCCGCTGCTGTTCCAGGCGGGGGGATCGGAAGCCGGACAGGAACTTGCCGCGCGCCATGCGGACGCCGTTTTCAGCATAGGCCTGGAGCGGGCCCAGGCCCAGGCGTTCTACCGGGACCTGAAGGCCCGCGCGGCGCGGCAAGGACGTGATCCGGAAAGCCTGCACATACTGCCGGGCGTATACCTGTACCTGGGCGCCACCGAGCAGGAAGCGGAGCGCAGGCGCCAGGAACTGCTTGCATCGCCCGCCGCGGTGCGCGGGTACGTCAGGCAGCTCGCCACGCGCCTGGGGGTCGAGCCGGAAGCGCTGGCCATGGACGAACCGGTGCCCGAGTCGATACTGCGCGACGCGGAATCGCGCGCCGGGTCGGTCGGGCATACGCGGGCGCTGGTCGCTTCGCTGCGCAATGGCGATGGCGCGACACGACCGACCCTCAGACAGTTTCTGGCGCGCCAGCCGGTGGGCGGGCCGCATCGAGTCATCATCGGCACGCCGGAGCAGGCGGCCGATACGCTGGCGGACTGGTTTCTGGCGCGCGCCGCGGATGGCTTCAACATCGGCAACATGCCGCCGGCGGATCTGCGGATTTTCGTCGAGCAGGTCGTGCCGTTGCTGCAGAAGAGGGGGCTGTTTCGCGAGGGCTACGAAAGCACGACGCTGCGCGGCCACTTCGGGCTGACCGCCGGGCGCGGCAAGAGCCGGCCGGAATGAGCATCAGCCTGGCCAAACTGCGCAGCTTCATCGCGGTGGCCGACGAAAGCCAGTTCAACCGCGCCGCGCAGCGGCTCGGCGTTTCCCAGCCATCACTGAGCGCGCAGATCCGCGACCTGGAACGGCTGCTGGGCGTCAGTCTGTTCAATCGCACCACGCGCAGCGTGTCGCTGACCGTCGAGGGCCGCCGCTTTCTGCATCGCGCCCGGCGCTTGCTGGCGGACCTGAACGATGCGGTCGCCGACATGCAGAATCTGTCTTCGCTGAGTCAGGGGCGCATTGTCGTGGCGGCAACGCCTTCGGTGACCTCGATGCTGCTGCCCGCGGCGATCCAGGCATTCGGCCAGCGGTTTCCCGACATTCACGTGCAGGTTCACGAGGCCGTCCATGCGGGGGTGGAAGACAGCGTCATCAGCGGACGCGCGGATTTCGGTTTCGGCCCCCGGCCCGCCAGAACCGGCGACCTGGAGTTCACGCCCTTCCTGTCCGAAAAATTCTTCGGCGTGACCGGCGCGGCGCATGCGGCCGACGGCGTGTCGTCGATGACGTTCGCGGAGTTCTGTACCCGCCCGCTGATCCTGCCCGCCGCCGGTACGGGCTTACGCAGCGCCATCGACGAGGTGCTGGCGGATCAGGGCGTGTTTCCGAACGTCGCGCATGTGCTTGCGCACCAGGATACGATGCTGACGATGGCGTCCAAAGGCCTGGGCGTCGCCTATCTGCCCGCGCTGGTGATTCTGTCCGCCGGCGCGCGTCCGTTGCGGCTCGTCGACGTGCGCGAACCGGAAACCTGGCGCGATCTGGGCGTCATGCAGCGCAAAGGGGGCAGCGCTTCCGCCGCGACGGCCGAGTTTCTGCGCCTTTGCTTTGCGGGCGAGCTGCTGGACCCGGTTTTCGACATGGCGGTAGGCGCGGACGAAAACAGCCGCCTCCTGCTGGAAGGCATCGCGCTGCGCGGACGTGCCGGGCACGGCGACGACGCCCGCAGGCTGGCGGGCCGCCGGCCGGCACCGGTCCCGTCCGGGCATGGCGGAGCGTGACGGCCAACCGTCGCGGCCGTCTTCACGGCAGGCACACGCCGGGGTACAGGCGCTGCAGTATCTGCATGGCCAGTTCGCCGAGCAGGCCGGCCAGTTCGTCGATGCTCGCGGCCGGGTCCGTCTGCGCCCGTGCCTTGGCCCATACGGCGGCCAGGTCGGCCGAGCGGGCCTGCACCGCCTGTTCGACTTCCGCGCGCCAGAACGGCGGAGCCTCGCCTTCCACGTAGTCTCCGCGTCCGCGTCCGAAGTGGACGACGGCCAGATAGCGCAGCAGGTCCGCCACGACCAGGGCCTGCAGGAAGTCGTCGGTCAACCGCACGGTGGCATGGTCCGCGCCCTTCGCCTTGTTGATGCCCCAGGCGGCGCCGGCGAAAGTGGCGGCTCCGGCCAGCGCGCCGACCAGCATGCCCCCGCCCAGCGTCAGGCCGCCTGCGAGCAGATCGGCCGATGCGCCGGCGGCGGCTCCCGAAGCGATGGCCCCGAGCAGCCCGGCCTGTTTGACGTCCAGCGGCATGTCGAACGCGAAGTTTTCCCGCAGCCGTTCGTTCAGCGGCGCGGCGGCGCTGCCGTGCAGGCCATGCAGCGCGAGCAGCTCGGCCGTGGTCCGTTCTCCCTGGCGCGCCAGGCGTTCGGCAATGGCGGCGGTGGCTTTCTCCTTGACGGCTTCCGCCGCGCGGCCGCGCAGGCCGACCACGCCCAGTGCCGTCCCGAGCGGCGGGACTGCTTCGACGTCCTGCCGGTCTCGCGCCGCGGCGACGATCTGCCGGGCGACGACGGCCATCGATCGTCCGAAACGGTCCAGATTGCGCTGGTCCCATGCCGCCGTCAGCCGCGCATGGCCCTGCTGCAGGGAAGCCGGAAGGCACTTGCCGATCGCCTCGAACAGCGCGCGTTCGTGAACCCAGCTACGCGCGAAGGCGTCCAGCGGAATCACGTCGCGCACCACGCCGTAAGGCCGAAGGTGGCGGGCCCAGCGCGCGGTTTCTTCGCGTTCCTGCGGCGCCGGACGAGGCGGCCCCATCTGGTTCAGCAGCACCACCACCGGCTTGCCCAGCCATTGGAGGATCTGCATTTCGGGCGGAACGTAGCCGGCCTCGCTTGGGTCCTCCGCGGCGTTGACCAGATACAGCACCACGTCGGCATTGTCGCGCGCCGCCTGGAGCGCGCGCTGGCTGAGCCAGAACGCGCGGTCGCTCACCCTGTCCCAGACTTCGGTCAGGAACCAGCCCAGGGGGTTGCCCGTCATTCCCAGGCGCTTGGCCAGCCGGGCGGAATCGCCGAAGCCCGGCGTATCCCACAAATACAGCTCGTCGCCGTCGTCGGTCGCCAGCAGCCGGTACGCGTCCGCCGTCTGCGTTACGTGGGCGGCATCGCGCACCTCGCCCACGTCGGCACCCAGCAGGGTGCGGGCGAGCGTGGTCTTGCCGGCGTTGGTATGGGAGACCAGGCAGAGCTGTATGCGGGCGGGTTTGTCAGGCATCGGCGGAAGGGCGGAGCAGATCGACGAAGGTGACCGGCACCTGGTGCAGGTCGCCGAAATCCTGCCACAGGCGTTTGCGTTCTTCCATGCGCCGGGCGGCGTCCGCCTGGCCATCGAGGCGTGCGGCATAGGCCGACTGGTCCACCGCCAGCACGAGCTTGCCCGGCAGCGCGTGCGCCAGGTGGTCGAGGAAGGCGCCGTGGTTCTCGCGTTCGGGCGTGGCGGACAAATTGACGAGGGCGGCGGTGACGGTGGCCTCGCCTTCCGACAGGCTGCGCCCGGCGGCTTCGTCCGCGTCCGCGCCATACTCCCATCCCGGCATCAGCATCGCCTGCGCGGTTTCGCCCAGCATCGAGCGGGCGAGCGCCTGAAGCGCCTCGCCGCGGCGCTCATCCACGGCAAAGCTGTAGGGAATGACCCGCAGGCGCAGCGGCACGGGACTCAGGGCGCCCAGCAGCTTGCGGTAATACGGCTGGCCGAGATCGACCGGGAAGTTCCGGCGCAGGCGAACCTCCTGCCAGCGCGCGGCGGCGGCCAGCAGCAGGCGCGGCGCGATCACCACCACGGCAAGCAGCGCCGCGTACAGGTGCACCCAGCGCGCTCCGCCTGCCACGCCTCCGGTGGCGCCGAACCTGAGCGCCGCGACTTCTTCCGGCGTGAATCCGGGCAACTGGAACAGCCAGGCGGCGGGGGCGAACAGGACGCGCAAGATCGCATGGACCTGGTTCGCATCGAGAAAAGTGCTTTCCCAGCCCACGCGGTATTCGACAATGAGACCGCGGACGTAGAGCGACAGCGCGATTCCGGCGCCGAACAGCGCAGCCGACAGATGGAGGATGCGCCTGGCGCGGGCGAGGTCGAGCGGCGCCGCGAGGCGCCTCCAGTCGGCGGCAAAGCGGGCGAGGGCGGCGGCGAGCGCCGGTTGCGGCCGGCGACGCCGCGTCCAGCTCGCCGGCAGCCGGACGTGGATGGACAGGGTACTCCAGCGCCGCCGCAGCGGCGGTATCGCAAGGACGAGCAAGAAGGCATACATCAGCACGTTCCAGCCGAGCACGCCCAGCAGCGGCAGCGAGAGCAGGTCCATGCGGTGAGGATTGGCGATGCGCTCGGTCAGGGCGCCCGCGAGGAGCGCCACGACGGGCACGATCCACCCGGCGAGAGCCGCCACGCGGCAGGGGCGCCGCACGACGCCCAGCGCCGGCATGCGCCGTTCGAGGCCGTCCAGCAACAGGCCCGCCCGCGTTTTCAGGAAGGCCGCGGCCGCGTCCGCGTGCGTATCGCGGCTGTGTTGCAAGGCACCCATGTTGCGGGCGCTGAGGCTGGCTTGGCGGAGTTCGTCGGTGCGCAGTAGTTGGCGGTCGTGGTCGGTGGCCTCAATGGCATGGGCCAGAACCACGTCCCGGGCCGCTCGCTCGTCCATCGGCGTCCTGGATAGTTCTTCAGCCGACAGACTATATAGGAATTGGGAACCGGCGTATGCGTTGCGCCGGGCGTATAAGCAAGCCCTATGGCGACTGGCTTGCCGCCGGCGTGGCGTAGGCCTTGCGCAGCGGCGTCTCTTCCAGGGCAGCGCGCAAGGCGGCGTATTCCCGGTCGATGCGCAGCAGCCGCGCCATGCGGGCCGATTCGTCGGTCCAGTGCCCTTGTAGCGCGCTCTGGCGATCGAGGCGATAGACCAGATAGGCATGGGCCAGCAGGGCGGAGTCCCCCGCGGCCTCGAAACCCGCCAGATCGTGCCGGCGTTTCAGTTTCTCCCGCCCGGCACTCGTCTGGCCGAGGCCGGCCAGATGCTCGGCGAGGCGGGCGCGCAGGGCTTCCGGCAAGGCGCGACGTGCCAGCACCAGCGAGGCGGGCAAAGGATCGGACTGCCACAGGACCGCGATGCGGGCGTATTCGTTGGGGAAGCGCTCCCTGAAGCGGGCCAGGTCCGAGCCCGTGGTCAATCCCACGTCGGCCTCGCCGTTGGCGACGGCCAGCACGTTCGTCTGGTGGCTGCCTTGAATTTCGGCGGCGAAGAACGCCTCCATGCGCAGGCCGCGCGGCAGGAACAGCTGCAGCTGCGGCACGAGATAGCCCGACAGCGAGCGGGTTTCGCCCCGCGCCAATCGCCATTTGGCCGGCAGCGCCAGCATCTGCTCGAGCGTGGCGGGTGGCGCGCCGCGCCGGCCGACGAGCACCGTGCGGTGGCGGTCGGGGTCGGCGGGCAGGGCGCGCGCGATGACCGTCATGCCATGGCGAGTGACGGCATCGACGGCCAGGCTGCCCGACAGGACGGCCAGGTCGATGTCGCCTTGACGCAGGGCAGCCGTCATGGCGTCGTAGGACGTGGGGGCGAGCAATTGCGTCGGATTGCCGAGGGCCTGGGCCACGCCCGCGGCCAGCGGACCCCAGGCGTTGCGCGTTTCCAGGGGGCCTTCGACCGGCAGGATGCCCAGCCTGAGCGATGGCTGGGCATGGGCTCCGAGCGCCGCGCACGCCAGCGCCAGGGCCGCCGCTGCGCGCAGCAGGCGCGGCGCCACGAACCGGGAGGAAAGCGGCGGAGGGCAGCAGAGGGCTGGCATGGTACGTCCTGACTCCCCGAACTGGGCGTATGGCTCTCTTTTTGGTATCTTTATTGGGGTCTATTGGATTCTTTTTTTGTGTCCATTGCAAGACACGCCACAATATTCCTTCGTTCACCATCCATCTGCCCATGTCCGCACGCGTGCCCGCCTCAGGCGACCCGGTATTGGAACTGCTGCTCTCGCGGCTGCGCCTGCACGATGCCGTCACGACTCCCTACTACGTCCAGCTGCAGCGGCAGATCCAGGCCCTGATCGACGGTGGCGAACTGCGTACCGGGCATGGGCTGCCGTCCGAGCGGGTATTGGCCAAGGCGCTGAACATCAGCCGCACGACGGTCAAGCGTTGCTACGATTCGCTGCGCGAGGCGCAGACGCTCGCGAGCTCCCAGGGCCGGGGCGGGACAGTGGTCAAGGCGGCGCCGCGGGTTTCACCCGCCATGCAGCGCCTGCGCGGATTCACCGAGGAAATGCGGGAGCTCGGACTCGAACCGTCGGCCCGCGTGCTGGAGTGCGCCGTGGTCCAGGACCGCATGGTGGCGTCCATCTTCGGCCGGGTATCGAATGCCGAATTCTTCAAGCTGGTGCGTGTGCGGCTGGCCGATGGCGTGCCCATGTCGCGCGAGGTGGCCTGGTACGACCTGGCAGTGGCGCCCGCCTTGGCCGAGTGGGACGGCCAGGGCTCGGCCTATGCCTATCTGCACGAGCACTGCGGTATCGAGCTGGCCTGGGCCGACCAGTCGGTCGAGGCCGTGCTCAGTTCGCCGGAAGAGGCCGAGGTCTTCGGTTTTGCGCAGCCCGCGCCCTGCCTGCTGCTCAAGCGGCGTTCCCATTCGGCCCAGCATGCGCTGGTGGAGTACGTGGAAGGCACGTTCCGCGGCGATGCCTACGCTTACCGGCTCAGGCTGCAGGCCTGAGCAGCGCCTCCAGCTCTTGCCGGCCAGGGAGCGCGGCGAGAATGCCCGGACGGGAAATGGACAGCGCGCCGCAGGCGTTGCCGGCCCGCAGCGCGGCCGCCATGTCCTCGCCGCGGGCCAGCCCCCAGCACAGCCCCGCGCTGAAGGCATCGCCCGCGCCGAGCGTCTTCAGCGGATCGGCCGGGAACGCCGGCGCTACGTGTATCGTTCCATCGCGATGGCAAGCCATGCTTCCCTGGGCGCCCAGCGTGGCGACGAGCCAGTTGCCGCGCCAGCGGCGCCACAGCGCCGGCAATGCCGAAACGATCCGCCGCGGCCGCGCCTCTTTTTCGCCGGACAGCGCGTCCTCCAGCAAGGCCTGGGCTTCGCTTTCGTTGACGACCAGCACGTCGGCGCAGTCGAGCATCTCCTCCGGCAAGGTCTGCCACGGCGAAGGATTCAGCACCGTAGGCACCCCGCGTGACCGCGCGAGCGCGAGGCCGGCCTGCACCGCGGCAAGCGGAATCTCGAGCTGCGCGTAGAGCAGGGCGGCAGCGGCGATGTCCGGCGCCGCCCGGGCCACTTCGCGCGGGCTCAGCGCGGCGTTGGCGCCGCCGTGGACCACGATCTGGTTTTCGCCCGCCGCGTCGATGAAGCCGGCGCCATGGCCGGAAGGCATGGCGCATCGATGGATGTGGCGGGCATGCAGCCCCTCCCGCCGCAGCCATTCCAGCAGCGTCCCGGCCGGCGCGTCGTTGCCGATTGCCATGACGAGATCGACGGCCGCCCCCAGGCGATGGCATCCGACGGCCACGCTCAGCCCCTTGCCAGCTGGCTCTGCCGAGAAGTCCCCGGCGCGCAGTGTTTCGCCGGGGCGCGGCAGCCGGTCCACGCGCCAGCAGCAGGCTTGCATGAAGCTGCCCAGCACGGCGATGCGAGGGAGAGAGTCGGACATGCCTGGATCCGTTCGCCGGAGGCCGCACACGGCGCCGCGAGCGGCCCCGCGGCGGCATTCGGCCATTTCTTGCGACTTGGTAATGGCGTTTTTCCGCCGCATCGCCGATACGGCGGGCATAAGCGCCGGATTCGCCCTTTCCGGATAGTAACCGTCGATACGTTCCAGGCAAGACCCCCGCGCCTAGACTGGATGCTCATTCAAGGAGGACTTGCCATGGCAACGTTTCTGGTCTTTATCGGCGTGCTGGCGGCTACCGTGGGCTTCATCTATCTTCTGGTCAGGATACCCATGCTTTTCAATCGCGGAGGGGAGGACGACTCGCAGCAAGACCCGCCGGCGAAGGCGAGCGGATCGCGCGACTAGCGTGCTTTCTACACCAGAACGTCCACCGACTTGAACACGCGCCGCAGTACGGGATCGCGCGAAGTCATGCCGATCCGCACCTGTTCGAAGAAGTGGTCGAGGAAACGCTGCGCCGCCCAGGGCAGCGTATCGTGGCGCCGCCGCACGATGCCGACTTGGTGCGGCGAAAAACTCTCCTTAAGGTGGAAGGGCATTAGCGCGCCGTGCCCGCCTCCCGATTCCAGCAGCGGCCACGGACAGAAGGTGAGCATGTCGGTGCGGCAGACGAGCTCCAGCATCAGCGAGGACGAATGCGCCAGGTGGATGCGGCGGCTGGGGACCTCGTAGCCGTGCTGCACGAACAAGTGATCGAGCAGCAGTGCTTCTTCCTGGGGCGCGTAGTTCAACAGCCAATCGCAATCGAGCAGTTGTCCAAGGGTGCGCGCCCGCCCGTGCGGGTGGCCGGCGCGCCCCGCCACGGTGGCCTCGTAGGCAAACACCGGTGTGGATTGCAGGTCGGTGTGCTGCGGGTGGCCCGAGGTCCGTCCGATCAGCAGGTCCAGCGCGCCTTCGCGCAGCTTGGGCAGGGCGACCGCCGACAGTCCTTCGAATAATTCCAGCTGCACGTTGGGTAGTTCCCGATGGAAGGCTTGCAGGACGGCGGGAAGAAGACTCTGCGCCACCCACGGCGTGACGCCGATCGAAAGCCGTACCGCGGCTTCGGCGTTGCGGTGCCGAGCCATGTCGGCGTCGGCGCTGTTCAGTTGTTCGACGATGATCTGCGCATGCTGCAGCAGGGAACGGCCGGCGGGCGTCAGGCCGATGCCGCTGCTGTGGCGGATGAACAGCGGCACTTCGCATTGCGCCTCGAGCTCTCGCGCCGCTTGCGTGACGGCGGCCTGGGTCACGCCCAGTTCCCGGGCGGCGGCGCGGATGCTGCCTTGCTGGGCGATGGCGACGAGATAGCGGATCTGGTGCAGCTTCAGCGGCAGCATGGGAAGGGGCGGCGTATCGGGATAGGTGAATGGTAATGCTTGTCGGGACAACAAGTAACCGTCTTCCCCTGGCGTCCGGCCCTGCCTAGACTGGGTTTCCCGGGCCGAGCCCGGCCCCTTGCCAGGAGTCCCATGACCGCATTCGCCGAAACCGCCGTGCTGCCAGGCATCCGCGCCATCGAAGCGGAAATGGTGGCGTTGCGCCGCCATATCCATGCACACCCCGAACTCGCTTTCGAGGAGTTCGGCACCAGCGACCTGGTCGCCGACCGGCTTGCCCAGTGGGGCTACGCCGTCGACCGCGGGCTGGGGGGCACCGGCGTGGTGGGCACGCTGGAGGTGGGATCCGGGACGCGCCGGCTGGGGCTGCGCGCCGACATGGACGCGCTGCCGATACACGAGAAGACGGGCCTGCCCTATGCCAGCACACGACCCGGGAAGATGCATGCCTGCGGCCACGACGGCCACACGGCGATACTGCTGGCCGCGGCCCGCCATCTGGCCGAGACACGCAACTTCGAAGGCACCTTACACCTGATCTTCCAGCCGGCCGAGGAAGGGCTGGGGGGCGGCCGCAAGATGATCGAGGACGGGTTGTTCCGGCGCTTTCCGTGCGACGCCGTCTTCGCCTTGCACAATATGCCCGGTTATCCGGTGGGCAAGTTCGGTTTCATGAACGGCTCGTTCATGGCCTCGTCCGATACCGTGGTCATCACCGTCGCGGGCCGGGGCGGACACGGGTCCTCGCCGCATCTGGCCAGCGATCCGGTGGTCGCCGCGGCGCACATCGTGCTGGCGCTGCAGACCGTCGTCTCGCGCAACGTCGATCCGCGCGACATGGCGGTGGTGTCGGTGGGGGCCATCCACGCAGGTGACGCGCCCAACGTCATTCCCGACGGCGTGGAGATGAAGCTCTCGGTGCGCGCCTATCGGCCCGAGGTGCGCGCCATGCTGCGCGCGCGCATTACCGAGCTGGTGCAGGCGCAGGCCGCCACCCTGGGCGTGCGTGCCGAGGTCGATTATCACTGGCGCTATCCCGCGCTGGTCAACGACGACGCCTGCACCGACTTCGCCCGCCAGGTCGCGCTCGACTGGCTGGGAGAGGACGGGTTGATCGGCGGACTGCAGCCGCTGACCGGCAGCGAGGACTTCTCCTTCATGCTCGAGCAATGTCCGGGCAGCTACCTGATCGTGGGCAACGGCGAAGGCGATTCCCACGGCACGGGGGGCTGCATGGTGCACAACCCCGGCTACGATTTCAACGACCGCATCCTGCCGCTGGCGGCGACCTACTGGGTCAAGCTGGCCGAGCGATTCCTGGCGGCGCCGAACCGCTGATCCTGCCTACCCATCGAACGGAGTCCCCCATGAGGCCTGTTTTCTCCTTCCGGCGCCGTTTCCTGGTCGCGGCGACCGCCCTTGCCTGCGTCGCGCCCGCCGCCGTCCTGGCGCAATCCGGCTATCCGTCCAAACCCATCAAGTTCGTGGTGGGCTATCCGGCCGGGGGATCGGTCGACCAGATGGGGCGCGTGATCGGCGAAGCCATGGCGCGTCGCCTGAATGGCGTGGCGGTCGTCGAGAACCTGGGCGGGGCGGCCGGCGCCATCGGCGCGCAGCGCGTCGTCAATAGCGCCCCCGACGGCTACACGCTGCTGGCCGGATCGAGCAACGAACTGGTCGCCACCCGCCAGATCAACCCTGCCCAGCGCTACGACGCGCGCAAGGATCTCACGCCTATCGGCATGGTGGCCTGGGCACCCGTCATCCTCGCCGCCGGACCCAAGACCGGCATATCGTCCCTCGCGGAACTGGTGGCCGACGCCCGCAAGCATCCGGGCAAGTACAGCTATGGCAGTTCGGGCGTGGGCTCCACCCTGCACTTCGCCGGAGAGCTCTTCAAGCAGCAGGCCGGCCTTGCCATGACGCACATCCCCTACCGGGGCGTGGCGCCGCTCACCAGCGATCTCGTCGGCGGCAGTCTCGACCTGGCGGTGCTGTCGCCCACGGCGGCCGTGCCGTTCATCAAGACGGGGCGCATCAAGCCGCTCGCCGTCACCGGGTCCAAGCGCATTCCGTCGCTGCCGGACGTGCCCGCCATGAACGAACTTCCCGAGCTGAAGAACTACGAACTGGCCGGCTGGTTCGCCATCATGGCGCCGCGGGGCCTGCCCGAGGCGTTGCGCTCGAAGCTGGCCGAAACGCTGCAGCAGACGCTGCAGGATCCCGCGGTGCGCGCCAACCTGGAAGCCGCCGGCATGGAAATGGCGACCGGTCGCGAAAACCTGGGCAAGTTGCTGGCGGACGAAAGCGCCAAGTACGCCCAACTCGTGAAGTTCGGCGGCATGCGCGAGTGATCCGCGGCGGCCTCGCGCCGCCTTGCGGCGTCACTTGTCCGAGAATTCTTCGAAGATCAGGTTGCGCAGCCACTGGTTCGACGGTTCGCGATGGAACTTCGCGTGCCAGAAAAGATTGATGCCTGTCTTGGGCAGTGCCACGGGATGGTTCACTGCCTTGAGATTGAACGGATCCAGGCACTCGGCCGCGTAGCGTTCGGGCACGGTGGCGATCATGTCGGTGGACTGCAAGATGTGGCCGACGGCCACGAAATGCGGCACGGTCAGGCGGATCTTGCGCTCGATGCCTTTTTTCTTCATGAACTCGTCCACTACCCCATGACCCGTGCCCGCCGACACGGCGACCACGTGGTCCGCCTTGCGGAAGGCTTCGAGCGTCAGCTTGCGGCCGTCCAGTTCGTGGCCGCGGCGGAACATGCAGACGTACTTCTGGGTGAATAGCCGGCGCTGGAAGAAACCCGCGCTGAGCTGCGGCAGCAGCCCTATCGCCAGGTCCACGTGGCCGGTCTCCATTTCGTCGCGCAGATTGACGGCGGTGTTGCGCACGGTGTTGATCGAGACGCCCGGCGCGACCCTCGCCGTGAGTTCCATCAACCGTGGCAGGAAATAGATCTCGCCGATGTCGGTCATGCCTACCGTGAACGTGCGCGTGCTGCTGGCCGGGTCGAAGGTGCTCCGGAAGTTCAGCGTGTCCTGGATGGTGCCGAGCGCATAGGCAATGGGTTCCGCCAGCTGGCGCGCGTAAGGGGTGGGCTCCATGCCGCGGGTGGTGCGCAGGAAGAGTTCGTCGCCCAGCAGCTTGCGCAGCCGGTTCAATGCATTGCTGACCGCCGGTTGCGTCAGCCCGAGTTTCTCAGCGGCGCCGGAAACCTTGCGCTCCATCAGCATCTGGTTGAAGACGACCAGCAGGTTGAGGTCGATGTCTTTCAGTTCCATGGCCTTCACCATTCATGGTGGTGATTGAGTCTATTCACCATATTCTATATATAAATAATTCCCCCGTTCCTATACTTCGTCGACGATCACAACTACTCCAAGACGCGAGACACACATGGAACTGGTGGTACAGCCCCTGGGCCGATCGCTGGCGGTGGAGCCGGGCGCGAACCTGCTGCAGACGCTGCGCAGCAATGACGTGCCCGTGTCCTACAGCTGCATGGCGGGCCGCTGCGGCACCTGTCGATGCAAGGTGCTGGAGGGCGGGGTGCTCGAGTCCGGCCGGGAGGCCAAGCTGACCAATCCGCACGACGGCCGCTATGTCCTGGCCTGCATGAGCGTCCTGACGGACAACTGCACCATCGAGATCCCCGAAGTCGACGAACTGGTCGTGCATCCGGCCAAGGTGCTCAAGACCACCGTGGCGAAGATAGAGGCCGTCACCCACGACATACGCCGCGTCGTGCTGCAATCGGCGAAGACGCTGGAGTTCTCGCCGGGCCAGTACGCCACGCTCCAGTTCACGCCCGGGCACGTGCGCCCCTATTCCATGGCGGGACTCAGCGGCAACGAGCTGGAGTTCCACGTGCGGGTCGTGCCGGGCGGGCGGGTGTCGGGCTATATCGATACGCAGCTCAAGGCGGGCGACCAGGTGCGCGTGAGCGGGCCGCTGGGAACGGCCTACCTGCGCCGCAAGCATGCCGGCCCGATGCTGTGCGTCGCCGGGGGAACCGGGCTGGCGCCGGTGCTCTCGATCGTGCGCGGTGCGCTCGAAGCAGGCATGCGCAACGACATCCACCTGTATTTCGGCGTGCGCTCGGAGCAGGACGTCTATGGCAAGCCCTGGCTCGACGCGCTTGCTGCCGAGCACGACAATCTGCACGTGCACGTCATCGTGGCGGCGGGAGCCGAAGTGCCGGGGCATCGCAGCGGCCTCGTGACCGACGCGGTGGATGCCGACTGGCCCACGCTGTCGGGCTGGCGAGCTTATTTGTGCGGCTCGCCTCCCATGGTCGACGCCGCCACGCTGGTGTTGGCGCGCAAGGGGTTGCCCGCCGAACACATCTACGCCGACGCATTCTACGCAAGCAGCGATTAATCGCGCCCGGGCGCGATCTCAACCACCACGATCAGGAGGCAAGCATGGGCGACACTACCGTCTTCCCCCGCGAACTCGAATGGAAGGGCGGCGGCTCCAGCCGCATCCCGTTCTGGGCCTATACCGACGAGTCGCTCTACAAGAAAGAACTCGAGCGCTTCTTCTATTCGGGCCACTGGAACTACGTCGGCCTGGAAGCCGAGATTCCCAACCCCGGCGACTTCAAGCGCACGGTGATCGGCGAGCGGTCCGTCATCATGACCCGGGCCGAGGACGAGACCATCCACGTGATCGAGAACGTCTGCGCGCACCGCGGCATGCAGTTCTGCCGGGAGCGCAGCGGCAACCGCAAGGAGCTCGTCTGTCCCTACCATCAATGGAATTACACGCTGAAGGGCGACCTGCAGGGCGTGCCGTTCCGGCGCGGCGTCAAGCAGGGAGGCAAGGTCAATGGCGGCATGCCGGCGGATTTCAAGACCTCCGATCACAACCTGAACAAGCTCAAGGTCGCGACGCGCGGCGGTGTGGTGTTCGCGTCGTTCGACCACGACGTGCCGTCGCTCGAGGATTTCCTCGGACCCGTCATCCTGGGCTACTTCGACCGCCTGTTCAATGGCCGCAAGCTCAAGCTGCTGGGCTACAACCGCCAGCGCATCCCGGGCAACTGGAAGCTGATGCAGGAGAACATCAAGGACCCGTACCACCCGGGCCTCCTGCACACCTGGTTCATCACCTATGGACTGTGGCGGGCCGACAACAAGTCCGAGCTGAAGATGGACGACCAGTTCCGCCACGCCGCCATGATTTCCACGCGCGGCTCGGCGGGCGTGAAGTCCGAGGTCACCGCCGGCGTGACCAGCTTCAAGGAGACGATGGAGATCAACGACAAGCGCCTGCTGGACATCGTGCACGAGCCGTGGTGGGGAGAACCCACCGCCGTGATGATGACGATCTTTCCCAGCGTGATCTTCCAGCAGCAGGTCAACAGCGTCTCCACGCGGCACATCCAGCCCAACGGCCACGGTTCGTTCGATTTCGTCTGGACCCACTTCGCGTTCGAGGACGACACGCCCGAGATGATCCAGCGCCGGCTGATCCAGGCCAACCTGTTCGGTCCCGCGGGATTCGTGTCGGCCGACGACGGCGAGGTAATCGAGTTCTCGCAGAGCGGCTTCGAGCAGAAGCCTTATCACCGCGCGCTGGCGGAACTGGGCGGGACCGGCGTCGAGAACACCGACCACATGGTGACCGAAACGCTGATCCGCGGCATGTACGAGTACTGGCGAAAGGTGATGGATGTCTGAGGCGCCTGGAGAGACGAACATGAACGATTTGCAGACCTATCTCGAAGTGGCCCGCCTGCATGCCGATTACGCGGCGGTCGTGGACAACCGGCAATGGGAGGCGTGGCCGGAGTTCTTCCTGGACGAGTGCGAGTACAAGATCCAGCCGCGCGAGAACTTCGACCGGGGATTCCCGCTGGCCACGCTCTACCTGATCAGCAAGGCCATGCTGAAGGACCGCGTGTACGGCATCAGCGAGACGCTGTTCCACGATCCCTACTATCAGCGCCACGTGTGCGGCCTGCCGCGCATCCTGAAGGACGAGGGCGGGGCGCTGCACGTGGAAGCCAACTACGCCGTGTTCCGCACCAAGCTGACGGGCGAGTCCACCGTCTACAACGTGGGGCGCTACATCGACCGCATCCGCCGCACGCCGGACGGGCTGAAGTTCGAGTCGCGGATCTGCGTGTTCGATACCGAGATGATTCCCAATTCCCTGATTTATCCGATTTGAGGTGGCTATGGCTGAATGGACCGATGTGGCGGCGACGGACGACGTGCCCGAAGACGACGTGATCGGCGTGCAGGCGGCGGGCAAGGACCTGGCGCTGTACAGCGTGGACGGCGAGTTCTACGCTACCGACAACATCTGTACGCACGGCCACGCGCGCCTGTGCGACGGATTCCTGGAAGGGCACGAGATCGAATGCCCGCTCCACCAGGGCAGATTCGACGTCCGCAGCGGCAAGGCAATGTGCGCGCCGTTGACCGAGGACATCAGGACCTACCCCCTCAAGGTCGAGGGCGGCCGGATCTGGCTGCAATTGGGTTAGGGCTGCGTGATTGATAGCGTCTTGGAGACATGCAATGCAGGAGCCTGATCAAGCAGGCCGCCCATTGAGGGCTTATACCGATCCCGATTACCAGCCGCTGTGCGCCACGCTGGCCGAGGTCCGCGCCAACATCGACCGGCTCGACGACCAGATCGTGGCGCTGCTGGCGCAGCGCGCCATGTACGTGAAGGACGCCGCGCGCTTCAAGAAGGACGCCTTCCAGGTCAGCGCCCCGGCGCGCCAGGCCGAAGTGTTCGCCAAGGTGCGGGCGCTGGCCAGCCGCCACAACCGGGGGTTCGACGGGCTGGAGGATGTGGTCGAGGCCGGCTACCGGGCGCTGGTAACCGCGTTCATCGCGGCCGAGCAGCAGTATCACGACAAGATGACCCGCACGGAGGATGGAGATGCCTAGTAAATCGTGGGGACGCGCCGCGGCGCGGGGAATGGCGGCTGCGCTGGTGGCCTGTGCGTTGCCCTTGGCGGCGCAGGCCCAGGCCTGGCCCGCGCATCCGCTCAAGTTGATCGTTCCGTTCGGCCCCGGGTCCAGTCCCGACCAGGTGGCCAGGGTGGTGGGAGACAGGCTGGGCGGCCTGCTGGGCCAGACGGTGGTGGTGGAGAATCGCCCGGGCGCCAGCGGCAACATCGGCACCAACGCCATCGCCAAGGCGCCGCCGGACGGCTACACCTTCGGGGTGTCGATCACCGGCCCGCTGGTCAACAATACCGTCCTGTTCGATTCGCTGCCCTATGATCCGGCCAAGGACCTGGCGCCGCTCACCCTGGCCGTGCACCAGCCCAACGTGCTGGTGGTGCCGGCCTCCTCGGGCATAGGCAGCGTCGCGCAGCTGCTCGAGGCGCTGAAGAAGAACCCGGACAAATTCAATTTCCCGTCGACAGGCGCGGGCACGGTGTCGCACCTGTCGGTCGAACTGATGCTGCAACGGATAGGCGCCAAGGCGGTGCATGCGCCGTATCCCTCGTCGCCTGCGGCGCTGACTTCGCTGCTGTCGGGCGACACCCAGTTTGCCGCGCTGCCGCCCATCGCGGTCATGCCCATGGTGAAGGACGGCAGGCTGAAGGCGCTGGCGGTGACCTCCTCCAAGCGTTCGGCGCTGCTGCCCGATATCCCGACCCTGGGCGAAGCGGGCGTGCCGGGCATCGAGGGCTCGGCCTGGATAGGTTTCGTCATTTCGTCCAAGGTCTCCGCCGACATCCAGAAGAAGCTGTCCGACGCCCTCGTCGCGGCGCTCAAGGACCCCGAGGTGGCGAAGAAGCTCGAGACCCAGTACATGGAGCCGGCGGCCACCACGCCGCAGGAATTCCGGCGCTACATGGACGACGAGCTCAAGCGCTGGGCGCCCCTGATCAAGAAGCTGGGACTCAAAGGCCAATAGCAGGAAGGAGCCGCCGCGGCGCCGCCCGGCGGGCGATGAGACCCTGACGCGATCCGCGGGCATGTTGCACAATAGGGGCCGGCACGCGACACGCCGGCCCGAGCGGCATGGCGGGCATGCGGACGACATCAGGATGGCTCATCGCATATGAAGAATGACACTGGAACGAAGCGCAAGCCGGCGGCCACGCCGGCCAAGGCCGCCGCTTCCAAACCCGCGCGCCGCGCGACCACCCCGCGCGGCGGCAAGACGGATCTGCAGCGGGCCGACTGGGTGCGCGCCGGGCTGCGCGTGCTGGCCCAATCCGGCGTGGACGCCGTGCTCATCCCCAGGCTGGCGACAGACCTGGGCGTGACCAAGGGCAGTTTCTACTGGCACTTCGAGTCGCGCGACGACCTGCTGCTCGCATTGATCGAGGAGTGGAAGCAGCATGCCACGCTGCGGGTGATCGAGATCGTCGAGAGCGCATCCACCTCGCCGCAGGAGAAGATCCGCATGATCGCCTTCATCGGCACCAATTCCCCCATCGACGAATTCGGCGGTGCCATCGAGCTGGCCGTGCGCAATTGGGCCCGCACCAACCCCGACGTGCGGCAGGCCGTGGCCGATGTCGACAAGCAGCGCCTGAGCTACCTCGCCAAGCTGTACGCCGACGTCGGATCCACGGTCGATCCCGAGCTGCTGGCTTGCCTGCACTACAGTTTCTCGACCGGGCTGCGCCTCATCTTCGCCTATCCGGAAAAGCAGAAACTGGCCATGCGGCAGGCCGCGCTCGACAACATCTTCTTTCCTCCTGCCGCCAAGTAGTCTCCGCGCTTCAGGCCGCTTGGCTCCGCAAGCGTTCCATGCCGGCCAGCGCCTCGGCATACTCGGCCGCCAGCCTGGCCACGATGTCGGCGGCCGAGGCGACCCCGTCGATCGCGCCCACGCCCTGCCCGGCGCTCCATACGTCGCGCCAGGCCTTGGCTTCGCCGCCGTCTTCCCGCTTGCCGAATGAAAAGCTGCGGCGCTCGCGCGCAGCAAGCGTCCCGATGTCCACCCCCACCGCCTCGAAGCTCTTGGCCAGGTAATTGGCGGGCAGGCCCGTGACGGCATCGCTGCAGACAATGTCGGCAGCCGTCGCATCCACCACCATGTTCTTATACGCGTCATGGGCGTTGGCTTCGCGCGAGGCGATAAAGCGTGTGCCGATGTAGGCCAGGTCTGCGCCCATCGCTTGTGCCGCCACGATCTGGCGGCCCCCCGCAATGCATCCCGACAGCACGACCAGGCCATCGAAGATCCGCCTGACTTCGTCGGTGAACGCCATGGGATTGATGCTGCCGGTATGGCCTCCCGCGCCCGCGCAAACCAGTATCAGTCCGTCGACGCCGGCGTCGATGGCCTTGCGCGCATGCCGCAGGGTGGTGACGTCGTGCAGCACCTTGCCGCCATAGGCGTGCACGCGCCTGACCACGTCGCCGGGCGGGTTCAGGCTGGTGATGACGATGGGCGCTTCATGCCGGCACACCACGTCCAGGTCGTGGGCCAGCCGCGCGTTGCTCGGATGGACGATGAGATTGACCGCGTAGGGCGCGGCCGGCCAGGGCGGCTGGCCGCGGTCCCAGGCATCGATGGCTTCCCGCACATAGGCGAGCCACGACGCGAGCTCGCTCTCCGGGCGTGCGTTGAGCGACGGGAACGCGCCGATGATCCCCGCCTTGCACTGCTCGGCCACGAGCTCCTTGGAAGAAACGATGAACATGGGCGAACCCACCGCGGGTACGCGCAGGCGCCATGGATGAGGCGCGTGATTCCATTGTCGGGACGGCGAGTTCAAGGGTTTCTCCCAGGGTTGACGGTCACGGAGGCGTTCAATAGAGTAGCTTCCATACCGACCAGTATGGAACGGAATCAGGATCAAGGCAAGATGCGATGACGAGCCCCGAACACTTCCACGGCCATGCCTCCATGGGCGAACGCAGCGTGCCGCTGCAATCGCTGTGGTCGCGCGGCGCGCGACTGGCCGAGGCACTGCGCGTGCGCGGCGTGCGCGAAGGCGACGCGTTGGCCATGCTGATGCGCAATGATCTCTGCTTTCTCGAGGCCATGGTGGCCGCCAACCTGCTCGGGGCCTATGCCGTTCCCGTTAACTGGCATCAGAAAGCGGACGAAGTGGCGTTCATTCTTGCCGATGCCGCGGCGCCCGTGCTGCTGGCCCATGCCGATCTGCTGGCGGGCGTGGCGCATGCCATTCCGGCAAGCGTACGCGTGATCGCGGCCGCCACGCCCTTGGAAATCCGCGAGGCCTATGGCATCGATCCGGCCTGTTGCGAAGTGCCGGCGGGAACGGAAAACCTCGACGAGGTGATCGCCGCTCACGGCGAACTGGCGGACCGTTCCGTGGCCGGTACGCGCGGCAGCATCATCTATACCAGCGGCACCACGGGCCGGCCCAAGGGCGTGCGGCGCGCGGCGCTGGAGCCGGACGAGGCGCGCCGTTTCGCCGCGCTGTCGCAGCAGTGGTTCGATCTGCGGCCCGGCGTGCGCACGGTCATGGCGGGGCCCATGTATCACAGCGCGCCCAACACCTATACCCGGTCGGTGCTGCAATCGGGCGGCAGCATTGCGCTCATGCCGCGCTTCGACGCCGAAGGGCTGCTGGCGCTGATCGAGCGCGAACGCATCACGCATCTTCATCTCGTGCCAACGATGTTCGTGCGGCTGCTGCGCCTGCCCGAACCCGTCCGCGCCCGCTACGACCTGAGCTCGCTGGAGTTCGTCATCCATGGCGCGGCGCCCTGTGCGCGCGAGGTCAAGCAGGCCATGATCGAATGGTGGGGACCGGTCATCCACGAGTACTACGGCGCGACGGAAACCGGAATGGCCAGCCGCAGTTCTTCGCAGGAATGGCTGGCCCGGCCGGGAACCCTGGGCAAGGCATGGCCCGGCCGCGAGCTGCGCGTCTACGGCGAAGACGGACGGCGCCTCGGACCCGGGCAGATCGGCGAGATCTACGTGGGATTGCAAGGCGTACCCAACTTCACATACCTGAACGCCGCCGACCAGCGCGCGCAGATCGATCGCGACGGTCTCGTCACCAACGGCGACATCGGCTATCTGGACGAGGACGGCTATCTGTTCCTGGTCGACCGGAAGAAGGACATGGTCATCTCCGGCGGCGTGAACATCTACCCGGCCGAGATCGAATGCGCGCTGGCCGAGCACGAGGACGTGGCCGACAGCGCCGTGATCGGCGTGCCCGACGCCGAGTACGGCGAAAAACTCGTGGCTTTCGTGCTGCCGTCGCCGGGGTGCACGGTGGGGGAAGACGAACTGCGCGCCTTCCTCAAACGCAAGCTCGCGAATTTCAAGGTGCCCAAGCGCTTCGTCTTCGTCGACGAATTGCCGCGGGACGACTCCGGCAAGCTGATGAAGCGCAAGTTGCGGGAGCCCTATTGGGCCGGTCGGGCAACGGCCATCTGAACGTATGCGCCGCGAGGAGACGACGATGAGAGTGACTGTGGCTGTAGCCGCGCTGGCGGCGGTCCTGGCGGGTTTCCCGGCCTGGGCGAAGTATCCCGAGCGGCCGATCCGGTTGATCGTGCCCTATCCGGCGGGCGGCACCACCGACGTGCTTGCGCGGCTCGTCGCCAAGGACATGGCCGAGGCGCTGGGGCAGGAGGTGTTCGTGGAGAACCGCGCCGGCGCCGCCACCATCGTGGGCGTGGACGCGGCGGCAAGGGCGCCCAGCGACGGCTACACCATCCTGCTGGCGACGGCGACGTCGTTCGCGGTCAATCCCCACATCTACAAGAAGCTGCCATATCGCCTGGACGAATTCATACCCATCGGCTTCATCGGCGAGGCCCCCATCCTGCTGGTTTCGCCGGTCGCCTATCCCGCCCGCAACCTGACGGAGCTGATTGGCCGATTGAAGGCGGACGGCGCGGGCGCTGCGATCGCCACCACGGGCAAGGGCGGCTTCTCTCACCTGACGGCGGCCATGTTCTTCAATGCCATCGGCGCCAAGTACCGCGACGTGCCTTATCGGGGCGAGGCGCCCGCGATCCAGGACGTGGTCGGCGGACAAGTGAATCTGTACTTCGGCAGCATGCCCGGTACGCTGCCCCATGTGAGCTCCGGACGGTTGCGCGCCTACGGCGTGACGTCCGAGCAGCGTTCCCCCTCCGCGCCGGGTATCCCGTCCTTTGCCGAGCAGGGGTTGCCGCAGGTCGTGGCCACGTCGTGGTTCGGATTATCCGCGCCCAAGGGCACGCCGCAGGACGTGATCGCCACGCTGGGCGTCGCGCTGGCCAAGGCCATGAAGGATAAAAGCATGCGCGACCGGCTGGCGCAGGAAGGCGCCGTGACGCGCGAGATGTCGCCGGCCGAGTTCGCCGACTACATCCGGCGCGACAACGAACGCTGGGGCGCCATCGTGCGCGCCGCCGGCGTGGAAGCGGAGTAGGCGTCATGGTCGGCTACATGCTCGAGCAGGTGTTGTACGACCTGGGCACGCGCCGCGATGCCCGCAGCGCCTTCGCCCAGGACGCCCAGGCATTCCTGGCCCGCTACAGGCTGCCGGCGGCGGCGGCGAAGATGGTGGCCGAGTTCGACGTGGCGGCGCTGCAGCGGGCCGGTGTCAGCCCCTTGCTGACCTATGGCTACTGGATGACCAACGCGCCGACCAGGACGCGGGCGGCCTACCTCGCCCAATTGTGCGGACAAGAAGGAGAGGGCGCATGGCCAAGATCGTAGGCGGTTTCGTCATGCCGCACGAACCCGGCATCTTCTACATGCCGGAGGATCGTTGGACCGACGGACAGCGGCGCGTCATGGCTGCCTACGGCGACATCGCGCGCAGGATAGGCGAGCTTGGCGCCACGGCCGCGATCGTGGTGGGCGCCGATCACTACGTGCTGTTCGGCCCAGGATGCCTGCCCAGCTATCTGATCGGCATCGGCGACGTCAGCGGCCCATACGAGAAATTCGCCGGTATCGACCAGGGGCCGATTCCCAACCACGTGCCGCTGGCCGAGCACATCGCCTTCCACGGCCGCGCCAACGGCTTTGACTGGGCCGTGGCCAAGGTGCTGCGGGTGGATCACTCCATCGGACTGCCGGCGCGCGTATGCGCCCTGTCCAATCCATCCGTGCGGGGCGTGATTCCGGTGTATCTCGCCAGCGGTGTCGAGCCCGTGATCTCCCTGAGCCGCGCCTACGAACTGGGCGGCGCGCTGCGGCGCGCGGTCGAGGCCTGGGCGGGCGAGGAGCGTGTGGTGGTGATCGGCTCCGGCGGCATCAGCCACTGGGTGGGCATGCCGCAGATGGGCCGGGTGAACGAGGCCTTCGACCGGCAGGTGCTCGAATGCGTGGTGCGCGGCGATGCCGCGCCGCTCCTGGCGCTGCGCGATGCCGACGTGCTGGAGCAGGCGGGCAACGGCGCCTTCGAGATACGGAATTTTCTTTGCATGATGGGCGCGCTGCCTGGCCGTACCGGAAGGCTGCTGTGCTATGAGCACGGCGACGAATGGGTGACCGGCCTGGGGTTCGCCGAAGTCCTGGAGCCAGCATGAATTCGACCCTTCTTCGTACGGACGGCCCGCGCGCGCAGGCGCGGCTCCGGCAACCGGAAACTGTCGGCGTGGAGGAACTGCGCGCCCTGGTGGACCTCGAGCACGGCGCGATCGACCGCCGCGTGTACTGGGACGAGGCCATCTACCGGCTGGAGCTGGAACGCATCTTCGCGCGCTGCTGGCTGTTCGTGGCGCACGAGAGCCAGGTCGCCGAACCCGGCGACTTCCTGACCACCTATATGGGCGAGGACGGGGTGATCGTGGCACGGGACGCCAGCGGCACCATCAACGTGTTCCTCAACTCCTGCACCCATCGCGGGAACCGGATCAGCCTGGCGGAAGTGGGCAACCGTCGCCGGTTCACCTGCAACTATCACGGGTGGACCTTCGGGCTGGACGGCGCGCTGGTGGCGCTTCCGCATGAAGATATCTACCAGCGGACCTGCCCCGGGTTCGACAAGGCGGATCTGGGCCTGCATCGCGCGCGGGTCGCCAGCTACAAGGGGCTGGTATTCGCCACCTTCGACGAGGAGGCGCCCGGCCTGGACGAATACCTGGGCGACTACCGCTGGTACCTCGACGTGCTGCTGGACAACGACGAAGGTGGCACCGAGTTCCTGGAAGGCAGCATCAAGTCGCGCATGGCATGCAACTGGAAATTCCCGGCCGAGAACTTCGCCGGCGATTCCTATCACGCCGCCTGGACGCACAACTCGGGCGCCATCGCCATGCTGGGCATGGGCGTGGGCAAGTCCGACCAGGAGAACAGCTACCAGGTCAACGTCAACGGGCACGGGTGGCAGTTCGGGCTCGACATGATCGGCAACGCCATGGTGCTGGGCGAGCAGGACATCGTCGATTACCTGCGCGAAAGGCAGGAAAAGGTGGCCGCCCGCCTGGGCAAGCTGCGCTCGCGCATGGTGGGAGCGATCAGCTCCGCCAACCTTTTTCCCCACATGTCGTTCCTGCCGGGGCAGAGCACCTTCCGGACCTGGCATCCCAAGGGGCCGAAGGGCATCGAGCTGCATACCTGGGTGCTGGTGAACAAATCCGCGCCCGAAAGCCTGAAGAACCTCTACATGAAGGGTGTCATGCGGACGTTCTCGCCCTCGGGCACGCTGGAGATGGACGACGGCGACAACTGGGAGAACTCGACCCAGACCAACGAGGGCGTGGTGACCCGGCGCCAGAAACTGCACTACGCGCTCGGGCTCGACAGCCGCATCGAACATCCCGAGTTGAAGGGCTCGGTGCACCTGCGCAAATACAACGATTCGAACCAGCGCGCCTTCTATCGCCAATGGCTGGCGATGATGTGCGACGAGCGCGCACCCGCGACGAGGAGCTGAAGCCATGCCCGTGAACCTTGGCGAGACGCCCGCATTGCGCAAGCCGGTTACCTTGCCCCCGCCGCCCTTGCCGCCGCGCGAGCTGGTATTCGAAGTGGAGCAGTTCCTGTATCGCGAGGCGCGCATGCTGGACGACGAGCGCTATCAGGAGTGGCTGGGCCTGATGACGGAGGACGTGCATTACTGGATGCCCGGCATCCAGGCCCGCCACCGGCGCGACCGGAAGCCGCGACTGGATCCTGCGCGCATGGCCTTCTTCGACGACGACCTGCTCAACATGCGCCGGCGCGTGACGCGCTTTCTCGACCCGACGGCGTGGGCCGAAGACCCTCCCACGAGGTCCTGCCATGTCATCTCGAACATCGAAGTGGAACTGACCGAGGCGCCGGACGAGTATCGCGCCTATTCCGCGTTCGTCAACTGCCGCGGCCGAGGAGAGACCGAGGAGTACTGGCTGTCTGGACGCCGCAAGGACCTGCTACGGCGCGTCGAGGACGGGAGCCTGCGCCTGGCCTCGCGCGAGATCGTCATCACGCAGACCGTGCTGCTGGCCAAGAACCTGAACGTCTTCCTATGAGCGCGCCCGCCCGGCCGCCCGAAGGGGGCGCTCCCTCCCTTGGGGAGGATGTCGCGCAGCGACAGGAGGGTCGTCCGGTTATCGCGCCCGCCCGGCCGCCCGAAGGGGGCGCTCCCTCCCTTGGGGAGGATGTCGCGCAGCGACAGGAGGGTCGTCCGGTGAGCGCGCCCGCCCGGCCGCCCGAAGGGGGCGCTCCCTCCCTTGGGGAGGATGTCGCGCAGCGACAGGAGGGCTCACAAGTTATCGCGCCCGGCTGGCTGCCGGGCCAGGTGGCGCTGGTTACCGGCGCGGCCGCCGGCATAGGCCGCGCCGTGGCGGAGCGCTATCTCGACGAGGGCGCGGCCGGGGTGGTGTGCGTGGACGCCGACGAAGCCGGACTGCGGGACCTGGCCGGCCGCCATGCGGGCCGCATCGAGACCGTGGCGGGCGACGTGCGTGACTACGCCGTCCATGAGCGGGCGGTAGGCCGCGCGCTGGCCGTCTACCGCCGGCTGGACATCCTGGTGGGCAACGCCGGCGTGTTCGATTTCCGCCGCCCGTTGCGCGGCTATACGGCACCGGCGCTGGCCGCCACCATGGACGAGCTGTTCGGGATCAACCTGCGCGGCTACCTGTACGCCGCCATGGCGGCGCGCGAGGCGCTGGAGGCCGCCGCGGGATGCATGATCTTCACCGCCTCGGTCGCGAGTTTTCATGCCGGCGGAGGCGGCGTGCTCTACACCATGGGCAAGCACGCGGTAGTGGGCATGGTGCGCCAGCTGGCCCTGGAGCTTGCGCCTCGCGTGCGCGTCAACGGCGTCGGGCCGGGCGGGACCTTGACCGGGCTGCGGGGCACCCGCGCCCTGGGACACGGCGAGCGGCACATCGGCGCCGATCCGCGGGCGTTCGACGAACGGGTGGCCGCAGCCGTCCCACTGGCCTTCGCGCAGCGGCCGCAGGACCACACCGGCCTCTATGTGCTGCTGGCCAGCCGCGACAATGCGAGGGCGGTCACCGGCGAGATATTCATGAGCGATGGCGGCGTCGCCGCGCGCTCGATCTAGAGAAAAGGGTGAAGGCCACCCCCGCGCCCTTCGGGCGCCCCCTGGGAGTCGACATGGAAGCATCCGCGCAGTCCCGTCATCCGGCGCAAGGCCGCAGCGTCGAGGTCAATGGCATCCGCACCAACTATCACGAGGCGGGCGAGGGACCGCCGCTGATCCTTCTGCACGGTTCGGGCGCCGGAGTCAGCGGCTGGGAGAACTGGCACGGCGTGATGCCGGCATTCGCCCGCCGCCATCGCGTGCTCGTGCCGGACATCGTGGGCTTCGGCTTCACAGAGAGACAGCCAGGCGCCAAGTACAACATCAAGGTCTGGGTACAGCACCTCCTGGGCTTCATGGACGCCATGGGCGTGGAGCGGGCCGATCTCGTGGGCAATTCCTTCGGCGGCGCGCTGGCCCTGGCCGTGGCCCTGCGCAACGGCCACCGTGTCGGCAAGATGGTGCTGATGGGTACGCCCGCGGGGGAGTTCGAGCAGCGCGCTTCGTCGGCCCGCTCGTGGTACTACCAGCCGTCGCTCGAGAACATGGCCGAACTGCTGCGCACCTTTCCCTACGATCCGGCCATCGTCACCGACGAGATGGTCCGGCTGCGCCACGAGGTGAGCCTGCTGGCGGGCGGCATGGACGCCTACCGGAAGTTGTTCCCCGAGCCAGGCCAGGCCGGCGAGGTCAAGATGGTCAAAGGCATACCGGAAGAGGATCTGGCGTCGGTGCAGGCGCCGGTCCTGGTGCTCCACGGCCGCGACGACCAGCGCGTGCCGGTGGAATGCGGACTGCGCATCGCCCGGCGGTGCCCGCGCGCCGACCTGCACATGTTCGGCCTGTGCGGACATTGGGTGCAGATCGAGCGACGCGAGGCCTTCGTCGAGCTGGCCTCGTCTTTCCTGGCGTGACCCTGCCAGGACTTTGCGCATCGCGCCATCAACCGAAAAGGATGCTTCATGATCGATCCGGACACCTCATTGCGGCTGGCCAGGGAGCTGGAGGCCGCCGAACGCAGCCGCGTGCCGGTGCGGCAGTTTTCGCTGCGCCATCCCGACATGACGGTGGACGACGGCTACGGCATCCAGCGGGCATGGCTGGGCTTGAAGCTGCAGAGCGGCCGCGCGTTGCGGGGACACAAGATCGGCCTCACTTCGCGCGCCATGCAGCAGTCCAGCCAGATCGACGAACCCGACTACGGCGCGCTGCTCGACGACATGTTCTACGAGTCCGGCCATGACATTCCCGGCGACCGCTTCCTGGCGCCGCGAGTGGAGGTCGAACTGGCCTTCGTGTTGGGCAGGCCGCTGCGCGGGCCCGGGGTGACGGTATTCGATGTGCTTCGCGCCGCGGACTATGTGGTGCCGGCGCTGGAGATCATCGATGCGCGCATCGAGCAGCTCGATCGCGAGTCGGGCCGGCCGCGCAAGGTCTTCGACACCATCTCGGACAACGCCGCCAGCGCCGGCGTGGTGCTGGGCGGCCGGCCGGTGCGCCCGGACGCGCTGGACCTGCGCTGGTGCGGGGCATTGCTGCACAAGAACGGGATCATCGAGGAGTCGGGGCTGGCCGCGGCGGTGCTGGGCCATCCCGCCACCGGCGTTGCCTGGCTCGCCAACAAACTCGCGCGGCATGGCGAAGCGCTGGGCGAGGGCGAGGTCGTGTTGGCCGGTTCCTTTACCCGTCCCGTGGCGGGCGCCTGCGGAGACACTTTCCATGCCGACTATGGCCGGCTGGGTTCGATCAGCTTTCGCTTTGCCTGAGGGGGGCATCATGATGCTGCCCGAGAATGCGTTCAAGCGCGCCGTCTCCTGCCGGGAACGGCTCATCGGCCTGTGGGCCGCGATGGCCGATCCCTATGGCGCGGAAATCTGCGCCCAGGCCGGATTCGACTGGATCCTGCTGGACGGCGAGCACGCTCCCAACGACCTGCGCAGCATCCTGGCGCAACTGCAGTCCCTGGCGCCCTACCGCGCCGCGCCGGTGGTTCGCGTGCCCGAAGGCAATGCCGTACTGCTCAAGCAATATCTCGACATAGGCGTGCAGAACTTCCTGGTCCCCATGGTGGAGTCAGCCGAACAGGCGCGCGCCATCGTGGCCGCGACCCGCTATCCGCCGCAAGGTACGCGCGGCGTCGGCAGTTCCATCGCCCGGGCCTCGCGCTGGGCACGCTACACGGACTATCTGCACGCCGCTAACGGCCAGGTCTGCGTGCTCGCGCAAGTCGAAACCGCCGCGGGCGCCGAACGTATCGAAGACATTGCCGCGGTGGACGGGGTGGACGGCATTTTCATCGGACCGGCCGATCTTGCGGCGTCGATGGGACACCTGGGCAATCCCGGCCATCCCGAGGTCGGCTCGGCCATAGCCAGGGCGATGGCCAGGACCCTCGCCCTGGGCAAGGCGGTCGGCACGCTGACCGCCGAGCCTGCTTCGATACGCCGCTACCTGGAGCAAGGGGCGAGCTTTATCGCGGTGGGCGTGGATACCGCGCTGCTCGCACGGGCGACGCGGGACCTGGCCGCGGCCTGGATCAATCCAGCTTGACGTTGGCCTTGCGCACGACCGCGCCCCACTTGGCACGGTCTGCCTCGATGAACGCCGCGAACTCCGCCGGCGTATTCCCTTTCAGTTCTCCGCCATACGAGCGCCATTTCTCTGCCAGTTCGGGCGATTGCGCCGCCTTGCGCATGGCCTCGCTCAGCTTGTCGACGATGGCTTTGGGCGTCCCGGCCGGCGCCAGCAGGCCTTGCCATGCAATGGGCTCGAAATCGGTGATGCCCGCCTCCGCGAAAGTCGGTACGTTGGGGAAGGTGGGATGCCGCTGCTTGCCCGTGATCGCCAGCAGCTTGAGCTTGCCGGCGCGGATGTTACCGGCCGCGGCGGGCAGTCCGTCGAACATCAGCTGCACCTGTCCGGCCAGCAGGTCGGCGTAGGGGCTGTTGCTGTTGTACGGAACGAAGTTGAGCTTGGCGTTGGCGCTGAAGCCGAACCATTCGCCCGACAGATGCGAGTAGCTGCCTGGCCCTTGCGTGGCGACGTTGACCGTGTCCGGCTTGGACTTCATCAGCGCCAGGAGGCCCGGGACGTCGTTGGCGGGCAGCTTGGGCGTGGCGATGAGGCCCGTATTGAGAATGCCCAGCAGGCTGACCGGCGTGAAATCCTTGGCCGCATCGAACGGCAGCTTGGAATAGAGGTGCGGGACCACCGATAGCGTGCTGGTCGTGCCGATGTACAGGGTATAGCCGTCAGGCGTGGCGCGTGCCGCCGCCTCCGTGCCGATGATGCCCGAGGCGCCCGGGCGATTGTCTACGAACACGGTCTGCCCCAGCACCTTGGTGAGTTCGGTGGCGATTTCCCGGGCGTTGGCGTCCGGCCCGGTGCCGGCCGCGAAAGGCGCGATGATGCGCACGGCGCGGGCCGGGTAGTCATCCGCGTGCGCGCCCGTTGCCAGCATGGCGACGCCCAGCGCCGAGAAGCCGAGACTGCGGAAGAAAGCATTCATGTGTCGTCTCCGGTAAGCATCACGTGTCCTATCCGCGATTTGTATTTCTATTATCAAATTACAAGAATTTGTGTATATTAAAAACAAGTAAATCATAAAAATCAACAACTATTCTCTTTTAAAGAGAATGATTGGAGGAAAAATGAATGCGAACTTGTCCGCCGCTGCTCCTGGCCGCCCGGCAGCCTTGCCGCTGGCGTTCAGCCACCTCGGCCTTTTCGTCCGCGATATCGACGCGGTGGCGAACTTCTACAAGACGGTGCTGCGCTTCACCGAAACCGATCGCGGCAACCTCGGCCATGCGCGGCTCATCTTCCTGAGCCGGGATCCCTCCGAGCATCACCAGATCGTTCTCGTTTCGGGCCGTCCCGAAGAGCTGCGCTTCAACGTGGTCAACCAGATCTCGTTCCGGGTGCCCGACCTGGCAACGCTGAGGCGTTTCCACGAGCTGCTCGTGGCGGCCGGCGTGGACGACATCCAGCCCGTGACCCATGGCAACGCCGTCTCCATCTATTGCCGCGATCCCGAGGGCAACCGCCTGGAGATCTTCATGGACACCGACTGGTATTGCGAGCAGCCGCTGCGCGAGCCCGTCGACTTCCGCGACAGCGACGAGGAAATCATGCGCAAGGCGGAGGCCATCGCCCGCCGCTATCCGCGCTTCCAGCCGCGGGCGGAATGGCAGGCCCGGATCGCCAAGCTGATGGAAGCCGACCAGAATGGCTGACCTGAAAGCCCCCCCCTACGCGTTGTCGCGCGCCTCCCAGGGGGCGGACCGGCAGAGCCGGATCCGCGGCGTCCTGGGCGAGCAGCGTCCTCTCACCGGATGCGGGTGGCGGGTCGCGCCACGGAAAGCCGGGGCGACGTTGGTCGACGTGGCTATCGTCGGCTATGGCCCCGTCGGCGCAATGCTGGCCAATCTGCTCGGCCAGGCGGGCTTGTCCGTGCTCGTGATCGACAAAGAGCCGGACATCTATCCACTGCCGCGCGCCATCCATTTCGATGGCGAAGTCATGCGCATTTTCCAGAGCGCGGGCCTCAAAGACGAGGTGGCGGCGGTGACCCGGCCTGGCAGCCAGGGCATGCATTTCGTCAATGCCGAGGGACGAACCCTGCTGATACGCGGCGGCACTGCGGAGCTGGGCCCGCACGGATGCGCCAACAACTACTACTTCCACCAGCCCGAACTCGAGCGCGTGTTGCGCGAAGGCGCAGCTAGGTTCCCCAACGTGGAGGTGCGCCTGGGCTGCGAGGTGATGGCGCTGCGCGACGGTCCGGCCTGCGTGGAACTGGAGCTCGGGGATGGTGCCGAGCCGCAGCGGCGCCTGGCGCGCGCGCGCTATGTCGTGGGGTGCGATGGCGCCCGTTCGCTCGTGCGCAAGACCATGGGCAGCCGGATGGAAGACCTGGGACTGCACCAGCCATGGCTGGTGTTCGATGCGATCCTGAAAGACGAGGGCCTGCCCTTGCCCGGGCATACCATCCAGTACTGCGATCCCGCGCGGCCCATGACGTACTGCAACGTCGTCGGTCGCCGGCGGCGCTGGGAAATCATGATCATGCCCGGCGACGACACCGCCGCGATCGTCCGGCCCGACAGGCTGTGGAAATTGGTCGAACGCTGGATCACCCCCGAGCACGCGGAGCTCGAGCGGGCCGTGGTCTACACCTTCCATTCCGTGCTGGCGCACGGGTGGCGCAAGGGCCGCATGCTGCTCGCCGGCGATTCCGCGCACCAGACGCCGCCTTTCCTGGGCCAGGGCATGTGCGCCGGCATGCGCGATGCCGCCAACCTGGCATGGAAACTGGAGGCCGTGCTGCGCGGCCGCGCCATGCCCGAATTGCTGGACACCTACGAATCCGAGCGGGCACCCCATGTGCGGGCTTTCGTCGAACTGGCCGTGCGGCTGGGGGCGATCATCCAGACTACGGACCCCGACGCCGCCCGCGAGCGCGACCGGCGCTTCGAGGCGGGCGGGCCGGAGATCTTCGAGTTTCCGTCACCGGCCCTGGGGCCAGGACTCCAGGCCAATGAGCCGCCGCCCGCAGGGCAGCCCTTTCCGCAGCCCCGCCTGGAGGACGGCAGGCTGCTGGACGAGGTGCTGGGCGACCGCATGGCGATCATCGGCGAGCCGGACGTAGTGCATGGCGTGGGAGAGGCCGCGCGCGAACGATGGCGCGCGATGGATGCGGTCGTGCTCGACCGTCCGGGCCGTACACTAGCGGCCTGGCTCGAGGCGCATGGCGCGCGGGCCATCGTGCTGCGTCCCGACCGCTACGTGATGGGAATGGCGCGCACCTCCGAAGAACTCGAGCGCATCACGGCCCGCCTGCCCGCGGCCGAGGTCGCTTTGTCCCGATGACCGCATGGAAGAAAAATCCGCCACCAGCCTGGAGCGCATGCTGCGGGTGCTGGACTTGTTCGACGACGAACACCTGACCCGCACCGCGGAAGAGATCGCGTCGCTGCTGGACGTGTCCCTGCCCACCGGCTATCGCTACGTGAAGACCCTGGGCGATGCGGGGCTGCTGCAGCGCGCGGGCGATTCGCGCTATGCGCTGGGCCCCCGCATCGTGGTGCTGGACTATTACATCCGGCGGGCCGATCCCCTGCTGCGGGTCGCGATTCCGCACATGGCCGATCTGGTCGAGAAGACGAGCTTCGATTGCGTGACGTCCGCGTGGTTCGGCTCGCAGATCCTCGACACGCACCGCGAGATGGGCAAGGCGCCCGCGACGCTGGCCTACGGGCGCGGACGGCCTCGCCCGCTGTTCAGCGGCGGTGCGCCCAAGGTCATCCTCGCTTCGTTCCCTCCCGCGCAATTGCGCAAGTTGTTCGACGCCCATCCCGCCGACATCGCCCGCGCCGGCCTGCCCACCGAGTGGCCCGCTTTCCGCAAGTACTACGCCGCGATCCGCCGGGCCGGCCATTACGTATCGCGCGGAGAACTGGAACCGCAGCTGGCCGCCATCGCGGCGCCCATTCCCAAGGCCGATGGCGGAGTATGGGGCGCCTTGTCGGTGGTGATCGACATGCCGCGCATCGATGTGGTGGACGTGTCGCGGGTGGTGCAACTGGTCAGGCAGGCGGCGGGACGGATCGCGGACGAGTTGGCGGAGGGCTAGCGGCGTCCCTACTTTCAGGCCTCCTGTGCGCCCCGAGAGATCCGACGCGTGATTTCTTCGGCGGCCTCGCGCAGTTGCTTGGCTAGGTATTCTTCGTTGAACGCCTGGAAGCGCTCCACGGACCCAACGGCAGTGATGCTCCCCAGTATCCGCTTGCGTTCGTCGAAGATGGGAGCCGCGATCCCCGCCTTGTCCGGATCGAGGTCACCGGTCGTCAAGCAATAGCCTTTGCGGCGTATCTCCAGCATGGCGCGCGAAAAATCCTTCCAGCTTGCTCCCAGCCGCTGCATGTCCGCTTCCTGCGCATGCTCATCATAGAGACGCCGTAGTTGCCGGGGCGGCAGGTTGGCCAGCACTACGCGCGCCGTGGCGCTGCGCAGCAGCGCCATGGGCCGGCCGCGCCCGAAGCGCAGCGGCTCCGCGTCCCGTCCCGGATGATGGTGAACGGTGATGACCGTGCTGCCATACAACTCGCTCAGCAGCACGTTCAGGCCCGTTTCTTCTCCCAAGGCCTCGATCAAGTCCCGGCTCTTCGTCAGCATGGGATCGTACTCGCGCATCTGCAGATCGAGCTGGATCACGCGCGGCCCCAGCGCGTAGCCGCCCGGCAGCCGCACCAGCAGTCCGACCGCACATAGCTCGCGGATGTAGCGATAAGCCGTGGCCGGTGCATAGCCGAGCTGATTGCAGATCACGTCGACGTCCACGGCAGGCTGGTCGGGCCTGAAGAGGTCGAGGACATCGAGCATGCGGCGAAGGCTGTTCATGAGGGGCGAGGCAAGGGAAAACGAGGCCCGCCAGGGTGCCGCAACGGCGGCGCTTTGGCAAGCCGGGCTGCTCGGCCGATACGTCCTTTTTTGCAGATTTATCAAATAAGCAAATTTCTATCAAAACAGTGGCCTCAATATTTTTATTGAATTTACATTTTTATCGAATAGCGATAATACTGAAAAAAAGGAGTTCGATATGACGACTGGAGCGCAAGCTTTGCTTTCTGCCTTGCAGGCGGAAGGGGTGGAAGTGTGTTTCGCGAATCCCGGCACGACGGAACTGGACCTCGTGCGTGCGTTCGACACCGTGCCCGGCGTGCGCTGCGTGCTGGGCCTGCAGGAGAACGTCTGCACCGGCGCGGCCGACGGCTACGGCCGCATGCGCGGCGCGCCGGCAGCCACGCTGCTGCACCTGGGGCCAGGTTTTGCCAACGGAATCGCCAATCTGCATAACGCCCGGCGCGCCCGCACGCCCATCGTCAACCTGGTCGGCGATCACATGAGCTGGCATCTGCCTTTCGATGCGCCGCTGACATCCGACATCGAGTCGCTGGCGCGTCCGGTGTCGGGCTGGGTGCACCGGGTGACCAGTACCGCGGACGCCGCATGGGCGGGCCGGGAGGCGGTGCGCGCCAGCCTGGCGCGGGGTGGGCAGGGCGCGACCGTCATCTTCCCGGCCGATTTCCAGGTGGGCGAGGCCGGCGGGAGCGATAAAGCCAAAGCCGCCGACGCCCATGCCCGCGAGGAACCCGCGTCCATCCCCGACCTGGCGGCCTGCGCCGCACGGCTGAAGTCGGCGCGCAAGGTTGTGTTCCTGTTGGGTGGAGGCGGGCCGGCCAGCGGCCTGGGCGCCCGCGGCCAGCGTGCCGCCGCCCGGCTGTGCGCCGCGCTGGGCGCGTCGGCCTATGCCGAGACCTTCCCGTCGCGCGCCGAGCGCGGGGGCGGCCTGCCCGATTTCGACCGTTTGCCGTATTTTCCGGAGCCCGCCCGCGCGGTGCTGGACGAAGCGGACGTGGTGGTGCTGGCCGGCGTGCTGCCGCCCGTGACCTACTTCGGCTACGAGGGCCATCCCAGCCAGATGGTGGAACCTGGCCGGCTGCTGCCGCTGGGAGCGCCGGGCGAGCCGGTGGCCGATTATCTGGAGGCGCTGGCCAGGATGCTGGATGCGCCCGCCTGGGAGGGCGTTGCGCCGGTCCCGCTACCGGCGCAGCAAGGCCGGCTGACCCCCGCCGCGATCTCGGCCACGATCGCGCGGCTGCTGCCCGAGGACGCCATCGTCTCGGTAGAGGGCGGCACCTGCGGCTACCCGTTTTACGCCGCCTCGGCAGCTTCGGCCCGCCACACCGCGCTGACCAATACCGGCGGCGCGATCGGACAGGGCCTGCCGGTGGCGCTGGGAGCGGCGATCGCCAGCCCCGGGCGCCGCGTGGTGGCGCTGCTGTCGGACGGCAGCACGCAGTACACGGTGCAGACGCTCTGGTCGCTGGCGCACGAGAACTTGCCGGTAGTCGTGCTGATCGCCGCCAACCACCAGTACGGGATCCTGCGCAAGGAGCTGGCGCGCGGCGAGCAGCCGGGCCCGCAGGCCGAGGCGCTGACCAGCCTGGACCGGCCGCGCATCGATTGGACGCGGCTGGCCGAGGGCTATGGCGTGCCGTCCAGCCGTGTCGAGACCGCCGAGGAACTGGGCGAGGCGTTCGCCGCCGCCTGCGCGCGTCCCGGGCCGACCCTGATCGAAATGCAGCTGTAGCGCAGGCTGCCCTCCGGGGCCGCAGCGACAACGATTCACTGGAGAAATGATGGACCTAGAACTGAAAGGCCGCGCGGCGGTCGTGACGGGCGGCAGCTTGGGCATCGGACGGGCGACCGCCGAGGCCCTGGCGGCCGAAGGCGTGAACGTGGCGATCGTCTCGCGCAACCAGGCCCAGCTCGATGCGGCCGCGCGCGAGATCCGCGCCGCGCATGGCGTGGACGTGCTGCCGGTGGCGGCGGACGTGTCTGACACCGCGCAAGTAACCGCGATGATGGATCGCGTGGCCGCGCACTTCGGTCGCCTGGACATCCTGGTCAACGGCGCGGCCCATCCGGGCGGGCTGGTGCGCAGCGAGATCGAGCTGGCCGATCCCGAGGGGCTGCTGCAGGACATCAACATCAAGGTCGTGGGCTACATGCGCTGCGCCAAGGAAGCGGCGCGGCACATGAAGGCCGGCGGCTATGGCCGCATCGTCAACATCGGCGGACTGACGGGGCGCGGTAGCAAGCAGCTCTCGGGCATGCGCAACGTGGCCGTCTGCCACATGACCAAGACACTGTCGGACCAGCTCGGACCCCATGGCATCACGGTCAACGTGATCCATCCCGGCGTGGTCGAAACGCCTCACATCCGCGAGCTCTATGCAAAGGAAGCAGCCAAGCAGGGGCTGAGCGTGGATGAGGTGGAGGCCAACTACATCCGCGCCACGCCCATCCGGCGCACGCTGACGCCCGCCGAGATCGCCGACACCATCCTGTTCCTGGCCTCCCCGCGGGCGGCCGCCATCACCGGCGAGTCGATAGGCGTGGACGGCGGCATCACGCGCGGCATTTTTCTTTGAGCGGGAGAAGCACCATGCAAGGCACGTTATTGGTCGGAACGGCCGGACAAGGCATATTGCGCAGCGTGGACGACGGCGCGAGCTGGCACCGGCTGGGCTTGAAGGAAGCCATCGAATTCGACGGCGTGGTCCGCTGCCTGGCTGTGGATCCGGCCGATCCGCGGCGCGTGTTCGCCGGGGCCGATTGCGGCATCTGCCTGAGCACGGATGGCGGCGCACATTTCTCGCGCATCGCCTCGCCCGCGGACGGCATGACGGTCTGGGCCTTCGCCATTGATCCGCGCGATCCCGCCGTGATGTATGCGGGCACTGGCGCCCCCTCGCGCGCGGCCATGTTCCGGTCGCTGGACGGTGGCGCGAGCTGGGTCCGGCTGCCGCCGGAGATTCCCGAGTTCTGCCGCGGCGTGAACCGGCCGCGCATCCTGGCCATCTGCGTGGATCCGGCCGTGCCGGGCGAGGTCTGGTTCGGCGTGGAGGAGGGCGGTGCTTGGCGCAGCGGCGACCGGGGCGATACCTGGACGCGCGTCGACCAGGAGGGAGCGCGCGAGGGCGCGATCGCCAACCCCGATATACACGGCATCACCATTCTCGGACCTGCGGATGGACATCCCAAAAAGACCCTGGTGCTGTCGGTCAACACGGTCTATGCCAGCACCGATGAAGGGCGGACGTGGGCGGGCGAGCCTTCGCGCCTGCGCTTCGACGGCATGTACTACACCCGCACCGCCCAGCTCCTGGCCGATGGCAGCGCATTGCTGCTGGCCATCGGCGACGGCACGCCCGGCACGCGCAGCCACATCTACCGCTCGGCCGACCGGGGCGCGACATGGGAACGGGCGCTGCTGCATGCCGCGCCCAACTCGACGTTCTGGGCCTTCGGTACGCACGCCGCCGATCCGCACTTCGTGCTGGCCGGCACCAAGTATGGCCACCTGTTCCGTTCCATGGACGGTGGCCGCAGCTGGTTCAAGGACTGGCGAGACTTCAGCGAGATCACCTCGGTCGCGTGGACGCCCCACGTGGCGCCGGTGCACGCGCATCCGCAGTCCATCGTCTGAGGAGACACGCCATGCAGGACATCAAGCCCCGGATCACGCGCACGCATCTTTCCCTGTTCGTGGCCGATCCGTTCAAGTCGGGCCCCTGGTACGAGGACGTGCTGGGCATGACCGAAACGGCGCGCGGCGAGAAGTGGGTGTTTCTCTCGTTCGGCGTCAAGCACCACGACATCGCGCTGATCCGCGCCGAGTCCGCGGACGGCGCGCCGCTGTCACGGGGCCAGATCAACATGCAGCACTACGGCCTGGAGATAGACGGCGACGTCGACGAACTGCGCCGGCTGTACGGGATGCTGCTGCGCAAGGGGGTCGAGGTCGTCAAGACCACCGACCACAAGGTCGGCTACGGCGTCTATTTCCACGACCCCGACGGTCACCGCCTGGAGTTCTTCTGCCACACGGTGCACGACGACGAAGAAGGCAAGCGCATCTTGCACCAGTATCACGCGCCCAGCGATCCCATCGACCTGCAGCCGCTCTGAACCGACATCGATCCACGGAACCCATCATGAAATCCCCCAACTTCGGCCCCTACCATATCCGCAAGTGGTACCTCCAGATCGAGGACGCGCTGGCCACCGAATCTGGCATGCCCGCCGACGGCGCCCCCCTGCGCAAGATCGTCGTGGGCGCGGTGCTGCACAACCCCTACGCCGGCCGCCACGAAGACAACCTGGGTGCCTACATCGAGCCCTCGAACCTGCTGGGCGCGGAGTTCGGCCGCCGCATCCAGGAGGCCGCCGCCGGCACGCCTGTCGAGAGCTACGGCAAGGCTTGCCTGGTGGGCGCGGACGGCGAGTACGAGCACGGCAATGCGCTCCTGACCACGGTGTTCGCCAATCCCGTGCGCGATGCGCTGGGCGGCGCCCAGTCGTGGGTGCCGTCCACGGGCAAGCGCGGCGGTCCGGGCACGATCATCGACATTCCGTTGGCGCACAAGGACGCCCTGTACGTGCGATCGCACTACGACACGGTATCGGCCATGTTCAACGATGCGCCCAACCGCGACGAAGTGCTGATCGCCTTTGCCTTCGCCACGCGCGGCCGGCTGCATGCCCGTCTGGGTGGTTTGAAGGCGAGCGAGATCGTCGGCGACGGGCTGAACTGAAATGGATCGTCGCGACCATATCGTCCACTGCGGAGCGCTGCGCCTGCATGTCGCAGACTGGGGCGGGACCGGTGGCTGGCCGGTGGTGATGCTGCACGGCATACGCAGCTTCGCCGACACCTTCGAGGGGTTGGCCGGCGCGTTGCAGCCGGGCTACCGGGTACTGGCGCTCGACCATCGCGGCCGCGGGCGGAGCGAATGGGACCCGGGCCGCAATTACTACACCGATGCCTACGTCGAGGACGTGCGTGCCGTGGTCGAACAACTTGGGCTGTCCCGTTTCGATCTGCTCGGGCACTCCATGGGCGGCATCAACGCCATCGTCTATGCGGCGGCGCATCCCGACCGGGTGCGCAAGCTGATCGTCGAGGACGCCGGACCGGGAGCCTTCGACGATAGCGATGGCGCCCGGCGCATACGCGCCGAGCTCTCTCGCACGCCCGAGTCCTTCGCCGACTGGGGCGAGGCCGAGACCTTCATGCGCGAGATCCGGCCGACCGTGACGCCCGAGGCCATCGCCGCCCGCCTGCGCCACATGCTGGAGCCGCACGGCGACCGCCTGCGCTGGCGCTACGACCATGCCGGCATCAAAGCCACCCGGCTCGATCCGGATCCGGCGCGAGTGGTCGACCTGTGGCCGCCGGTCCAGGCGCTGTGCTGCCCCACGCTGGTCCTGCGCGGCGGCCGCTCGGACTACCTGAGCGCGGCGACCGCCCGGGCCATGGCGGCGCGCAATCCCGCGATCGCCTGGCGGGAGATTCCCGACGCGGGTCACTACGTCCATGATGACCAGCCCGAGCGGGTCGCGCTCGCGGTCACGGAGTTTCTCGGCGCGGCGCCCACGCCCTAAGGAGATGAACATCATGATGATGGAAATGCGGACCTATACCCTGGTGCCGGGTGGCAGCGCGGAATACCTGCGCATCTACAACCAATCCGCCCGGGCGCTGCAGACGCGCATCCTGGGCAATCTGGCCGGCCTCTATCGGTCCGAGACCGGCGAGCTCAACCAGCTCGTCTTCCTCTGGGCCTACGAATCGCTGGACGAGCGCGCGAGCCGCCGCGCGCGGCTGGCCGAGAACGCCGAGTTCGCGGCTTTCCGCAAGTCGGTACGGCACCTGCTGGTGAGGCAGGAAAGCCGCATCCTCGTGCAGGCCTGAGGCGCGTCGGAGAACAGGGATGAACAAGTCTTGCGACGTGCCCGTGCTGGTCGTCGGCGCCGGTCCGGTGGGCGCGACGCTGGCCAATCTGCTAGGCACCTACGGAGTCGGCACGTTGGTAGTCGACCGCAGCCCGGCGATCCTGGAGTATCCGCGCGCGGTGGGGCTGGACGACGAGGCCATGCGCACCTTCCAGGCCGCCGGCTTGGCCGAGGCCATGCTCCGCGACATGATCCAGAACGTGCCCATGCGCATGTACGGTGCCCGCAAGCAATGCTTCGCCGAGATCCTCCCCGCCACGCGCGAGTTCGGCTGGTACCGGCGCAACCTGTTTTCGCAGCCCCTGGGCGAGCAGACCCTGCGCGCCGGCCTGGCGCGCTTCCCGCACGTCGCGCTGGAGCTGGGCATCGAACTGGTGGCGTTGGAGCAGGACGAAGGCGGCGTCACCGCGACGCTGCGCCGCCCGGACGGCACCGAGCGCATGGTGCGCGCCGCCTACCTGCTGGCCGCCGACGGCGGCCGCAGCACCGTGCGCGAAGGACTGCTCAAGCTGCCCTTCGGCGGCCAGACCCACGCCCACAAGTGGGTGGTGATCGAGTGCGACGCAGACCCCCTGGACGCGCCCTATACCGCGCTGCATTGCGAGCCCGCGCGTCCCTATGTCTGCCTGAAGCTGCCCTATGGCATCCGCCGCTGGGAGTTCATGCTGTTCGACGGCGAAGACGAAAACCAGATTCTCGATCCGGCCAAGGTGCGCGAACTGCTGGCGCCGCACGTGCCGGATCCGGAAGCCTTGAACGTGATCCGCGCGCGCGTCTACACCCATCACTCGCGCATCGCCGGATCCTTCGTGGTCGGACGTGTCTGCCTCGCGGGCGACGCGGCGCATCTTACGCCGCCGTGGATCGGGCAGGGGCTCAACGCCGGCCTGCGCGACGCCTGCAATCTTGCCTGGAAGATCGCGTGGATCGTCGGCGGCCGCCTGCGTCCGGAGGCGCTGCAGTCCTACCATGACGAGCGGCACGCGCATGCGAAGGCGATGATAGACCTGGCCGACAGGTTTGGCGCGGTGCTGTCGCTACGCAACCGCTGGCTTGCCATGCTGCGCGACGCGTTCTTCGGCGCCATCCGCGGCATCCCGGCGGTGCGCGACTATGTCCTTCAGATGAAGTTCAAGCCCATGCCCCGGTATCGCGCCGGAGTCGTGCAGGACAGCGGCCAGGCGACGCGCGACGAGCGCGTCGGCCGTATGTTCATCCAGCCGCTGGTGGAGAAGGACGGCGGCGATTTCCAGAGATTGGACGATGCGCTCGGCCCGGGCTTCGCGCTGCTGATTCGCGCACCAGCAGCGCCGCAGCCGGGGAGGCTGGACAAGGAGTTGAGGCGCCTGGGTTGCAGGCTGGCCGCGGTCGCGCTGCCCCGCAGCGGCCCCGCGCCAGGGGCGCGTCCGCCGGCGCCGGCCGGCATGAGCCTGCTCGAAGATACCGAGAACGCGCTGCACCGCTGGTTCGCGGCGGCCGGCGCCGATTGGGTGCTGTTGCGTCCCGACCGCTACGTCGCGGCGGCCGGCAGGCACGCCGACATGCAGGGCGCGCTGGAGCGTTTCGTCGCCGAGTTCCTGCCGACTCCGGCCGAGCCGGAATCCGCCACACTCGTCCTGGAGGCCGCCGCATGAACGCGCCGAACGACATCCCCCCCCATGCGGCGCGCAACGTGCTGTTCATCATGTGCGACCAGTTGCGGACGGATGCCTTGTCCTGCTACGGCGGGAGCGGCGCCTTGCGCACGCCCAACATCGACCGGCTGGCGGCGATGGGCGCGCGTTTCGAACGCGCCTACGTCAGCTCGGCGGTGTGCGGGCCGTCGCGCACGTCGTACTACACCGGCCGCTATCCCAGCTCGCATCGCGTGACCTGGAACCGCGTGCCCATGCCGGCGGACGAGTGGAGCCTGGGAGACTACCTGGCCGAGGCAGGCCGCGACTGCTGGTTGCTGGGCAAGACCCATTTCGTGCCGGACCGCCGTGGGCTGGCCACGCGCGGCCTGTCTGCGGAAGGCGCCGCCGGCGAACGGTTGATGGAAGGCGGCTTCAAGGTGCTGGAACGCTATGACGGCCACTTCGAAATGGAGGCGGGCAGCGGTTATCGCCGCTACCTGATCGAGCATGGCTATGATCGCGACCGGCCTTGGGAGCGCGATGTGATCGGCAGCACGGGCCCGGACGGCGGCTTCGCCACGGGCTGGCTGCTGCGCAACGCGGGCCTGCCGGCGCGGATCGCCGAACGCCACTCCGAGACCGCGTATCTGACCGACCGGGCGATCGATTTCATCCAGGGACAGGGCGAGCAGCCGTGGGTGCTGCACCTGTCCTACATCAAGCCGCACTGGCCCTACAAGGCGCCCGCGCCCTACCACGACATGTATGCGGCGGAAGATGCCGTCGCGCCGGTGCGTGGCCAAGCCGAGCGCGAGCGGCCTCATCCGGTGCACGGCGTCTATCAGCGCCACGAGGAGTCTCTTTCGTTCGCGCAGGACGAAGTCTGGCGGGCCGTGCGGCCCGTCTACATGGGACTGGTCAAGCAGATCGACGACCACATCGGCCGCCTGCTCGGTCACCTGGAGCGCGCGGGCCGTTTGCGCGACACGCTGGTCGTCTTCTGCTCTGACCACGGCGACTTGCAAGGCGACCACTGGCTGGGAGAGAAGGAGTATTTCTTCGAGGGAGCCGTGCGCGTGCCGCTGATCGTCTACGACCCGTCGCCTGCCGCCGATGCGCGGCGCGGCCATGCCGTGGCCGAGATTGCCGAGTGCGTGGACGTCGTGCCCACCATCCTGGACGCGCTGGGCGTGGATGTGCCCGCGCATCGCGTCGAGGGGCAGTCGCTGCTGCCCTGGGTGCGAGGCCAGGCGGCCCGGCCCTCGAGGGAGTTCGCCGTCGGTTTCCTGGACTACGCCTATCGCGAGGCACGGTTGTTCCTCGATCGGGGCGTGACCGAGTGCAGCGGCATGATGCTGGTGGACGACCGATACAAATTCCTGCGCTGGGAGGGCTTCCGCCCGCAGTTGTTCGACCTGCGCGAGGACCCGGGCGAGTTGCGGGACCTGGCCGAAGAAGCCTGGGCCGCGCCCGTCCTGCGCCGCATGGGCGAGGCGCTGTGCGACTGGAACTGGCGCCGCCAGCGCCGCTGCACCGAGACCTTCGAGCAGGTCGCAGCCCGCACGCATGCGCACGAACGCATGATGAACATCGTCATCGGGCGCTGGTAAGCCCGCTTCCTCGTGGTGGCCGGGGCATCCCGGCTCCATCGTCATCGGAGAGCATCATGGCAAGTCTGAAGTCCCTTTTCGCCTTTCTTGCGCTGGCCTGCGCAGTCTACCTGCCGGTCCGGGCCGAGACGCCCTGGGGGCCGGAGCAGGTACGCATCGTCGTTCCCTATCCTCCGGGCACCGAACCCGACGTGCTCGCGCGCGACCTGGGCAACCAGCTCGCCAAGCGCACCGGCAAGGTGTTCGTCGTGGAGAACAAGCCCGGTGCCAATGCCATCATCGGCGCGAGCAACGTCGCCAAGGCGGCGGGCGACGGGTCAGCCCTCTTGATGGTCGACCGGCTGGCGCTGGTCGCCAATCCCTTCCTGTACGCCAATCTGCCCTACGACTGGCGCAAGGAGCTCAAGCCTGTGGCGGACGTCGGCCACATCGACCTGTATGTGGCCGTACGCAGCGGCCTGGGCGTGAGCGACTACAAGGGGTTCATGGACAAGGCGCGCGTCGGGCGCGGCGGCATCAACGTGGGCACCGGCGGGAACGGGCATGTGTCCCATCTGGGCATGGCCATGCTGGCCGCCTCCGAGGGCGTGGACTTTACCTACGTACCCTTCAAGGGCGTGGCGCCCGCGCTGACCGCGCTGCTGGGCGGCGAGGTTGACGCCTTGATGGCCGGCGGACTGGTGATGAGCCAACAGATACAGAGCGGCAAGATCAAGGTGCTGGTCAGTGGTGCGCAGACGCGTAGCGACTTCCTGCCCGAGGTACCGACGCTGGCCGAGGCCGGCGGCAAGCCCGCTTCCATTCCGTCGACGGTGTTCTCGGTCTTCGCGCCGGGCGTCATGTCCGACGGGCTGGCCGCGCACATCAATAAGGAAATCCGTATGGCGATGGACGATGCGGTGCTGCGCGCCAACTACGGCAAGCGCGGCGTGGAGATCCGCATACCGGCCCCCGAGCAGACGCGCGCGGAGATGGAGCGGGATGCCGCCGTGTACGGACCGCTGATCAAGAGACTGGGCGTGACGGCGCAATGACTGAACCTCGAACCAGGAGCGCGGACATATACCGCAAGCTGGCTTTCTACATCGATGGCGAATTCTTCGACGCCGACGGAGGTCACGGCAGCGAGGTCGTCAACCCGGCCACCGGGCAGGTCATCGGTCGGTTGCCCCATGTGGGTGTCACAGAACTCGACCGCGCCGTCGCCGCCGCCGAGCGCGCCTTTCCAGGATGGCGGCGCACTTCTCCGCTGGCGCGGTCCGACCTGTTGCGACAGGTGGCGGCGCTGGTCCGTGAACGAGCCTCCGGCATCGCGCGGGACATCACGCTGGACGAGGGCAAGCCGCTGGCTGAGGCCCTGGTCGAGGTCGAATCCTGCGCCGAGCACGTGGAGTGGCATGCAGAGGAATGCCGCCGCGTTTACGGCCGCGTGATCCCGGCGCGCCAGCCGGATGTGCGACAGCTCGTGGTGCGAGAGCCGATAGGTGTGTGCGCGGCTTTCTCGCCATGGAACTTCCCGTTCGCCCAGGCCATCCGCAAGGTGGCCGCCGCGCTGGCGGCAGGCTGCACGTTGATACTTAAGGGACCCGAGGAATCGCCCAGCGCGGTGGTCGCGATTGCCGAGCTGTTCCACGATGCCGGGCTGCCCCCCGGCGTACTTAACATCGTGTGGGGCGATCCGGCGGCGATTTCGCGCCATCTCATCACCGCGCACGCGGTGCGCAAGATCTCCTTCACCGGCTCGGTGCCCGTGGGCAAGCAACTGGCCGCGCTGGCGGGTGCGCACATGAAGCGGATGACGATGGAACTGGGCGGCCATTCCCCGGTCCTGGTGTTCGCCGATGCCGATATCGACCGGGCGGCGGCGATGCTGGCGCGCTTCAAGCTGCGCAATGCCGGCCAGGTGTGCGTGTCGCCGACCCGCTTCTATGTGCAGCGGGCCGCCTATCCGCGCTTTCTTGAAGCTTTCGCGCAGGCCATGGCCGAGACCCGGCTGGGAGATGGCCTGGATGAGGGCACGCAAATGGGCCCGCTGGCCAATCCCCGCCGTGTGTCCGCCATGGCGGCGCTGGTCGAGGACGCGGTGGGCAGGGGCGGCCGCATCGTGACCGGCGGCGGCCGGCGCGAGGGGCGGGGCTTTTTCTTCGCCCCGACGGTGCTGGCGGACCTGGCCGACGACGCGCGCATCATGCAGGAGGAACCCTTCGGACCCGTGGCTCCGGTGGTGCCCTTCGACACCGAGGACGAGGTCTTGCGGCGTGCCAATGCGCTGCCGTTCGGCCTGGCCTCGTACGTATTCACCGAGTCGCTGAAGACGGCCGCGCGCGTGGCCGACGGACTGGAGGCCGGCATGGTGAACATCAACCATTTCGGCATGGGGCCGGCGGAAATCCCCTTCGGCGGGATCAAGGACAGCGGGATGGGAACCGAGGGCGGCACCGAGACCTTCGACGGCTATCTGGTGACCAAGTTCATCACCCAGGTCTAGGCTTTCCCGGCTTCGGGGCCGGCACGCAGCATCTGGATGGCGAGTTCGCACGCGGGGTGCCGCTCGCCCGCGCGCAGCAGGATGGCGCCTATCTGTTGCGGCGGCAGCGCCAGTCCTTCCACGCAGGACACCGTGCCCGCCTGTACCAGCCGCCGCGCTTCGCTACGCGGCGCCAGGGCCAGCACCGGCTGAGTCTCCACCAGACGGATGTCGCCCGGCCCCAGCGTCGAGACAATGCCGGGGTCGGGCGGGGTCAGGTTCTCGGCCAGGAACGCCTGTTCCACCAGATGGTGGGCGAAGGTGCCCGGCGGCGGCAGCACCCAGGTCTGGACCGACAGTTCCTCGAGGCTGGCCGTCGCGCCGGCCAGGCGGTGATGGCGGCCGCACACGATCGCATAGCTTTCGGTGTACAGCGGATGGTATTCGAAGTCGGGCAGGCGGAATCCCGCATCGCAGCGTCCGAACGCCACGTGGATGGACTTGGCCGCCAGTTCGCTGTGCATCTGTTCGCGCGTGCCGTGGCGCAGGCTGACGCGCACGCCACGTTCGGCCAGGGCATAGGGCAGGGCGGTGGCCACCACCGCTTCGGCGATGCGGGTCAGGCCCAGGCCCAGCGGCGCATCGCCGGCGCGGCCGCGCCCGGCGGTGTCGCGCTCCAGGTCTTCCACGTTGCGCAGGATCGCGCGCGCCCGTTGCAGGGCGGCCTTGCCGGCCGGCGTCCAGGCCAGCCCGTCGGGCGTGGGCTCGAACAGCGGGTCCTGCAGGATGTCGCGCAGGTCGCGGATGGCCTTGGAGACGGCGGGCTGGGTGATGTGCAGCAACCGGGCCGTGCGGGTGACGCTGCCGAGTTCGCCCAGCATGACGAGCAGACGCAGGTGACGCAGGGTGAGGCGGCGGATCAGGTCGCTCATGGGCATAAACCGCGGGTTATGGGCGGCACTGCGCTTTTCATTATCCGGTGGGCGGAGGGCTCCCTAGAATGAGTGCTTCATCCCGCTTCGGAGACGACGATGCTCACCCGGCGCCACTTCCTCAGTGCTGCAGCGGCATCCATGATGACTTGCCGCGCGGCGCGCAGTCAACCTGCCACGCGGCTCCGGCTGCTGGTGGCGGGGCCCGCCGGCGGCGCGGTCGACGTGGCCGCGCGCATGGCCGGCGACCAGCTGCGCGGCGCCGGCTATCTGGCCATCGTCGAGAACCACGCCGGCGCCGCCGGCCAGATAGGCGTCGAGGCACTGCTGCGGTCGCCCGCCGATGGCGGCGCCGTGCTGATCACGCCGCCCGGCGTGTTCACGATCGCGCCCCGTATCAATGCGGGCCTGGGCTACAAGATGAGCGACGTCGCCTGCCTGACCACGCTGTGCGGCTACCAGTTCGGCTTCGCGGTCGGCGCCGCCGCACCGGCGCGGACCATGGCCGACTTCCTGGCCTGGGCCAAGGCCCATCCGGGCGAAGCGTCCTACGGCACGCCGGGCGCGGGCACCGAGCCGCATTTCATCGGCACCGAGATCGAACGCCTGTCGGGCGTGCCGCTGATCCACGTGCCCTACCGGGGCGGGGCGCAGGCGCTGAACGACATCTCCGGCGGCCACCTGCCGGCCGTGATCTCCGCGCTGCCCAACCTGGTCACGCCCTGCAAGGCCGGCAAGGCCCGGGTGCTGATGATGACCGGCACGCGGCGCAGCCCCTTCATGCCCGATGTTCCGACCGTAGCGGAATCCGGATTTCCCGATCTGGCCAGCGACCTGTTCTACGGCGCGTACACGCAGGCCACGGTGCCGGCCCCGGTCCGGCAGGCGCTGACCCAGGCCTTCGTCAAGGCCTGCCAGGCGCCGGCCTACCGGGAAGGGCTGGCGCGCATGTCGCTCGATCCGCTGTCCTTGTCCAGCCAGGAGCTCGATGCCTCCATGCGCGCCATGGATGCCAAGTGGGCCGCGGTGGTCAAGCGCACCGGTTTTTCGCTGGAGAAATGACGCCATGGCCGAACCGACCAACGTCCTGGTGCTGTTGTCCGACGAGCACAATCCCTGGATAGCGGGGTTCGCCGGGCATCCGTGCGTGCGCACGCCCAATCTGGACAGGCTCGCGCGCCGGGGCACGGTGTTCGAGCGCGCCTGGACGCCCAGTCCGCTGTGCGTGCCCGCGCGGGCCAGCCTGGCGACGGGACGCTACGTGCACGATCACCGCTACTGGGATAACGCCATCGCCTACGACGGCCGCGTGCGCTCCTGGATGCAGGAGGTGTCCGAGGCCGGCCTGCTGGCCGAGTCCATCGGCAAGCTGCATTTCCGCAGCGCCGAGGACCCCACCGGTTTCCGGCGCCAGTGGCTGCCCATGCACATTCCCGGCGGCGTCGGCCAGGTCTGGGGATCGGTGCGCAATCCGCTGCCGGCAAGCTCCATGCCTTCGGGCATGTTCAAGTCGCTGGGCGCGGGCGAGTCCACCTACAACGAATACGATCGCACGGTCGGCGCCACGGCCTGCGAATGGCTGCGCACGCATGCGGCCGATCCCGCGCCATGGGCCTTGTTCGTGGGCATGGTCGCGCCGCATTTTCCGCTGGTTGTGCCGGAACGCTACCTGCGCCGGGTGCTGGAGGATCCGCTGTTCGACGACTGCCTGCCGGAGCCGGCCGCCGCGCGCCATCCCTGGGTCAGGCGGTCGCTGGCCTATATCGACCATGCGGCGGCGCTGGCGGGGCCCGAGCGTGTCCGGCTGGCGGTGGCGGCCTACTTCGCGCTGGTCGAGTTCATGGACGAGCAGATGGGCGCGGTGCTCGACACGCTGGACGCGACCGGGCTATCGGCGCGGACCACGGTGTTCTATACATCCGATCACGGTGACAACCTGGGTTCCCGCGGCCTGTGGAACAAGGGCACGCTGTATCGCGAGGCCGCGGGCGTTCCCCTCGTGCTGGCAGGCCCCGGCGTGCCGGCCGGACACCGCTGCCGCACCGATGCCAGCCTGGTGGACGTGTATCCCACCGTGCTCCAGGCGATGGGCCTGCCGCCGGCCGCGGGCGCGCTGCCCGGCCGTTCGCTGCGGGACCTGGCCGCGGGACCGGACGTGTCCGACCGGGTCGTCCTGGGCGAGTACCACGGCGTCGGATCCCCCAGCGCCGCCTATTATCTCGTGCGAGGCCGCTACAAGTATCACCACTACGTGGACTATGGCCCCGAGCTGTTCGACATCGTGGCCGATCCCCACGAACGCACGGATCTTGCCGCGCGTCCCGAAATGGCCGCCACCGTGCATGCCATGCGCACCGCGCTGTGCGCGCGTCTCTATCCCGAAGACATCGACCGGCTCGCCAAGCGCGACCAGGACGAACTGGTTCGCCGGGCCGGCGGCCGCGAAGCCGCGCTCGGAACCGGACATCGCGGCGCCACGCCTGTTCCTCAATCCGCCACCGAAGGCCTGCATTCATGAGCGCATCGATCTCCAACCGGCACACCGTGGGCGATGCCCTGGTCCAGTACCTGCACGCGCTGGGCGTGCGGCAGGCCTATGGTGTCCTGTCCATCCACAACATGCCGCTGCTCGATGCGCTGGGGCGCGACGGGCGCATCCGCTACATAGGCGCGCGCGGCGAAGCCGGCGCCGTGGGCATGGCCGACGCCTGCGCCCGCGCCACGGGCGCGCTGGGCGTGGCCTTCACCAGCACGGGCACCGGCGCCGGCAACGCGGCCGGCGCGCTGGTCGAGGCCTGGACCGCCGGCACGCCGCTGCTGCACATCACCGGGCAGGTCGCGCTGCCCTACCTGGACCGGGGCCGCTCCTACGTCCACGAGGCCAAGGACCAGCTTGGCATGCTGCAGGCGGTTTCCAAGGCGGCGTTGCGCGTGTGGTCGGCCGAGACCGCCCTGGCCACGATCCAGGAGGCGGTGCGGCTGGCGCTGACCGCGCCCACCGGGCCGGTCAGCGTGGAAATTCCGATCGACCTGCAAGGCGCCTTGGTCGATGTGAAGCCGCCGCCGGCGGCGCCGGTCCTGGCGCCGGTCGAACCCGACGACGCGGCCGTGGACCGGATGGCCGACATGCTGGCGGAAGCCAGGCGGCCGGTCCTGTGGATAGGCGGCGGCGCCCGCCACGCGCGCACCGAGATCACCCGCCTGCTGGACCTGGGTTTCGTGGCCGTGACCACCTTGCAGGGCAAGGGCGCGGTGCCCGAGGACCATCCACGCACGCTGGGCGCCTTCAACGGCCAGCCGGCGATCGAGGCCTTCTACCAGGGCTGCGATGCGATGCTGGTCGTGGGCTCGCGGCTGCGCGTGCCAGAGACGCTGACCCACACGCTGCAACTGCCGCGCACACTGATTCAGATCGACGCGGATCCGCTGGCCGAGCAGCGTGCTTATCCGACTTCCTTATTCGTGCGGGGCGATGCGCGCCTGGCGTTGGCCAGGCTGGCCGACCGGCTGGCGGGCCGCATGCGGGCCGATGCCGGCCTGGCGGACGAAGCCGCGCGCGCCAGGCTGCGTGCCCAGGCCACCATGCGGAGTGCCATCGCGCCCTACGACCGCATTGCCGATGCCTTGCAGGCCGTGTGCGGCCGCGACTTCGGCTGGGTGCGCGACGTCACCATTTCCAACAGCACCTGGGGCAATCGCCTGATGCAGGTCTTCGCGCCGGGGCAGGGCATCCACGCCGTGGGCGGCGGGATCGGCCAGGGGCTGGCCATGGCCATCGGCGCGGCCACCGGCCGGCCGGACCGCAAGACCTGGCTGCTGGCCGGCGACGGCGGGTTCATGCTGAACCTGGGAGAACTGGCCACCGCGGTGCAGGAGCGGACCGGCATCGTCATGCTGGTGATGAACGACGGCGGCTACGGCATCCTGCGCAACCTCCAGGACGCGGACTACGGCGGCCGGCGCTATTACTGCGATCTGCACGGCTTCGAGCTGGGCGCCCTGGCGCAATCGGTAGGCATGGACTACATCGCGGTGCGCGACCTGGACGGTCTGGAGCGCGTGCTGCGCGATGCGGCTGGCCGCGATGCGCCGGCCGTGCTGGTGGAGTTCGACATGCGCGCCATCGGGCCTTTCGCCAAGCCGTTCGCGGGGCCGCCGCTGGCTCGCGGCTAAGAGCTCTACACCCGCCTCAATCCGGCGTCAGCCGCGTGCTGCTGGGCTGGCGCCGTTCGATGCTCCACTTCAGCAGCGCGGCGCATCGATAAATGCCATGCGCGAACTTGCCGTAGGGCAGGGTCAGGAACAAGGCCATGACCACGCCCAGGTGCACCGCCAGCAGCAGACCCATGGCGCTCATGTCGCGCAGGGCCAGCAGCGCGAGTCCGGTCAGGCTGGTCAGGAACAGCAGGCAGATGAAGCCGCGGTCCATGGGGCGCTGGTCGGGATCGCCGTGTTCCGGATGGCGGTGCAGGTTCAGCCACAACAGTCCGGCCGGTCCGATCAAGAGGCTGATGCCACCCGCGGTGCCCAGCACCACGGGCAGGCTGGTCAACCGATACGGCGCGTGCAGGCCCAACGCATAGTGATAGAGCGTGGCCACGCAGGTGGCTGCAAAGCAGAGCATGAAGCCGTAGAAGGTGAAGTGGTGGAACCGGCGCCGCGCCAGGGTGAACGCGTCGTCTTCTTCGTTGCAGCCCTTGCCGTGTCCGCCGTCCAGGTACTTCAGGCGCAACGCGTCGTGCGTGGCCTCGGCCACGGCGGCGCCGGTAGGCGCGCCGGGAGACACGTTCCGCCAGAAGCGCGCCACGCCGACTCCCAGCGCGACGATAGCGAGCACGAACACGGTGCCGAACAGCGCCACCAGCAGGTTGTGCGGAAAAATGGCGTAGAAGTCGCCCGCGAGCGGCGCATGCCAGAGGCCGCCGTTCATGGCTGCGGCCAGCACCAGGAACAGCGATAGCGCGAAAGCCGTCGCCAGTGCCAGCGTGACGCCGTTGTGGCGGTACAGGCGTCCGAGGAAACCCGGCCAGGCATAGTCGCCGTAGGTCTGCACGCGGACTTTTGCCATGGCGCGCGGCACATTGACGGCAAACTCGTTCGGCGGCGCGTACTGGCAGGCATGCAGGCAGGCGCCGCAGTTGTGGCACAGGTTGGCCAGGTAGTGGACGTCGGCCTTCCCGAAGTCCAGCCTGCGCATCATGGCCGGGAACGTCGCGCAAAATCCTTCGCAATAGCGGCAGGCGTTGCATATCTGCAGGACGCGGGCCGCTTCGCTTTCCTCTGCGGTCAGCGCGGTCGTACAGGCATCGCCCCGCGCGGCGGCGTCGGTGCGCCATTGCACCGGCACGGCTTGTACGCCGGACGCCAGGGTTTGCGCATCGCGCGCGAGGTCCTCAAGCTGCTTCAAGATCGGGTGCTCCGTGAGTGCGGTTCTGCGCGGCCTCGGCGGCGCGGGTGCCGGCGATGCGGCCGAAGGCCGTGCCGATGGACATGCCGACGCCGGCGGTGTAGCCCTTGCCGAGCACGTTCCCGGACATCATTTCGCCGGCGCAGAAGAGGTTGGGACTGGGATGGCCGCCGAAGTGCACGGCGGCGTTCTCGTCGACCTTGGTGCCCAGGTAGGTAAAGGTAATGCCCGGCCGCAGGGGGTAGGCGAAATAGGGCGGCGTATCGAGCGGCCGGGCCCAGTGCGTCTTGGCCGGCGCGATGCCCTCTGTGCGGCAGTCGTCCATGACGGTGTGGTCGAAGCGCTCGCCGCGGCAGGCCGCGTTGAATTCCCGCACCGTCCGCATGAGACGGGTTTCGTCCAGTCCCGTCTGGCGGGCGAGTCCCGGCAGGGTGTCGGCCCGGATGCCCGGGAAGACCGGCGGCATGAAGCGCCCGACCGCCTTGGCGTCGATGATGGAATAGGCGATCTGGCCGGGCTGGAAGGCCACCAGCCGGCCCCAGATCGCATAGCGCTTGGGCCAGAAGTCCTCGCCTTCGTCGTAGAAGCGCTGCGCGTCGCGATTGACCACGATGCCCAGCGATACGCAATCCAGGCGGGTGCAGATGCCGCCGTCGTACAGCGGCGAGCGCGCATCGATGGCTACGCAATGGGATTGCGTCGGGTCGCCGATCATGTCGGCGCCGGCGCCGATCATGAACTTCAGCAAGGCACCCTGGTTGTACCGGGTGCCGCGTATCAGGAAGTTGTCCGCCGGCCATTCGCCCCGTTCGTTCTGGCCCCAGGCTTCGCGCATCCATTGCAGGTTGGACTCGAAGCCGCCGCACGCCATGACACAGGCGCGCGCGGGAATGCGCTCGTCCCCGGCCAGCGCCGCGACGAAACGGTCGCCGTCCAGTTCCAGCGCATGCACCGGCGTGCCGTAGCGGATCTGCACGCCCAGGCGCTCGGCGCTGCGATAGTAGGCATTGACCAGCGCCCGGCCTCCGCCCATGAAGAAGGCGTTGGTGCGGGCGATGTGCAGCGTGCCGGACAGCGCCGGCTGGAAGTTCACGCCGTGCTTGCGCATCCAGTCCCGGCAGTTGGACGAGGCCCGGATGACAAGGCGGGCGAGCTTTTCATCGGTCATGCCGCCGGTGACCTTGAGCAGGTCCTGCCAGAATTCCTCTTCAGGGTAGCTGTCGACCAGAACGTCTTCGGGACCGTCGTGCATGCAGCGCAGATTGCGCGTGTGCTGGGAATTGCCCCCGCGCCATTCCCGCGGCGCGGCTTCCAGCAACATGACGCTGGCGCCCGCTTCGCGCGCCATCAGGGCCGCGCACAAGGCGGCGTTGCCGCCGCCGATGACCAGGACATCTATCATTCCGCCTTCCTATCAGTGTTGGGCCACTGTAGGCGGGGCGGCGCCGGCGCGCTAGACGGCGGGCCGGCAATGGGGGTTCACGATTTGTGAACGGCCACGATGGCGTGGCCAGGCGCGATCAATCGTCGACCAGCGGGCGATAGAGCGACGAGCCCGCACGCAATCGCTCCTGTCCGCCCACGGTCTGTATCTCGATCTCGACCAGGTCGCGCCCATGATTGACCGGTACCTGGACCGTCATCCTGGCGCGATTGCCGCCGTCCGGCCGGAGCAATTGGCCGTCGTTCCACATCAGGTATCCCGGTAAGTCGGGCAAGGTGCCCAGCGATACGACGCCATCGCCCAGGACCAGCGAAACGGAGTCGGCCGATTCGTTGACGGGCTGCCACCGCGTGCCGACCCGGCCTTGCCAGGCGGGCGGCAGGGGAGCCGGCAAGGGAGCCAGGCGCTGCCCTATAGGCATAGAGGCGCGGTAGTGCCCCGCCCCGGCCGTGACGCGCTGGATCAGGTACTGTTTGCCGTCCACGGACTGCCAGCGATAACTGTTCTCGGGCGAGACGTCGTTCCACCACCAGCCGTCGGCGCGCGAAGTCAGGCCCTGCGCGACGGGGGCCCAGGCGCCGGCTTTCCAGCGCAGCACGTCTATCGTGCGGGCGTCGACGGCCTGGACCTTGAACGGCGCTTCATAGTTGGCATAGATACCTGCCAGTGCGGCCGCATCCACGGACGGTGCGGAAGTCGCCGGGACGCCCGTCAGCGCCGCGGGCAAGGCGGGGATCGCACGCACCGTCGCCAGGGCTCGCAACAGCACGCCTTCGGCGATGCGCAGCGGCCCATAGCCGGCGCCCGAACCCGTCAGCAGCAACGCCATGCGCTGGTCGGGCAACACGAAGAACTCGGTCGCAAAAAATGCCGTGCCGCCATTCTTCTGCCAAGCCTTGATGCCCACGCTATCCAGGCCGGGCTGCCGCGTCGCGTCCCAGCCCAGGCCCCAGCGCCATTCGGGACAGGGGTTGATGCGCAGGCCCGTCGTCTGGTCCCTGCCCATTTCCTGGATGGCCGCCTGCGACACGAGGCGTTTGCCCTGGTGCATGCCCTGGTTCAGGAACAGGGCCGCCAGCCGCATCATGTCGCCCGGCGTGGACGCCAGGCCACCGGTGGCATAGGCCGACACGAATTCCTGGCCCATGCGCCGTCCCTCGTAGACCGGGTGCACGAAGCTGCCTTCGGGGAATGCCTGCACCGCATAGGCCGACCGGCTCATGCCCAGTGGTTCGAGGATCTCGCGCCGGACGAACTCGGCATAGGGCAGGCCCGTCACCGCCGCGACCAGGTTTTCGACCATCGTGAAACCGTCATTGCAGTAGACGGCCAGCTCCCCCGGCAGGTGTTTCAGGTGGAAATAAGCCAGGCCGTCCGCGGTGTCCTGCGCGTAGCCGTCGATCGGCGCGAAGGCGAAAACGTTGCGCCAATTGGTGCCCGGCAGTCCGGAGGAGTGGCTGAGCAGATGACGCAAGGTGATCCGGTCGTATTCGGCGGACAGCATCGTGAAGCCCGGCAGATAGCGGATGATCGGCGTATCCAGCGCCAGCTTGCCCCGGTCGCAGAGCACCATCGCCGCCAGCGCGGCCATCACCTTGCTGACGGAGCCGATGTTGAAGCGGGTATCCACGGTGGCCGCCACCTTGCCTTGCGGATCCGCCGTGCCGAAGGCCTCTTGCCATACGACTCCTGCGCTGGTCATCAGCGCGACCGAGACCGCGGTGGCTTGTTCCTTCTCCAAGGCCTGGCCGATGGCATCGCGTCCCCATTGGATGGCCTCGGACAGGCGTCCGGCGTCGGGCGCGGGATCGTCGCCGCCGCCGCAGCCGGGCAGCACCCGGAGCAAGGCGCCGGCGCCGGCAAACTGCATCCAGTGCCGGCGCGACGGAGAGGGGACCCGGGCCAACGGGGCGGACTGTCCGGCTGCAGGGCAATCCAGATCCAGGCTTTTTGAATGCATCTCGATTACCCTCGCTTCGTGCGCATGTCGGGGCAACGATTCTATCTTCGGCTCATCCGTCGCTTCCGCCCGCATTTCCATTTGGCGAGAGATTCTGTGCGACCCGGTTCACCGATCGATGCAGGGTGAGGGGCAGGGCGGGAGCAAGCGCTCAGTTCGGTAGCGCGCCAACCTCGGCGCACCGCGCTCTATGCGGGAGCGCTGCCGTGCCCGGAGAGGCGGATCGTCAATGGGTTCACGATTCGAAAATAGTGGCCCCGGGCCAGTGGCCTTCGCGCACCAGGGACCGCATCAGGTCGGCCAGGACCACCCTTGCGGCCAGGGCGGGCGGCGACAGCTCGTCGTCCGATACGCTGGTGACGACGTTGCGCCGATGCAGATAGGGGTCATCCAGCGGGTACAGGCAGAGCGCGTCGTGCAGCCGGCCCACCGCCACGCCTGGCTGTATCGTCGCGATCGGGTGGGCGAGGACGATGTCCATGAGCGTGGTCAGTCCGTCGATCTCCAGCGTGATGCCGGGGTCGACCCCCGCCCGGTCGAAAGCGGCATCCACCAGGATGCGCAGGCCGTGGTTCTTGCTCGGCATGGCCAGCGGCAGCCGGGCCGCCTCGGTCACGTTCATCGGTTCCAGCGGCTGGCGGCCTGCCACCACGCCGGGGCGGGCCACGACGAACAATTTCTCGTCCAGCAGCGGCATGACGCTCCAATGACGTCCGCTCTCGGTCTGGAACAGCACGGCCAGATCCAGCAGTCGTGCGTTGAGCATGCCGGCCAGGTGACCCGAAAGGCTTTCCACGAGATGCAGCCGCACGTCGGGATAGCGTTCCTGCATGGCGGCGACGAAAGGGCGGGCCAGCAGCGAGGCGGTCGACGGGGCGAACCCCACGCTCACGGCGCCCGACAGCCGCGCCTCGCGTGCCGCGACCGCCGCGTTGTCGGCGTGCCGCAGCGCCATCTGCGCCTGCCGCCAGAAAGCGAGCCCGGCATCGGTGGGAATGACGCCGGTGGCCGTGCGCTGCAGCAGGCGCGTGGCGAGTTCCCCCTCCAGCCGGCTGATCTGCTGGCTGAGGGCGGACGGCACAAGCCCGAGTTCGCGCGCGGCGCGTCCCATGCTGCCCAGTTCGACCACGCGGACGAAATAACGGAGCTGGCGGAGTTCCATGGGGGCGGGGCGCGGCCGGCTACGCCGTATCAGCCCGGCACGGCGAGGAACAGGCGGGCGAGGCCGTCAAGCTGGACGACCTCGGCCAGCACCTGGGCCCGGGCCCTGGCCTGCTCGCGAGTGAAGCCCGATTCTTCCAGGCGCTCGGTGACTTTGAGGGTATCGAATGCGTAGGGCACGGCGGGCATGTCCTTTCCTGTATGAAGGCATCGTAACAAAAAGTCGCCAGCATGCCAGCGGCGCGCCCGCCGGCCTGTCCGGACGGCCACTATCGGACCGGAAGGTCGGTGTCCCGCGGCAGGGCGGGATGCTTATGTCTTATATAAGATATAAGACAGTTGCAGCCAGCCGCCGCTGGCCCTACAATCCCGGCGTATCGCCCTCAATCCCTCCACACCGGGACACCTTCAATGCTTGAATCCTACCGTCAACACGTCGCCGAGCGGGCCGCGCTTGGCATCCCTCCGCTGCCGCTGTCGGCGCAGCAAACCGCCGACCTGATCGAGCTGCTCAAGAACCCGCCCAAGGGCGAGGAGCAGACGCTGGTGGATCTGCTGACCCACCGCGTGCCGGCCGGCGTGGACGACGCCGCCAAGGTCAAGGCCTCGTACCTGGCCGCCGTCGCCCTGGGCAAGGAAGCCTGCCCGCTGATCGACCGCGCCAAGGCCACAGAACTGCTCGGCACCATGCTGGGCGGCTACAACATCAGCGCGCTGATCGAACTGCTGGACGACGCCCAGGTGGGCGGCATCGCGGCCGACGGCCTGAAGAAGACCCTGCTGATGTTCGACGCCTTCCACGACGTCAAGGAAAAGGCCGACAAGGGCAACGCCAACGCCAAGGCCGTGCTGCAGAGCTGGGCCGACGCCGAGTGGTTCACCAGCCGCCCCGAAGTGCCGCAAAGCCTGACGGTGACCGTGTTCAAGGTAACCGGCGAAACCAATACCGACGATCTTTCGCCCGCTCCCGACGCCTGGAGCCGGCCCGACATCCCGCTGCACGCGCTGGCCATGCTCAAGAATCCCCGCCCCGGCATCGAGCCGCAGGAGCCGGGCAAGGTCGGCCCGCTCAAGCAGATCAATGAACTGAAGGAGAAGGGCAACCTGGTCGCCTATGTGGGCGACGTGGTCGGCACCGGTTCTTCGCGCAAGTCGGCCACCAACTCCGTGCTGTGGTGGACCGGCGAGGACATCCCCTTCGTCCCGAACAAGCGCTTCGGCGGCGTCTGTCTGGGCGGCAAGATCGCCCCGATCTTCTACAACACCATGGAAGACGCGGGTGCGCTGCCGATCGAGCTGGACGTCTCCAAGATGGAAATGGGCGATGTCATCGAACTGCGTCCCTATGATGGCAAGGCCCTGAAGAACGGCGAGGTCATCGCCGAGTTCGAGCTCAAGTCCGAGGTGCTGTTCGACGAGGTGCGCGCCGGCGGCCGCATTCCGCTGATCATCGGCCGCGGCCTGACCGCCAAGGCGCGCGAGGCCCTGGGCCTGCCGCCCTCGAACCTGTTCCGCCTGCCCAAGAACCCCGCCGACACCGGCAAGGGCTACACGCTGGCCCAGAAAATGGTCGGCCGCGCCTGCGGCCTGCCGGAAGGCAAGGGCATCCGCCCGGGCACCTATTGCGAGCCGCGCATGACCTCGGTCGGCAGCCAGGACACCACCGGACCCATGACGCGCGACGAGCTGAAGGACCTGGCCTGCCTGGGCTTCTCGGCCGACCTGGTGATGCAGTCGTTCTGCCACACTGCCGCGTATCCCAAGCCCGTGGACGTCAAGACCCACCACACGCTGCCTGCTTTCATCAGCACCCGCGGCGGCATCTCGCTGCGCCCGGGCGACGGCGTGATCCACTCGTGGCTGAACCGCATGCTGCTGCCCGACACCGTCGGCACCGGCGGCGACTCGCACACCCGCTTCCCCATCGGCATCAGCTTCCCGGCCGGCTCGGGCCTGGTGGCTTTCGCGGCCGCCACCGGCGTCATGCCGCTGGACATGCCGGAATCGGTGCTGGTCCGCTTCAAGGGCAAGCTGCAGCCCGGCGTCACGCTGCGTGACCTGGTCAACGCCATTCCCTACTACGCCATCAAGCAAGGCCTGCTGACGGTGGAGAAGAAGGGCAAGAAGAACATTTTCTCCGGCCGCATCCTGGAGATCGAAGGGCTGCCCGATCTCAAGGTGGAACAGGCCTTCGAACTGTCCGACGCCTCGGCCGAACGCTCGGCCGCCGGTTGCACGGTGCGCCTGAACAAGGAACCGATCATCGAGTACATCAACAGCAACATCACGCTGCTGAAGTGGATGATCGCCAACGGCTACGAAGACGAGCGCTCCATCGGCCGCCGCATCAAGGCCATGGAAGCCTGGCTGGCCAATCCGCAGCTGCTGGAACCGGATGCCGACGCCGAATACGCCGCCGTGATCGAGATCGACCTGGCCGACGTGCACGAGCCGCTGGTCGCTTGCCCGAACGATCCGGACGACGTCAAGACGCTGTCGGACGTGGCCGGCGCCAAGATCGATGAAGTGTTCATCGGCAGCTGCATGACGAACATCGGCCACTTCCGCGCGGCGTCCAAGCTGCTGGAAGGCAAGCGCGACATCCCGGTCAAGCTGTGGGTGGCGCCGCCTACCAAGATGGACCAGAAGCAGCTTACCGAGGAAGGCCATTACGGCGTGCTGGGTTCGGCTGGCGCCCGCATGGAGATGCCGGGCTGCTCGCTGTGCATGGGCAACCAGGCGCAGGTGCGCGAAGGCGCGACGGTGATGTCGACCAGCACCCGGAATTTCCCGAACCGCCTGGGCAAGAACTCGAACGTGTACCTGGGTTCGGCTGAACTGGCCGCGATCTGCTCGCGTCTGGGGCGTATCCCGACCAAGGAGGAGTACATGGCCGAGGCCGGCGTCCTGGCCGAGCACGAGAAGACCATCTACCGCTACATGAATTTCGACCAGATCCCCGACTTCAAGGATGTGGCGGATTCGGTCGGCGTCTGATCGGTCGTTCGTGACGGACGGCCTGCCATGGCCGTCCAGTGGTTCCAGGCGTTTCCCGGAACGCCTGGATACTGATGGAGCCCCTGGCCGCATGGCCCGGGGCTTTTGTTTTTAGGGCAGCGCACCAGGATGCGGCGGATCCGGCTGCGCCGGTCCGCCCGCATCGCCCCCTTGAGGGGAACGCGCGAAGCGCGTTGAAGCTTCAATCATCGGTTCCGCTCTATTGCCTGCGTGAACAAGTCATACGCGGTCTTGAGCTCGCGGTCCTCGGCCGCCGCCTTGGGGCCGATGGGAAGCAGCACGTCGAAAAACCTCTGGCGTTCGGCGTCGGAAAGCCGGACCAGCTCGCCACCCTTCTTCACCCACTGCGCCTTGGCGTCGGCCACGTCGTCGATCGAGAACTGCTTGACCGACTGGGTCGCTTCCTTGCCCGCGGCCTGGACGATCTGCTGCAGGTCTCGCGGCAGCTCCTCGAACCACTCCTGCGAGATCGCGGCGACGGAGGCAATGATGCCGTGGTTGCTTTCGATGAAGTACTTGGCGCCGTCCATGTAGCCCAGGCCTTCCATCACCGGGATGCAACTCATGACGGCATCCAGCGTGCCTTGCTGCAGCGCCGGCAGGATCTCGGACGGCGGCATCGGTATTGGGGTGGCGCCCAGGGCGCTGATCTGGTCTTGCTGCAGCTTGGCGGCGAGCACGCGTACCTTGGCGCCCTTGAAGTCTTCCGGCTTGCGCCATGGGCTGCGTGTGCAGAAGGCGCTCGGGCCCGAGATGAACAGGCCCAATCCCTTCAGCCCTTTTTTCTCGCCTACCTTGAGCATGTAGTCGTTCAGTTTCGGATCGGACAGCGTGCGGGCGGTGTGCTCGAGATCGGCGAACCTGGCCGGCGCCGACAGCACGCTGAACGCCTTGTTGATGCCGCCGAAGAATTCGGGCGGGGCGACGCAGCCCTGGATGGTGCCCATTTGCGTCTGTTCGATCAGGCGCGGCGTGGCGCCCAGCTGGCTGGCGGGATAGACCTCGACCTTGATGCGCTTCTCCGATTTCGCTTCGACCAGCTTGGCGAAATCGATCATCCATTGATGCTGGGAATCCTGCAGGGTCGAGGTGCCCAGCTTCATCACGATCTGCCGCTGCCCAAACGCGCGCCCGGACACGGTGCCAGCCAGGGCGCCCGCTGCCGCCGCGCCCAGGAATGCCCTTCTCTTCATTGCCGCTCTCCCTAGTCGAGTTTCTCCAACATTGACAGATTGTCATACATTTTGTCAATATTAAGTACCTTACTTAAGGAAGCAAATGACCATGCAAACCGCTGCCGCAGGAATATCGGAACGAAGGGAGGGGACCGCGGGCCGGGCGCAGCGGTTCGGGGATTTCCTCAGCGCCCTCTGCATGCAGCTGTCGGGGATCGCGCTCGCCGTGATCGTGACGATCTGCACGGTCAACGTCATCGCCCGCTATGTCTTCGCGCACGCCTTTTCCTGGGCCGAGGAAGCGATGGTGTATTGCATGATCTTCATTATTTTCGTCGCGTCGGCCGCCGTGACGTGGAAGGGCAGCCACTTGTGCCTGGATCTGTTGCTGCGCAAGTGTCCTGCTTTCTTCCAGAAAGCCATCGTGGTCGGCAGCACCTTGGCCTCGGTGGCCTTGCTCCTGCTGCTGGCGCACTTCTCCTACGACGTCGTCGCCAGGCTTTATCGCTACGGGCAGCGCACCGAAGCGCTGGAGATTCCCATGTGGATCCCGCAGGGCTTCGTGCCGGCCGGTCTCGTGCTGATCGCGCTCATGATGATGCTGCGGCTCTGGACTCACGGTCCGCTGCCGCATGAAACGGATCTTTCCAGCGAAGACTTCCACCTATGATCCTCTCTATGCTTGCGGCCTTGCCCGTCATCCTGATCTGCCTCGGCGTGCCGATCTTCATCGTGCTTTTCGCGGTATCTGTGGGTGGCATGGTGGCGCTCGACCTGACTAGCCTGAAGGCCGTGCATTCGGCGATTTTCGGCGGGCTGGACAGCTTCCCGCTGCTGGCCATTCCGCTGTTCATCCTTGCCGGCGACATCATGGCGCAGGGAGGAATCGCGCGCCGCCTGATCAACCTCATCACGGCCGTCGTGGGCGGCGTGCCCGGCTCGATGGGCGTTGCGGCGGTGGGCAGCGCCGCGGCCTTCGGCGCCATGTCGGGTTCGTCGGTCGCCTGTGTCGCCGCCATCGGCAACCTCACCATTCCCACGCTCGTCAAGCAAGGCTACGGACGGCGATTCTCGACCAGCCTGATCGCGGCGACGGGCGTGATCGACATCATCATTCCGCCGTCGATCGCGATGATTCTCTATGCGATCACGGCCCAGGTCTCGGTTACCAAGCTCTTCATCGCGGGGGTTCTCCCGGGACTCCTCATCGGACTCCTGCTGGCGATCTTCGTGATGATCCGCGCCAGGGCGCTCGACATACGCGTCGTCGAACGTCCCAGCCCCAGGGAGGTGCTCGCCGCAGCGAAAGCGGCGCTGTGGGCCGTACTGGCACCCGTCGTCATCATCGGCGGCATCTACGGCGGTGTGTTCACGCCTACCGAAGCGGCGGGCATCGCCTGCGCCTACGCCACGATCGTATCCGTCTACGTATACAAAGAGCTGACCTGGCAAGGCGTCTGGCGGATCGTCACGCGGTCCACCGTTCTCATCGCTCAGATCATGCTCCTGGTCGCGGCGTCCACCGTCTTTGGCTGGGTGATCACGACCTCGGGCATGCCGCAGGCCTTCGTCGCCTTCATCGAAAGCCTGCAGCTCGGTAACTGGCAGTTGCTGCTGATCTTCAATATCGTGCTGCTGGGCGTGGGCAGCGTGCTGGAGCCGCCCCCCGCCATCCTGATCCTTACGCCGCTGTTTGCGCCGGTGGTGGCGGCGGCGGGGATCGACCCTATTCACTTCGGCTTGATCGTGACCATCAACCTGGCCATCGGCATGTTCCTGCCGCCGTTCGGCATCAACCTCTTCGCCGCCCATGCGCTGTTCAAGGTGCCGTTGCCCGATCTCTACCGCGGCGTACTGCCGTTCCTTGCCATCTATTTGTTCGTGCTGGGGTTGATCACCTACATTCCGGCGTTGACGACGGTGCCGGTGCAGTGGGTCAGGTAGGAAGGCAGGGCCGCCGCGCTCCCAGGCGGGCGGCGTCCCCGGCGTGCGTCAGCAGGTGAAGGCGTCGAGGATACGGTCCGCGGCGCTGATGCGGCCGTCCAGATTCCTCGCGTACTCGGCCTTGGCGGCGGCCAGTTCGGCTTGCGAGCGTACCGATTGCTCGATGTCCATCCACTCGCAGGCAAAGGTATAGACGAAGGCGTTGCGCGCGAAGCGCGTTTCGCCATAGGCGTGCAGGCGATCCTGGATGCTGCCTTCGCCGGACGTCACGCACCGTGCCAGCACGTAGGCGTCCTCGACCGCCATCGCCGCGCCTGCCGTCAGGTGAGGCGGGACCACGTGCGCGGCATCGCCGCCCATCACGACCCGGCCGCGGTGCCAGGGGTAGGGCACGATGAAGGGCTCGAGCGCTCCGTATACGATCGGGCTCTCCGGCGTCAGGCTGTCTGCGATTTCCTTTACATAGGAACCGAACTGCGCCAGCCTTTCCTTCATCAGGAGGTGCATGGCGTCGGCGGCGAAGAACTCGGAAGGATCTTCCGGGCGAATGTTGAACAAATACATCTTGTCCCGCGTGATGGGGATGGCGCCGGCCTTGCCGCGCACGCCCTGCATGAATTCCATGCCGGTGACGCAGTCGGGGCGGTCTACCTGGACGCGCCAAGCGCCGATGCCGCAGTGCCGAGGGCCGAACATGTCGCCAACGATGTAGCGGCGGGCGGTCGAGCGGATGCCATCGAAGCCGGCGACGAGGTCGTACTCGGCCTGTGCGCCGTCGCTGAACCGGATAGAGGTTCCATGCTCGCCGCCGAAGGTGGACACTTCGGCGCCCATGCGGAAGCGCACGCCCAGCGCCTGCGCGCGCCGGCGCAGGATGTCATGCAGCACCGCGCGCGGCAATGCGCAGAACGCAGGAAGACCCATGCCGCCCATCAGGAAGCGGTGCTCGACGATCAAGACCCGGTCGGGATCGAACGTCGACATGTGGTTGTAAGAGAAACCGGTGTCCAGGATTTCCTCGAGCACGCCGAGTCGCCGATAGACGCGCAGCGCGCAGGCCGGTTGCCCCAGGCCGACGCCCGGCACGTTGAAGTCCGGGCGCTTCTCCAGCAGCTCGACTTCCCTTCCGTGCGATGCGAAGGCGATCGCGGCGCTCAGGCCGCCGATGCCTCCGCCCACAACGAGAACCTTGTCGACGTCATTCATGGCGTACCCCCGGCGGCCGCGGATGCAGAGGCCTGTTGGACCAGCCACCTGGAGATGGCGAACAGCCGGGCATCCTGATGGTGTCCGCCGACCACCTGCAGGCCCAGGGGCATGCCGCCGTCTTGCAGCAGCGGCAGGCTCAGCGCAGGCGCTCCGAGGTAAGAGGCCGGCACGTTGAACGATGGATCCCCCGTCGTTGCAAAGTCCGCCGGCGCGGCCGATACCGCGCCCAGCGTCAGGAGACAGTCATACGAGCTTGCCACGTCGCGCAGGCGGGCGCGCGCCGTTTCCCTGTCGCTCAGCGCCGCGGCGTAGTCCGCCTGGGTCATCGCTTCGCCTTGCGCCAGCCGCATGCGCATCGCGTCCGACATGCCGAGCGCGGGCTGCGCCCCGTACACGTTGAGCGGCCAGCGCATTTCCCATACGAGCACCCGCCATGTCTTGTCGAGCGCGCCGGCGATCGCCGATTCCAGCGCGGCGACCAAGGGGTCGTCGCCGGCGTCCGCGGTCTCGACGCCTGCCGACCGCAGCGCTTCTACCTTGCGCTCGAACGCCGCTTTCACGTCCGCGGACGCGCTTTTCCAGCCGTCCGTCCGCAAGATCGCCACGCGGCGCGGTTTCTGCACGCCCCCCGGAAGATCGGGACCGAGGACGCCGACATGGCCCGGGTCGCCGCCCGCGCGCATGGCGATCTGGCGCACGCTGATCCACATGTCGTCCAGGTGGCGGCCGATGATGCCCAGGCAGCTTTGGCTCAGGTAGTCGTAGACGCCGCTGCGGTTCAGCCCGCCCCACGTGGGCTTGTAGCCGAATGCGCCGTTGTAGCTCGAGGGGCGCAGGGTGGAGCCTACGACCTGGGACGCGAGCGCGACCTGCACCATGCCGCTGCCCGCCGCTGCCGCGGAGCCCGACGAGGATCCGCCCGGCGTGCGGCTGAGGTCATGCGGGTTCCGGGTGGGGTAATGAAGCTCAGTGGAAGCGAACTCGGTCGTGGTGGTCTTGCCGATGACGATCGCGCCGGCCGCTTTCATCGCCGCCACGCACGCGGCATCGCGGCCGGACTGGAACCGCTCCAGCGCCGGGAGCCCTTGGCCGGTGGGAAAGTCCAGGGTTTCGATGATGTCCTTGACGCCGATCACCATGCCGTCGATGGGCGACAAAGGGGTGTTCGAGCGCCAGCGCTTTTCCGCGGCGGCGGCCGCGCGGCGCGCGCCATCCGTATCCAGGCAGACGAAAGCGCGCACGCCTGGCTCTCGTTTGGCAATGATCTCCAAGTGTTCCTCCAATACGGCCACGGGAGAGTCCGAGCCGGTACGAAAAGCCTCGCCGCGCGAGGCATATGAGGTGGATGTCATCATGGATAGCACTCTAGAATCGTATTTATGTAATTGATCTAAGTCACTAATTTTCGCATATTCTCCGATACTTTTGGGATAAGTGCCAGGGGGACGGAAATATTGGGATTCGGCTGGCCGGGGTCGTCCCGAATCGTCTCAGTATGTGAGAAACTCCATTGACGCCAAGCGCGACGGCAGGGATAGTTCGCCCAACAGGAATGGCAAGACATTGGGTGGAACAATCATGGAATTGGGCGCATCGCTGCATCATCTGCATTTGACCTCGCCGGACCCGCAGCGGCTGGCGGATTTCTATGCCCGTACGCACGGCTTCATGGCCGCCAGGGCGGGCGATCGCTGGGTGTGTGCCGCGCCGGGACGCACCCTGGTGCTGTCCGCCGGCCCGGCGAACCAGCTGGCTTACGCGGCTTTCGGTTTCGCCGATGACGGCGCGTGGCGGGCATTCCGGGCAAAGGTGGCAAAACACGCGGCGGCGGAAGTGCCGCCGCTTCCCGTGGCGTGCGACGATGCGCTCGCCGTGCGCGACCCGGACGGCAATCTGATCGTCTTCGCGCTGCGCCCGGGCGCGCCTGATGGGGCACCTTCGGCGGACGGCCTGCCTCCGGCGCATTTGCAGCATTTCGCGCTGCGGACCACCGACCCGGCGCCCATGCTGGCGTTCTACGAGGGCGTACTGGGATTCACGCTTTCGGATAGGGTGCAGGACGACGAAGGGACGCTGCGCGCCTGCTTCCTGCGCACCGAGAATCTGCATCATGCGCTGGCGCTGTTCCGCGCGCCCATGCAGTGCTTCGACCATCAGTCGTTCGAGACCACTTCCTGGGACGACATGAAAACCTGGGGCGACCACATGGCCGCCATCCGCGAAACCATCGTCTGGGGCATCGGGCGGCACGGCCCGGGCAATGACGTGTTCTTCATGGTGCGCGATCCCGACGGGAACCTGGCCGAGATCTCGGCGGAGATCGAGGTTTGCGCGCCCGACCGGCCGGCGGGGGTGTGGGTGCACGAGGAGCGCACGCTCAACCTCTGGGGCAAGGCCATCATGCGCGATTGAGGCGCACATGTCCGACCGTCTGTTGCGTATCCTCGCTTCCTTCGACCTGAGCCATCCGGTTCGCAAGCCGGCACAGCTCATGGCGGAACTGGGCGTGTCGCGCGCGAGCATCTACCGCGACCTGAAGGCCCTGGAAGCGGCCGGCCTGCTGGAGCGGGTGGCGGACCGCGGCTATGCGCTGGGTCCGCTCATCGTCGAGCTGGACCGCCAGATCCGGCTGGCCGATCCGCTGCTGCAGGCGTCCGGCTCGCTGCTGCGCAAGCTTGCCGCCGAGACGGGCGGGGTAGTGCTGCTGTGCCGGGTCCACGGCGACAAGGTGCTGTGCATCCACCAGGAGGCGCCGGCCGATCCGATAAGCCCGGTGAGCTACGAGCGCGGCCGCGCCATGCCGCTCTATCGGGGCGCGACTTCCAAGGTCATCCTGGCCCATTTGCCGAGGGGCGAACTCGAGCGCCTGTGGCAGCGGGACCGCGCCGCGATCGCGGCCGCCGGCTTTCCGCCCAGCTTCTCCGGGTTCATGGCCGAACTCGAGCCCCTCAAGGAGGCCAAGGCCTGTGTCACGCACAGCGAAGTCGACCCCGGCCTGGCGGGACTCGCCGTGGCCTTGCTCGACGGGCCGCGCGTGCTGGGCAGCCTCAGTGTCGTCATCCCGCTCGCCAAATTGCCGGCGGGACGCAGCAAGACCGTGCTCTCCAAAGTCTTTTCGGTCGCTTCCTCTATCGAATCGGCCCTCGAAAACGAACGCCTGCGGGCTCGAAGCAAAAGATAGGAACCATGCAAGCATCCTCTCACTATCCGGTCATCGTCCTCGGTGCCGGCCCGACCGGCTTGACCCTGGCGAACCTGCTCGGCGTCTATGGCGTACGTACGCTGCTGCTGGAACGCAACGCATCCACGGTGGACGAGCCGCGCGCGGTGTCGATCGACGATGAAAGCCTGCGCACCGTTCAGGCGGCCGGACTGGCGGACCAGATCCTGCCTTCCATCGTCCAGGGCTATGGCGTCCATTATTTCTCCTGGTCCGGACGCGAGTTCGCGCGCATCGAGCCGCAATCGACCGAATACGGCTTTCCCAAGCGCAACGCGTTCCGGCAGGCGGTGCTGGTCAGTCAGCTTTGCGCGGGCCTGCGGCGGTTTCCCCACGTGGAGACCAGGTTCCAGCATGAACTGCGGCACTTCAGCCAGGATGAAGACAAGGTCGTGCTGGAAGTCGATCACGACGGCACCCCGGTGGTCGTGAGCTGCGACTGGCTGGTCGCCTGCGACGGCGGACGCAGCGGCGTGCGCGAGCAACTGGGTATCGCCTTGTCGGGCAACACCTTTGCCGAGAAGTGGCTGATCGTCGATCTGCTGGATCGCACGACGCCGTTCCGCCATACCCGCACTTATTGCGATCCCGTCCGCCCGGCCATTCGGCTGCCGGGTCCGCAGGGCACGGTGCGGTATGAGTTCATGCTCAAGGAGGGGGAGACTCCCGAGTACGTGCTCGACGAGCAGCGCCTGAGGGGGTGGATCCGCGACCGGGAGCCGCTCGATGCGGAGCTGCCCATCGCGCGCAAGGTGGTGTACACCTTCCACGCGCGGCTGGCGGAACGCTGGCGCCAGGGGCGGGTGCTGCTGGCGGGCGACGCGGCCCATCTGACGCCGCCGTTCGCCGGGCAAGGCATGAACAGCGGCGTGCGCGACGCGACCAATCTCGCATGGAAGCTGCAAGCCGTGGTGCACGGGCGGTTCGGTCCGGCCCTGATCGATACCTACGAAACCGAACGCAAGCCGCACGCCTGGGCGCTGATCGAAATGGCGATACGCATTGGCCGCTACATGCAGCCGAAGTCCCGCCTGCAAGCCATGGCGGCGCAATGGGCGCTCAAGGCGTGCAGCCTGTATCCGCCGGCGCGCGACTATGTCCTTCAGCTGAAATTCAAGCCCAAGCCGCGTTTCGCCCAGGGGTTTTTCATGGAGCAGCCGGGTCGGGCGCCGGATACGGCAATCAAGGCTGGCCAGTTGCTGCCGCAGCCGCGCGTCGAATGGCCCGGCGGGAGCCGGCGGCTATTGGACGAAGCGCTGGGGCCCGGCTTCGCCTGCCTGAGCTGGGTGGGGCGGCCCCTGACGCCGGAGGTCGCGCAACTGGTTGACGCCGCGGGCATGCGGCGCATCGAGCTGGTGCCGGCCGAAGACGACTTCCCCTGGCCGCCGGCGGCCCAGGAGGAAGGGCGCATCGTCGTGCGCGATTGCGAGGGCGTTCTGCAACAGGTGCTGGCTGACGCCGGAGCGCAGGCGATGCTGGTCCGGCCCGACCGGTATGTCCTGGCGTTCCTGGAGCATGGCGCCAAGGACGACGCGGCGCGCCTGAGGACGCTGTTCGAGCGGTACGGCGCGGCGCGCTAGCGGGGGCGGCCGGCCCGTCGCTACCAGGCGATCTGCGCCATGGAGCCGCCGGCTTCCTCCCAGGGGCTCGACAGCAATTGCGCGATCTGCTCGCGAACCCACCGGTGCAACGGGCTCAGGTTCGTGCGCACGTGCCACGCCATCGCGAGTTCTATCTTGGGCATCGCGTAGGGAAGCGGATAGCTTTTCAGGCTGGACGTCATCCCCCGTGCCAGCGAGGCCGGGAACACCGAGACGAAATCCGTGCTGCGCAGGATGCGTTCGGCCACCAGGAAGCTGGGCACCGACACGACCGTGCTGCGCGACAGTCCCATGCCCGCCAGAATCTCGTCCGTGGTGTCGTCGAACTCTCCACCCAACGGCGAGACGATGACGTGCTGCATGGCGGCGAAGGCCTTGGCCGTCAATTGCTTTTTCCTGTAGGGATGGTCCCAGCGCATGACGGCGACGAAGTGCTCGTCGTGCAGCGGACGCACGTGCAGCCGGTCCGGAAACGCCGACCGGCGCGAGATGATGATGTCCACATGCCCTGAGGCCATGTAGTGCTCGATGTCGGGCACCATCAGGCGCGTCGCCGAGACGAATCCTATCTGTATGCCGGGCGCGGCTGCCGCGAGGTCCCCGAACCATTTGGCCATCCGGCACTGGGTCGCGTCGGTGGTGCCGATCAGGATGCAGCCTTGCGCGGTGGCGGGATCGAAGGTGTCCGGCTGGACGATGGCGCGGAAGCCGTCGAGCAGTTCCGATAGCCGGGGCGCGAGTTCCAGCGCGCGCGGGGTAGGCGTCATGCCGCGCGCGCCGGGGATGAGCAAGGGATCGTTGAACATCCGCCGCAAGCGCACCAGCTGGGCCGACACCGCCGGTTGGCTGCTGTTGAGCTTGGTGGCCGCCCGCGTCACGTTGAGCTCGTTCAGCAGGGTTTCCAGCGTCAGGAGCAGGTTCAGGTCCACGCGTCCAGACATAATCGCATCCTTATACAAAGAATCAAGGCTATTGATTTCAATTATGCCTTGGAAAGGCGCACTATTCCTACACGGTCAATCAAGCAATTCGTGAATACCCTTGATTTTGACTGGGGAATTAATGAGAAAGAAGAAACGGAGTTCATCATGAAGACTTTTGCATATACCGCCCTGATCGCCGCGTCGCTGATCGGCGCAGCCGCCCATGCCGACCAAGGCAACGACTACGGCAATGATTTCCCTCCCCCCGGGATCTCCACCACGCACGAACTGACCCGGGCGCAAGTGCTGGCCGAACTGGCCGAGGCCAAGGCCAATGGCGGCATCGTCTACGGCCAGGAAGGCTTCCCCGACCAACCCAAGCAACAGGCCGGCGCGCCGGTCAGCCGCGCCCAGGTGGTCGAAGAGCTCAAGCGCGCCGAACTGGCGCACCGCGCAGGCGGTCCGGGCGAGTACCCCTACAACTGATCATCCCAGCGGTTTGAACGACTTGGCCGCAGGGGCGACACGCCCCGCGCGGCTGCCGGCTCCCAAAAGGACGCCGGCCCGCATACCCGAGATTCCGGAGGCAGTTTCATGAAAGTCCATGCTTATTCCCTCGTTGTCGCCGCTTTGGTCGGCCTGGCCAGCGTGTCGGCCCACGCCGCTTCGACCCCCGCCAACCTGCTCGGTTCGCAGGTAACCGTCGAGAGCGCCGAGCGCGCCATCGCCCTGGACGACAGCACGCGCTATGTCAACGTGCGTTTCGGCGAGACGGTGCGTTTCGACGTGAACGGCAAGAGCTTCGCCGTGAAGTTCGACGGCATCCGCGGTTCGTTCGACTTGAACGCGCTGGCCCCCGCGGGCGTGCTGAATCACCCGGTGAAGGCCTACGTCAGCCCTTCGCCGCTGGATGAACGCTCATTGTAAGAATGGTCCCCCCTACGCGCTTGCGCGCGCCCCCCAGGGGGCGATGCGGGTGGACCGGCGGAGCCGGATCCACCGCATCCTGGGTCTAGTACCGCTTTCTTGGAATGTAGCGCCGGGGCTTCGCTGGCTGCCAGCGGTAGCCACGATGTGGCAATTGGAGAACGCGGTACTAGACCCAGGGCGCCGCGGATCCGGCTTTGCCGGTCCGCCTGCGCCGCCCCCTTGAGGGGCACGCGCGGAGCGCGGAGGGGGCGGGCTCAATCCCCAAATCTATACCCGATGTTCGTGAGCAGCAGCGTGTCGGATTTCTTCACCCCGGGCTGGGGATTGCTCATGTAGCGGTTGGACAGGGTGATCTTCAGTTCTATCTTCTTGGTGATGGAAGTCGTCAGCCCGGCGTCGAACTGAATGCGGTATTCGCCGCTGTTGCTCAGGTTGGGATAGAGG